>Ga0256845_1000574_pt1 | contig 33975 bp, 29 predicted proteins | sample RiftiametaG_FD_189101 | JGI IMG/M metagenome (GOLD analysis project Ga0256845, IMG submission 189101) | Tube worm associated microbial communities from hydrothermal vent at the East Pacific Rise, Pacific Ocean - Riftia | ecosystem: Host-associated > Annelida > Integument > Unclassified ...
CCGGTGTCGGGGTGGGTGATATGGCGGTAGTGGTCGGCTGCTTTTTCGGGGTCGATAAGGACGTGGGTCGCTATGGGCAGGGTGGTGACTATTTCGGCGGTGTCGAAGGGGGAAATAAGGAGGTTGGTGGAAGTGAGCGGCTTTCCATCGGGGGCGGTGGAGGGGTGGATGATCACGGCATCGTGGACGGGCGGTGTCCATTTCTGATAGGGCCAGAGTCCTGCCGCAATGCCTAGTGTGGCAATGGTGGTTGTGAGCAAATGGAGCTTTTTAGGCCAGCGTTTCCAGACACCGAGAAGGATGATGGCCGCCCAAGCGATAAGCAGAAAAGCGGCAGCGATGAGTGCCCATTCGGCGAGTCGGAGCTGGGCGGTGGCGTTGGCCCATTCGAGGATGCCAAGTTCGTTCGCTTGCTCAGCGGCTGCCGCGATGTTCTTGGCAAGCGGGTAGCTTGTGCCTGATTCGTTGGCTATATTGAGGAGTTTTGAGAGCATGGTGGGTTTTGGTTGAGGGCTTGGATTGAGGCTTGGGGTGATTGGCGATAGGCAGTCGGGGACTACAAGTCCCCATTCCATACTTGGTTTGACACTTCAGGTTTTTGTCCGCGAAATAGGCGAAAGGACGCGAAGTTGATTATTCCTTGAGATGTTTGATTTGGAGTTTGGAACTAGGGAGTTTAACAAGATCAGGATATGAGTTCACCATTCAAAATTCACGATTCATCATTTGAGTGAAGCGAATTGATGCGCTTTTTCCATGCTTTGAGGTCGGCTGTGTTGTTGGTTTCTCCGGCGAAGGTGAGGGTGTCGGCCATTTCTAGAACGGCTCGGGCATCGGAGCCTTCTGGGAGATCTGTGGCGGTGATGGCATCGGGTTCCATATTAAGTTTCTCTGACCACTGCAGCTGAATGGCGTGGCGGGCGTGTTTGAAAAATGCTTGAGTATTTTGGCTATTGATGGCTTCGTCACATTGTTTGAGCTTGGTTTGGATCTGACGGTTTTTGATGTTTGTTGCTTTCCGCTCTGGAGTGTTGCGTTTGCGGGTCCATGCCAATCCCGCAGCCAGAATGAGCAGGATGGCTGCGATTCCTGCAGCTGTTGGAAGGAGACCTTTCGTTTGATCAAGTCTGTTTTTACGCAGCCATCCGAGTGAGGTGTGCGGCAATTGAGCGGCGGATTCATCCGTAGTGGGGGTGTCGTGTGACTGTGATGGTGTTGGGGTGTCGACAATGTTGGTTCCTGGTAGGACTTTGATGGGAATGGGCTGGGTGCGGGTGGTTTGGTATGTGCCTTTTTCGGGATCGAAATAAACGAGCTCGATGGATGGGATGGCTGTCACGGAGGGGTTGCGGGGCACGATGGTTTGCTCGAAGACTTTGGTGCCGGATGATCGTAGGTTGTTGGCACCTTTCAGATGGTCTTTCGCTGGGTAGGTTTTCCAACCGGTGCCATTGACCATGCGCGGCATTTTGAGTCGGGTGAGGTTCCCTTTTCCTGAGACGTTCACGGTGAGGGTGATCGGGTCGCCTGCGCGGACGGGATAGGTAGGGGCTGTGGCTCTGATGGTGAACTTGCCTACGGCGCCATCGTAGCCAACGGGTTGGTTTTTGCTGGGGGCGGCGGTGACTTTTATTTTGAATGGGTCAGAGTGGAGTTCTATTTTCTTTCGCACACTGCGGGTGAAGAAGTCGTCAAAAAAGGCTCCGCCAAAGGGGTCGTTTGCTCTGGAGTTCCGGCGCGGACGCTTGGCGGATTTTGCGCGGATGTCCATGGTGGCTTCCATGGTGAAGGGCAGTTCAAATTCGCCGGGTTTGATCGGGGAGATGGCAGCTTTAAAAATGATGACGTAGTAGGATTCTCCATCGATGCTAGTGTTGCCTTGGCGTGGGTTCTCGTCTTCTAACTTGACGGTGAATGACGAGCCATCGAGCGTTGGGTTGGATTTGATTCCTGAGAGCGATGCTTGTTGGTTGTTCTTGAAAAAGGCACGGATCTCAACGGGGATGAGTTCGCCGACAACGGCATGATCTTTGAGTCCGATGATCTCAATGTGAGCAAGATCTTCGGGCTTGAGTGGTTTTGTGTTGGGGTCTTGTTTTCCGGGGGGCACACCTTTAGTGACTTTGAGCGTGGGCGCTTTTTTGATGGTGTGTTTCTTTCCTTGGGTCTCGATGGTGATAGGGGTGATGACGTAGTCGCCTTCTTTATCTGAAATGACGCTGTAGCGCAGCGTGAGGCTGGAGGTCATCCTGCCGTTGGTGATTTGAATGTTGTTGGATCGGCCTCGGTTTTTGATGAGGAGTCCTTCAATTTCGGGTATGTCGACTTGGGCGTTGCTGTCTCCGGAGATGGTGACGTCGAGCACGGCGGCTTGTCCCACGGCTACGGATGCTCGGTCGAGTCGGGCGCTCACAGTGATGTCCTTGCCTAGGGTGGGGAGGGTAAGTGAGAGCCAAGTGAGAAGGGTCACTAGGGTGATCAGGGGGAGGTGAGTTCCCGCGAGGCTGAAGCGGTAGCGGGTGATGCCTGGCTTGATCAGATGGGATGAGTTTTTCAGGGTGAACATGTTGGGTTGATACTTCGATTTTTTACCGCGAAAGGATGCGAAATGCGCGAAGTTGATATGCTAGGTTTGGTTTTTAGAATTTAGAGTTTGAAGTTTGCATCTTTACCAGTCTCGTTTTTGGCGGGCGTTTCTTTTTGATGCTTTGTCTCTTTTGGGGATGGCAAAGCGGATTTTTCCTTCTTCGTTGGTGAGTGATTCGAGGAGCCGTTTGGCTTCTTGTTCGGTCATTTGACCTGGGGTTGTTTGTTGGGTGGGGTCTTTTTGTTGGTCGGTTTTTGACGGCTGTTGGGATGGTTCTTTGTTGGAGTCTTTCCCTTCCTTGCTTTCTTGATCTTGTTGATCTTTGCTTTTTTCTCCCTCTTTTTCTGGGTCTTGCTTTTGATCTTTGGAGTCGTTTGGTTTAGATTTCTGCTGGTCGTCTTCTTTTTTGTCTCCCTTCTGGCCCTTATCCTCTTTGCCTTCTTTGTCGGAGGGGTCTTTTTTCTGATCTGATTTTTTGTCGTCTTTTTGATCTTTGTTGTCCTTGTCCTTCTTTTCTTCGTCTTGTTTTTTCTCGTCCTTTTTATCTTTTTGATCCTGCTTGTCTTTCTCTTGTTTTTTGAGTTCTTCTAGTTTCTTTTTGACAAGTTTTTTATTGTAGGCTGCGTCTTGATCGGTTGGGTTAAGTTTGAGGGCGTTCTTGTAGGATGTGATGGATTTCTCCCAGAGCTGGATCGTTTTTTTTGCGTCTTTTTGCTGGGACTGCTGGCCGAGCCGATAGCGGGTATTGCCGATGTTGTAGTAGGCCCTGTTTTGTAGGGTGAGGTCGGCGTTGCTGAGGGAGTCGTGGAATTTTTGTTCGGCTTCGCTGAGTTTGCCTTGCTTCCAGAGTTCAGTGCCTTCGTTGTAGATGGTGCGAGGATCGGGGTGTGATTCGGATGCTTTGGTGGGCGTTATGATGGCTAGGAATGCCAGAGCGGTGACGGCTGTTTTGGCTTTTGTGTTGGTGGTGCTGTTAGTTTTTTTGTTTCGAGCGGCTGCGCTGATGCAGAACTCGGTGGAGAGGAGCAGGAGTGCTAGGCCGAGCGGCCATTGGTAGCGTTCGATGGGGATTTCTTTGGTTTGTGATTCGAGGTCCGATTTGGTGACTTTGGCGAGTCGCTGACTGCGGATTTGCTCAAGTCCGGCTGTGCTGCCAACGAGCGGGGCATACATGCCGCCTGTGAGGCTGGCGATTTCGCGGAGCGTTTTGTCATCGAGCTTGGATTTGACCGCCGTTCCTTGGGCATCGGTGAGGGGGCGGCCGTTATCGAGAACGATGAGGTTTCCGGAGGGGGTTCCTACGCCGACGGTGTGGATGGTGATGCCATTTTTCTGGGCATCACGGGCGGCATCGAGTGCTTTTCCCTCGAGGTCTTCGCCATCGGTGATGAGGACGAGGATTTTTTGGTTGGCTCCTTTTTCAAAGACTTTTTCGGATTCTGTGATGGCTCGGGCAATGTCGGTGCCTCCTTCGGGGATGATTCGGGTATCGAGATCGTTGAGGGAGCTTTCGAAGGCGGAGCGGTCGAGGGTGAGGGGGCAGAGGAGGAAGGCGTCGCCAGCGAAGGGGAGGAGTCCGATACGGGCGGCTCCGAGGGTGGTTGTGAAGTCGTGGACGGCGAGCTTGGAGCGTTCGAGTCGGTTCGGTGAGACGTCGGAGGCGAGCATGCTGCGTGAGGTATCGAGCGCGATGAGGATATCGATGCCTTGCATGCGGACTTCTTCGCGCGTGGTTCCCCACTGCGGACGGGCGAGGGCGATGAAGAGGAGGGCGATACCGAGGATAAAGAGGGTGGCTTTGGCGCGGCGTCTGGGTGCTGAGATACCTTGGGTGAGCCGCGGGATGAGTCGGGCTGCGGCAAAGCGGGTGAGTTCACGCTGGTTGCGCTTGGTGAGCCAGATACGCAGCATGATTAGAGCTATCGTGATGATGGCTCCAATGATGAGGTAGATGGGGTCGGAAAATTTCATAATGGGAGCGTGGGCATCCTGCCCGCAGCTGGATAATGAGCGGAGGATGTGGTTTAGGTTTTGTGAGGTTTGATTCGTGAGGTTTGATTCTTTGCTCGATAGGCAGATGCGGGCAGGATGCCCACGCTCCCTTCTAGGGCATTCGGCGGTAGCGGGTGGAGGCTAGGAGGATTTCTAGGGCGATGAGGGTGAGGCCAGCGATGAGGGGGTAGAGGTAGAGTTCCTGGTAGTTGGAGAAGTGGCGGACGGTGCGTTTTGTTTTTTCGAGCTGGTTGATGTTGTCGTAGATCTTTTCGAGCGAGTCGGTGTCGGTGGCTCGGAAGTATTTTCCTCCTGTCATTTCGGAGATGTTTTGCAGCGTTTTTTCATCGATGTCTACTTTGATGCGCCGAAGGCTGGTGCGGCCCCAGATGTCTTTGACGGGATAGGGGGCGTAGCCTTTGGTTCCTGCGCCGATGCTGTAAATTTTGATGCCCAGGCTTTTGGCGGCTTCTCCTGCGACTTCGGGCGAGGCTGATCCTGCGTTGTTCATGCCATCGGTGAGGAGGACGAGGATTTTACTTTTGGCTTTTTGTTTGGAAAGTCGCTCGACGCTGGAGGCTGTGGCGAGGCCAATGGCTGTTCCGTCTTGGACTTGGCCAAGTTGGACGTCGTTGAGGCGTTGGAGTAGCCAGTCGTGGTCGAGCGTGAGCGGGCTCATGAGGTAGGGTTTTCCTGCAAAGGCGATGAGTCCGATGCGATCGTCAGGGCGTTCTTTGATAAATTTGGCGACGACGTCTTTGACGGCGGTGATGCGGTCGACATTTTTGTTTTTGAGTTTGAAGTCCATGGCTTTCATGGAGCCTGAGACGTCCACGGCAAGCATGATGTCGATGCCGCTGGCTTGGATCTCGGTGTGTTCGTTGCCTAGTCTGGGGCGAGCGAGAGCGATGATGAAGCAGGCGAGTGCGAGGAGTCGCAGTGCCGAGAGGAACCTGCCCGGTGCGTGGCGGCGGACTTGTCCCATTTGTTTGAGGATTGCCACCGAGGAAAACTGAAGCGCGGCGGAGCGCCCACTTTTTCCCCGAATCCACGCGAGTAGCGGGATGAGTAGGAGGAGAAAGAGGAGGTAGGGGTGGAGGAAACTTAGCATGGTTAGGTGGCGCTTTTGGTTGATGCCTGGGGCGCTAGACAGAATTGACAGAATTTTTCAGAATTTGCTTGGGTTGGGTGCTAGGGTTGATGTTTTATTTTGAATCACAGATGACGCGGATTTACACAGATGTTGATCAGGTTGTGGTCGTGTTTAGTGTTCCGATTGGATGACGTTTAGGGCGGCTTGGTGGAGGGTTGTCATTTCTTCTGAGGTGAGGGTGTGGCCGGAGAATTTCCCGATGTCGCACTGGGGGAAAAAGTGATCGAGCGATTTTTGATAGGGGCCGAGGTCGAAGCTCGGGTCTTGCGTGATTTGCTGAAGGAATTCGGGGGTGGTGCGTCGGGTGCTGGGGAGGTTGAATCGGAACTCGATGAATTGGCGCAGGGTGTTTGAGACGGCGATCGTGTATTCGCGCGAGTGCTCGGGTGTCATGAACTTCTGGATATCTTTGAGCTGCTGGATAGCTTTTTGCTGGAGGTTCGGGATGCGTTTGGTTTCGGCGCGGCGTTTAAGCCAGAGGATGAACGCGATGACGATCGAAATAGCAACGATGCCGCAGAGCGCCCAGAGAATTAGAGGAAGGGTGGATGATTCAGCTTCTGGGGTGGACGTGGGAATGGTGACCGCTTCACGAATGGGTCTGATATCTTGGGGTGGTGCTGGTGGTAGGGGGGAGGGCATGGATGTTGAGTTTTTTACCGTGAAAGGGGTGGGGAGGCTTTGGTTGATGCCTGCGGCGCTGGACAGGATTAACAGAATTTTTCAGGATTTACAGGATGGTTGATTAGTCGTTGTTGGGGGGCTTGAGTTGATCAGGGATAGGCAGATGACAGGCCGGGAGGCCTATCCTACTTTTTGCGGTCGCGGCGGCGGAAGAATTCCATGAGGGTTGGCATACATTCTTTGGCGGTGGACAGTTCCATGACGTCGGTGCCGGTGCGGACGAGAGTTTGGTGGAGTTCTTCACGGCGGTCGGCGGCGTGTTGTTGGAATGTTTCACGCACTTTGGGGTCGCTGGTGTTGACTTCGACTTGTTCGCCGGTTTCGGCATCTTCGAGGGTGAGTAGCCCGACATTGGGGAGTTCTGAGTCGCGGGGATCGTTGACCCAGACGGCGATGAGATCTTGGCGCCGTTTGCTGGCGCGGAGTTTGGGTTTGAGCTGCTCAAGTGCAGTGGGGAAATCGCCTACGAGACAGAAATCTGAGATCAGGAAGGTGACGGCTCGTTTATGAAGCACGCTGTTGAGAAAATCGAGAGGCACGATGAAGTCGGTGCCTTTTCGCCGGGGTTCGAAGAAGAGGATTTCTCGGACGAGGCGGAGGATGTGGCGTCGGCCTTTTTTTGCGGGGATGTAAAGTTCTACTTCATCGGTGAAGAGCACGAGCCCTACCTTGTCGTTGTTTTTTAAGGCTGAAAAGGCGATGATGGCGCCGATCTCTGCGGCGTATTCGCGTTTGCTCGATCCTACGGAGCCAAAGTCGCCGGAGTTGCTGATGTCAATGGCTAGCATGATTTTGAGCTCCCGTTCTTCGCGGAATCGTTTGATGAACGGGTGGCCGGTGCGGGCTGTGACGTTCCAGTCGATGGAGCGGATGTCATCGCCGATGGCGTAGGGGCGGACTGAATCAAAGTCCATGCCCCGGCCTTTGAAAACGGAGTGGTATTTCCCGGCCAATGCCTGATCGACCAAGTGGCGGGTGCGCACTTCTAGCTGACGCACCTTGCGGAGAATTTCGCGGGCGCGTTCGGGCTGGGTGGTGGGTTGGGTGGGCATGGGGAAGATGGATTTTTTTGAACCACGGATCTTACGGATCTTCGCTAATCTTTGCTTGGGTTGAGGGTCGAGGGTTGTTGCCTGCGGCGCTGGACAGAATTAACAAAATTGACAGAATTACTTGGGATAGGCTAGTAGCTGATCGCTTCCTGACGTGGGTTTGGTTGGTTTGGATTTTAGGTCTTAGAGTTTAGAACTTTTTTGTGCTGGGGTTGATGCCTGCGGCGCTGGACCAAGAATTGACAGAATTGACAGAATTACTTGGGATGTGTGCTTGGGTGAGGTTGCTTGGGGTGATCAGGGATAGGCAGATGACAGGCGGGAGGCCTATCTTACTTTGCTTTGGGTGATTTTATTTGTGCATTTATCCATTTTTCATTGATTCAATTCTTTAGGGCACCGGGATGGTGTCGAGGATGGTTTGGACGATGTTTTCGGGGGTGATGTTTTCGGCTTCGGCTTCGTAGGTGACGGCGACGCGGTGGCGGAGGACGTCCATGGCCATGGATTTGACGTCTTGGGGGGTGACGTATCCTCGTCCGGCGAGGAAGGCTGAGGCTTTGGCTGCGAGGGTGAGGTTGATCGTGGCTCGAGGGGAGGCTCCGTTTTCGATGTGATGTTTGAGGTCGAGCCCAAACCGCTCGGGATCGCGGGTGCTGTAAATGAGGGTGACGATGTAGTCTTTGATGCGGTCGTCGATACGAATGGTGTTCACGACTTGGCGGGCGTGGAGGATGTCTTCAGGTCGCACGACGGGTTGCACTTTGATTTTCGGTCCGATGCTTGCTGCTAGCTCGAGGATCTCTCTTTCTTCTTCAATGCTTGGGTATCCGACGACGACCTTGAGCATGAATCGATCCACCTGAGCTTCGGGGAGCGGGTAGGTTCCTTCTTGTTCGATCGGGTTTTGGGTGGCCATGACGAGGAAGAGTTCGGGAAGTTTGAAGGTTTCTTCGCCGATGGTGACCTGACGTTCTTGCATCGCTTCCAAGAGGGCGGCTTGCACTTTCGCGGGAGCGCGGTTGATTTCATCGGCAAGCACGATGTTGCTGAAAACCGGGCCTTGTTTAACGATAAATTGGGCTTGGTCGGGGCGGAAGATTTCGGTGCCTACGATGTCGGCTGGTAGCATGTCGGGGGTGAACTGAATGCGTTGGAATCCGGTTTGGATGGCATCGGCCAGGGTGTTGAGCGTGAGGGTTTTGGCGAGACCGGGAACGCCTTCGAGAAGGACGTGGCCATCGGCGAGGATGGCGACGAGGAGTCGATCGATGAGGTCGGATTGGCCAACGATGACGCGGCTAATTTCATCGCGGAGTGGCTCGACCCATGTGGAGGCTGCGCTGATGGCATCCGCGCTGATGGCAGGGGGTGTGGTGGTGGCTTCGGCATTCATGATGGTGGAAAGAGATAGTGGCTTTCGGTTTATGGCTTTCGGTTTATACTGGGAACAGCGAAACTGAACAGAGATTTGTGTGTCTTTTTTGGTGTGGCTTTGAAATGTTTTTGGGGCGTCTGATGGCCAGAGATCATCGGTGAGAGCAAATACGCTTTTCATTTAGCGGATTTCGACGATGCTGTCGCGGATGTCAGCCGCTACTTCAATCAACCTAGATCGTGAACTTGAATTACTTTCTCCTGCCGGGAGTTGGGACTGTGTGCGTTCGGCCGTGGCCAATGGGGCGGATGCTGTGTTTTTTGGGTTGTCGAAATTCAATGCCCGCTTACGGGCTGATAATTTCACGGAAGAGGATTTGCCGGAGTTAATGGAGTTTTTACACGCCCATGGGGTGCGGGGTTTTGTGACGATGAATACGCTGATCTTTACCGATGAACTGGAGGAGGCTGAGGCGCAGCTTCGGTTGCTCGATGGGTGTGGTGTGGATGCCATCATTGTGCAGGATCTGGGGCTGGCTCGATTGGCTCGGGTTGTGGCTCCGTCGCTGGAGATTCATGCCTCGACGCAGATGACGATCACTTCACCCGAGGGGTTGGCCTTTGCCGATCAACTTTACCAGCTTGATCGCGCGGTGCTGGCTCGTGAGCTTTCTCTGAAGCAGATCGAGAAATTTAGCCCGCGTGACTGTGTGCCGCTTGAGGTGTTTGTGCACGGGGCGCTTTGTGTGGCTTATTCCGGGCAGTGTCTAACGAGTGAGAGTCTAGGCCAGAGGTCGGCGAACCGTGGCGAGTGTGCGCAGGCGTGTAGGATGCCCTATACTCTGGTGGTGGATGGCGAGGAGCGCGAGATGGAAGAGGTGCGGTATTTGCTCAGTCCGCAGGATTTGGCGGCGGTGGATCTCATCCCAGATCTTGTGAGGCAGGGGGTGGTTTCTTTTAAGATAGAGGGTCGTTTAAAATCTCCTGAGTATGTGGCTGCCATCACACGGGTGTATCGGAAGGCGATTGATGCGGCAGTGGCTAACGAGTCTAGCCCGATCACGGATGATGACCGGTATGCGATGGAGATGACTTTTTCCCGTGGTCTTTCCACGGGCTGGTTGGAAGGCACAAATCATCCGCTTTTGACACATGGGAAATTTGGCAAAAAACGAGGTGTTTATCTCGGTGATGTCATCAAGTGTGAGCGTGGCTGGGTGGATGTGAAGCTGGCGACACGTATTCCGGTGAAGGCTGGCGATGGTGTGGTATTTGATGCAGGTGAGAACCGGGATCATGAGCAGGGGGCTCGCATTTGGAAAGTGGAGGGAGAAAGGTTGTCATTTCACCATGAGCAAAGTGGGCTGGACTGGAAACGGATCCAACCCGGGCAAAAAGTATGGAAAACAGATGACCCTAAACTCAATAAACGTCTGACGGCGAGCTGGAAAAATGCGAAGCTTGAACCTATTCGGGATAGCTTGGATATCACTGTTCGTGGTGCTGCTGGGGAGTCGATGATCCTTTCCTGTGGTAAGGTGACGGTGACGTCATCTGAGAAATTAGAAGTGGCTGAGTCCCGACCATTTACGGATGAGTTTTTAGTAAGGCAGTTAGGTCGTCTTGGAGGCACGGAGTGGAAGCTGGGTGAGGTCACTAATGAGCTGCAGGGCGAGGTGATGATGCCGGTGTCGGCGGTGAATCGATTGAGGCGTGCTTTGGTGGAGGCGATGGATGCTCAGGTGAAGGTGCCTGATGGAGATGTAGGTGTGCAAGTGAGCCTGTCGAGCCACGGAGATGATTTGAAGTCACTGATGCCGAGAAGGGAGACGGACGAGTCATCAAAGCGTGAGCTTTCAGTTTTGTGCCGCAGCATGGAGCAGATTGAGTCGGCGCTGGAAGCTGGTGTTTCTAACGTGTATGTGGATTTTGAGGATATTCGACGTGGTAAGGAGGCTGTTGCGTTGGTGAGGTCGGCTCCCAATACTCGGGTGCATCTCGCTACGCCACGGATTCAGAAATCGGGTGAGGCTGGATTTTTCAAAGTCGTGGAACGTGCTGAGCCCGATGGTGTATTGATTCGTAATTTAGGAGGAATCGCGTATTTTAAAGGCCGAGATGATCTTTATAAAATCGGAGACTTTTCACTCAACTGCGCAAACCCACTGACGGCTAAAATTTTAAAGGAAGAAGGTCATCTTGATCAACTGACGGTATCGTATGACCTGAATGTAAATCAGGTGATGGATCTTCTCCTAGTGGCTCCGACTGATTGGTTTGAGCTAGCGATCCACCAGCACATGCCGATGTTTCATATGGAGCATTGTGTGTTTTGCTCGTTTATGAGTAGTGGGACTAGCATCCTCGATTGTGGTAAGCCGTGTGAAAAACATCATGTGCAGATGAAGGATAGGGTGGGGCAGTTACATACGCTGAAAGCGGATGTGGGGTGTCGGAACACCCTGTTTAATGGTCGGGCCCAGACGGGGGCGAGATTTTACAATCAGTTTCGCGGCACGGGATTGAGGAAATTTAGGGTGGAGCTGCTGGACGAAGATCAAGGAGCTTCGCTGCAAACGATTCAGGCGTATCAGGCATTGCTTGCTGGAGAGACGTCGGGTCAGAACCTTTGGCAAAGTCTGGATGTTACGGAGAAGTTGGGGGTGACTGAGGGGACGCTGGAGGTGCGTAGGACCGATTTGTAATCGGTCGGCTTGATAATTTCTAACTTTTTTGAAGTCGGCTATGACGCTTATGGAATAAAGGATTTCTTCTATTATTGGTTGAAAAACTCAACGCCTCACATAGCAACGAATTGAAATAAATAACGCCTAACATGATGTGTTTAATTCTTTGCGACAAACCAGAATTTTGACCTGTTTGGGGCTTATTTTAATGGATTGCTTCATTTTTTGGTGAGGGTGCTGTCTTGGAGCGTTGTCAGTCAATATCAGCAGGCACCTCAGGCAGGAGTTTTTGCGTGCCTTCGACTCGTTTGGCATAGTCTGTGAGCGCGCCTTGTAGTTTCTTTTTGTCCTCGGGATGGATTTCTCCCCAGAGTTGTTTTTTGCGATCGAGATACACAGCTCCATGCCCCGTGCCTTTCTGTGCGATGGCGGCGGCTGAAAATTTCAGCGCGTCCTTTTCCTTCTGACCGCGTGGTTTATGTCGCACCATTTTACCTTTCAGACTCCACAGGTCCATCTGCAAATACTCGGTATCATCATGAAGCTGCACTCCTTGAAGTTCAGCATCCGGCCATCTTTTTTCTTTCGTCCTGCAGGTCGAAAAATTCCGGATTTCAAACAATCGGAGATAGCCTGTTCTTGCCACTCTTTGAAGTGCTGATCAGAGAGATGGGAGGACTTCCCTCCCTTTCCGAATTTAACAGCGTGAGTAAATCCCTCACACCGCAAATCTCCTTTTTGTATGAGAAAGGACGGCTTCACTCCTGTGGACGGAATGGAGATGGAGCTTATCGCCGTGAATAGGCTCCTCCCTCCATTCTCCACATCCACGCGATGTTTCTCTGATGACACACTACTGTGGCCCGTTGATGCGGGGGATGATCCGCTGCCTAAACCTGATTGTCCTCTCATGCCATTCTCCGAGTTGACGTTTTAAAAGTAAGAAATGTCAAATCGCTGCTCGACTCAACATTTCCTCCTTGCTCTGCGAGGCCCAGAGCTGCGCAAAGCGCAGCCTCCAGCAACACCCAGTTTTCAGAGTGCCTCATGATCTTACGCCCCGTCCTCTGGCCGGTATTTGAAGTTGCGCCAAATCTGCGAGAACCGTGGGCAAGTGATAGCGTAAGCAACGCTCGCTAATACGCAAAACGCTGATTTTGCGTTTTTTGGTCCAAGAGTGAATCGTCCTTTCGGACACCTGTAACGCCTCAGCCATTTGAGGCACCGTCAATAATTTGAGTTCTGTGTTTTGTTTCATTTGTAACAATCGGCCCCTATCTCAAACGCTGGAGCCTACTGTTAAGGATGATGGTTTAAGGAAACAATCACACTCAACCTCTAGAGGCTGAGAAGGTTAGCTGTTACAAGCTTCCACTCTCTTATGCTTCATAACCGTTACCTCGGCGAGGTTGCTAGAATCCTACTGACTATTTGACCCTTTAAAAAGTGACTCGAAGGCAATCGAGTTTTTCTTACCAAGACTAATCTAACGCATGATCCAAATAGAAAAAAACAATAAAAAGTTAGAATCGTGATTCAGCCCTCATCAATTATCATTGTTCTGATTAGATTTCATTGCAATTCGAGCTACAACATTAAAGCTTTTCTTTTTGATTGAAAAGAGTTTGGTGTCGGTGCTTCAAGAAAACAAACTTCCTAACTCCTGCTCTCGCTGCCGTTTCCGGCACCCGCTACTCATCCGGCGCTACCGGCAACCCACTACTCGAAGTCATGGAAATGACGAAGGAGTGGCAGAAGGCCTCAGCGATCGAAGAAAAGGTGAAATGACCGATCCTTGTTATTTTACCGAATCACCCCTCCCCAGCGTTTCCTTCGGGTTTTCAGCGAAGTGTGTTTTGTATCGGCCTGCAAAGCGACCGAGGTGGTAGAATTGCCAGCGGTAGGCCACGTCACCCACGTTATCCGAGCCCGTAAGGAGATCGGAGCGAGCTTCATTGAGTCGGCGGATTCGAATGTATTCGGTGGGACCCATGCCATAGATTTCTTGAAAATACTTTTGCAAAGTGCGTGGTTTCATTCCGATCGCGTTACAGATTTCTGCGAGAGATGGAGGATTGTCTTTTTTTTGGATCAGTTGGTGAGTGGCCTCGATGAGGTGCATCCGGAATGTATCACCTGCTGTGAAGTCTGGATCAGAGTCCCGATAAACCACCCGGTTAAAAAGGAGCTCGTTGACGGTGGTAAGCAGGTCGCTCTCCTTTGGGAATTGGTCTGGAAAATCGAGGGCGTTATCAATCCATTGGATGAGCGCTGTAAGTGAGCTACGTGAGCCTTTCATGAATACCTGCGAGAGCCCTACTAGTTTTTCAATGGTGAAGGGTGGGATCGTTTGAGTGAGTTTCTTTTCGGGGATGGAAATATTAACCCACGTCATGTCTGGGGGGAAAACTTCATGCATACCGATGGCATTCCGGTGGATGGTCAGAGTGCCATCGTCATACTCATGGGCCTGGACGATGGCAGAGTGGCCCGGACTGAGAATAAATCCAATATGTAGGGTGTCTGGGTTGTAGTTTCCTTCACAAACGACCGCTTGGTTAAAGCTGCCTACGGCAATACGGCAATGCTCCATATGGGCTGAAAACATCCACCCGTGGAATTTGCCGGGGCTGAGTTGAATGAGGTCTATTTGTGGGAAATCAGTATGGAGGATACGTGAATCAAAGGTTTGATGTTTTATCGTGGACAGCTCTTTCATTGGGTGGAAGATATCATGGCGTGCGTATAGTGGATAGACAAATGAAGGTAATGCTCTATATTTTGCGTTCCACTGTCTGTATAGGCCAACTGGCTCATCAGGTGAAAAAAACCTGATGATCAACCTGACAACGAATTAAACTTAAACATTCCAACAAAAAATGATGAAAATAGAAAAAAGAATCACACAAACGATATTAGCCGGCGCATTATTGCTCGGGGCACTTCCTCAAGGATCTTATGCCGCTGCGGCGAGCTCATCCAAAGAGGCCATTACCGCCAAAACAAAAAGTGGAGTGGTGATCACGGATAAAAATTTCATTCATGCCGACTCGATCCGAGCCTACTTTAAAGAGTTGGAAAAAGCGGAGAAAGTAAATGTCATTCGTCCGGAGAGAAACCTAATCACAGCTGATACGCAGGATGTCATCCGAATGAACCGCGATACGCTTTATACCCGGATTATTCTCGATGTTAAAGGAGGCGCGAGCATTACTACCCAACCGTATGATGGGTATCAAAACATCAACGTGTTGGATATTAACCACTCACAGATCGCTAGTTTAAATGGATCCGGAACCCTCAAGGTGGATGAATCCATGCTGACCGAAGGGCAACATGCCTATGTGATCGTAAGAACTGGTTTGTTGAGAAAACTTCCTGAGAAAGAGATGATGGATAAAGCTCACAAAGCGCAGGATAAGATTTCCATTCAAACAAAATCATCCGAGGCGTTTAAGCCATCTGTCAGCTACGATTACGAAACGCTCGATAAGGTGAAATACAAAATCCTAAGTGACTTCGCACTTCATCCTCAACCGAATGTTGTCAAAAATGGCTTTGGCTCGATGAAGGATCGCGATCCTGTTGCTGCCAGAACGGTGGTGGCCATTGGTTGGGGAGCGCTTTCTGGTGAAAATGCGGTTTATTCCGCATTTGCAGGTAATAAAGAGCGAGCTTCATTCACCATGGAGAAGCCGGATCTTAATTACAAAGGTCACGGGTTTTTCTCGATTACGATTTACAACTTTGACGGATATGTCGCGACGATCAATTACGCAATCAACTCCGACAACATGGTTGCGAATAAAGATGGTACTTACACCATCACCTTCCTGGCATCCGGAGAGCCTGTGAAAAAGGGTGAACAAAATATCGTCAGAACGCCAAGAGGAAAGATGTGGACGGGTGTGTTGCGGTGTTACTACCCCAACAACAACACCGACAAACTCTTCATCTGGACCGATGACAAGGCGGCCAAAATCAAGAAGGCTTGTATGAAGTGAGAAATCGTTCCAGGTCATACCGACTCAGCATCTCCATAAATTTATATTACACATGAACAAGAAATTATTAGATCCACTCAAGCCTGCAATCGCCGTCTCTCTGATGGCGCTGATTGCCGTCACCGCCACCGCGAGCGAAACTGAAATGTTTGTCGCCAAGAAAAAATTTAAAAACACCACGCCGATTCCGGCAAATATCATGACTCCCGATAAGGTGGAGACATCGATTGGGGAACTGAATTTTTTCGATGGCGTGCCAACGAAAGAAACAGCGACCAAAGTGGAGGACTACATCGATACCGCTCGAGGTGTGGATGCCTTCCTCAAGGGGATTCCTGGAGCCTCGCTTCAGCAGCTTCGCAAAGGTCCTCGTAAACTCGGAGTCGATGCCAATGGCAAAGTGGCCATTTTTGATAAGCTCATGGACTCCCATGCGCTGTTTCTCACGGCGAATACGTCCACGCTCTACATCATGCCCTATATCAATACCAAAGAGGCTGGTGGTCCTTTGGTGGTTGAAGTTCCTCCTGGGATGTTAGGGGCGTTTAACGATGCTTGGTTCCGTTACGTTGGCGATGTCGGCCTCGCGGGGCCGGATCGTGGTAAAGGTGGTAAATACCTCGTGCTTCCTCCTGCGTATAAAGGTGAGGTGCCGGATGGTTATCACGTCATCAAACCTACGACTGATGCGCTCTGGTTGTTTATGCGTGGCAACATCTCCAAAGGGATCGAGCCAGCGGTGAAAAACGTGAAAGACCACCTAAAAGTCTACCCGCTTTCCCAAAAAGACAGCCAGAAGGCTTGCGAATACGTGAGTATGTCCGGTAAGGAATTTAATACGATTCACCCGAACGACTTCCAGTATTACGTGCACCTTGACCACCTGATCCAAGAGGAATCCGAGCACATGCTCGATCCTGAGACCAAGGGGCTTTTTGCATCGATTGGAATTTGCAAAGGGAAGAAATTTGCGCCGGATGCTCGGATGAAAAAAATCCTTACGGATGCGGTTGCCATTGGTAATGCCGCGGCCCGCGCAAATAACTACTACCCTCGGAATGACATGAAGATGGTGTATTTCTACCAAGATCAGCCGACTGAATGGGTGATGGCTTATCCTGCAAAAAATGTCTTTTTCAACTACAACGGCGCGATGAACACCGATGCTCGCGTGTTTTTCCACTACACCTACACGGCGGTGACGCCTTCGATGGCAACACCGCATGAAGGTCGTGGTTCCGACTACAGCATTGCGTTTAAAGACTCCAAACACGAAGCCTTTGACGGTGGAAAAACCTACAAAGTGCGTCTTCCTAAAGACGTTCCTGTGAAGGATTTCTGGGCACTCACTGTTTACGATAGTCAAACTCGCTCGATGCTCCAGACCGATCAACCGTTCCCCACGGTGGGGAGTCAGGATAAAGGGTTTAAGCAAAATTCGGATGGCTCTTATGATATCTACTTTGGCCCTGAAGCGCCAAAGGGATTTGAGAAAAACTGGCTCCAGACCATTCCCGGTAAAAGCTGGTTTGTTATCCTCCGCATGTATGGACCGCTCAAGCCATGGATCGAAAAGAAATGGCGTCCCGGCGAGATTGAGGTCGTGAAGTAGTCCGCGAGTTGACATTCAACCGTAACAATCACCCCAAGCCCTGGCTTCCCTTCAAAGGAATCCGGGGCTTTTTTTTGAGTGCGGCGAGGTATCACCGCTTTGGATGCTCCATTCCATGTTGCTGGAGCTGAACTTACTCCTCCACTTTTTTAATCAGGCTGGAGTGATGCTTGTTTTTCCGCCTGTTCATCAATCATCGCGCTACCCCATCTCTTCCACACGGTAAGAAAGAGCGAGCCAATGATGGGGCCGATGATGAGACCGCTCACTCCAAACACTGCCAAACCGCCCAGTGTGGTGAGTAGGACTAACAAGTCGGGCATCTCCGTGTCTTTTCCGATCAAAATGGGGTTCAAAATGTTGTCGATGCTGCCCACAACCAACGCGCACCAGAGTCCGACGCCGACGGCAGCACCAACCTGCCCGTTCACTGCCAAAAAAACCACGGCGGGAAACCAGATAATGGCAGTGCCCACGGAGGGGATTACGGAGAAAACAGCCATCACGGCACTCCAGAAAAATACGCCATCGATTCCAGCCACCCAAAAAGAGAGACCCGCCAAACCGCCCTGCACAATACCGACCACTAATTTTCCTTTGAGTGTGGCACGGGTGACTGAGACAAACGTCCCTAGCAGTTTTTTCTGATCATCCGCTGATAGGGGGGTGTAGCGGAGTGTGGTTTCCAGGATATTTTTCCCATCGGTGAGAAAATAAGCCATTGCGTAGAGCATGACAAATAGCCCCAAGAAAAATGATGCAGTTCCCTTAACGCCGGCAGCTAACCCCTGAGCGACCCATGAGCCGCCTTTGGCGATGAGTTGGTTGCCTTTTTCTGCAATCTGATCTTGATAGGGGAGTAGTTCTTTGAGGTAGGAATTATGAGCCCATTGATTTTGAATCGTGGTGCTGGTCCCTTTTTGGCTTGCTATCCATTCTTTAGCGGAGCCTGCGATTTCAGTAGCTTCCCCCATGACCATCCCCAGTATAATCAAAGTCGGGATAATCGCGAGCACAAGGCTGAGCAGCACGGTGATTCCGGCCGCCAAGCCTTTGCGCTGACCAACGCGAGTGAGAGTTTTTCGGTATAGGGGGTGAAGTAACCCGGCCATGACCGCCGCCATAAAAACGGCCAAAAGAAATCCTTTAATCAGCCAGAGAAACAGCAACGTCATCGCGAGTGCAAAAATAAGAAGAAAAACCGCACGCGGGTGGGTTGCTGTTTGATCGGTGCTCATGGGGCCTGCATTCATCCCTTATTCTCGATATGAGATCCAGTAAAAAACTGAAGGGACTTCCAAATTGTGAGATTGTTCAAAATAATGCGCGATATGGATAGCGCGGATCTTAAAATAGGATAAGATTGGGATGCGCTTCATTGAAACAGCGCCTGATATTATGAACAATCAACGAATACACATCAAATCGGTGTCCGTGGTCAGCACCATGGTGACTGGAGCTGTTGCGTTTGCCCTGCCCATCACGATGGCATCGGCCCAGCAGAACTTACCTTTTCCCATAGCTCCCTCGGCCAGTAAAACGGGGATGACGCTGAAGGAATCCAAACACCAATGGCGCACCACGCCCCGACGCCTTCCGAAAGATGCCCCTAATCTCGTGATCTTCATGACCGACGACACGGGGTTCGGAGACGCCTCCACTTTTGGTGGCCCGATCGCCACTCCTACTCTGACGAAATTAGCGAAGGAGGGGATTAAGTTTAACGAATTTCACACGACGGCGATGTGTTCGCCCACTCGTGCCTCACTGCTGACGGGGCGCAACCACCACCACGTCGGATACGGGCAAATCTCTGAGTTTGCCACGGACTGGGACGGCTACATCGGGAGCATCCCGAAAGAAACGGCGACCTTACCCCAGATTTTGGGGGCGTATGGGTATGTTTCTGGAGCTTTCGGCAAATGGCACAACACGCCAACAGAGGACATCACACCCACCGGCCCATTTGGTCAGTGGCCTACCGGGCTTGGGTTTGACTATTTTTATGGATTTCTTGCCGGGGAAAGTTCTCAATACGAGCCTGTGCTGTTTGAAAACACACTGGCCGTAGAGCCTGAGAAAACCAAAGACTACCATCTGACCGAAGACCTCGCCGACCATGCCATCACGTTCATGCGCAACCAGCGCATGAGCCATCCGGACCGTCCGTTTTTCATCTATTTCACCCCAGGTGCCGTGCACGGACCTCACCAAGTGAACAATAAGTGGTCGGATAAATACAAAGGAAAGTTTGACCAGGGATGGGAGAAGCTTCGCGAGGAGACATTCGCCCGGCAGAAAAAGTTAGGAGTGATCCCAGCGAATGCCAAGCTGACCCCGATGGATCCCAGCATGCAAAAATGGGCCGATATCCCGGAAAATCAACGCCCATTCCAAACCCGCCTCATGGAGGTGTATGCTGGATTTCTTGAGCACACCGATCGGCAGTATGGGCGGATCGTCGATGAGCTGGAGAACCTAGGAGTTAAAGACAACACGCTGATCATTTACATCAACGGTGATAACGGGTCATCGGCTGAAGGCATCAAAGGTTCGATCTCAGAGCTTTTGGCGCAAAATGGGATGCCAAGCACGGTGGAACAACACATCAAGGTATTAAATGAAGAATACGGCGGACTCAAAGCCATTGGTGGCCCACTCTTGGAAGACCACTACCACCATGGCTGGGCATGGGCGGGTTCCACTCCTTTCAAGAGCACGAAACTTGTGGCGGCTCACTTTGGAGGCACCCGGAATCCGATGGTGATCTCTTGGCCTGCTAAAATCAAACACGACAGCAAGGTGCGCTCGCAGTTCACCCACGTCAACGATATCGCCGCTACGATTTATGACATCTTGGGTATCACAACTCCGGATTTCTACAATGGAGTGGCGCAGGACAAACTCGACGGAGCTTCGTTTGCTTCGACCTTCAATAACGCGGACGCCAAGTTCGCCAAAACGACCCAGTATTTTGAAATCATGGGAAGCCGTGGTATTTATCAAGATGGATGGTATGCAGGCACCTTTGGACCTCGGATTCCTTGGGATCCAGGTGCATCAAAGCTCGCAGGTTGGGACCCCAACAAAGATGTATGGGAGCTTTACAACCTCAAGGAAGATTTCTCCCAGGCGAATGATCTCGCCAAATCGAACCCTAAAAAACTTCAGGAAATGAAAGACGCGTTTGTCGTGGAAGCCGCTCAAAACAAGGTGTTCCCGATTGGTGGAGCGCTCTACATTGTGGCATATCACCCCGAGGAAATGAAAGCGACCACACTCAAGGAGTGGAACCTGTATGAGGGTATGACCCGCATCGCCGAGTCCCAAGCACCGAAGTTTATGAGTGGATTCTCCACCCATGCGACCATCGATGCCGAGATCCCAGAAAATGCAGAAGGTGTGCTCTACGCTGTGGGTGGAATCTCCGCTGGATTTACCGTCTATATGGATAAGGGTATCCTCTATGCCGAATACAACGCGATGACTCTGAACCGTTATAAGGTCAACTCAAAAACCGCCATCCCAACCGGTAAGGTGAAGATTGAGGTGATTGTGAAAGCGAAAGAGAAAAAGCCTCTGGCTCCCTCTGTCATCACTCTCAAGGTGAACGGAAAAGAAGTCGGTCAAGTAACGGCGGAAACCACCGTGCCCGCCATCTTTACAGCCTCGGAAACCTTCGATGTCGGCATGGACACCGCTTCCGCTGTCGCGATGGAATACCACGACCGTGTCCCGTTTAAGTTTAATGGAAAAATCGAGAAACTGAACATCAAATATATAGATTGATAGCTGACGTGTCACTTGTGTATCTATAAAGGGATATTCATGGCAACCTTCAGCAGAACTTCTGCTGAAGGTTGCCATATCTAATTTTTGTTGGGCCATGTTTAAAAACCATCTATTCGTAACCATTCTGTTCACTCTGCTCATCAGTGTGATTTTGGCGGCATGTGGCCCATTTAAAAAGCTAAGAGGGAACCTCAAATTCATGGAGCGTAGCTCGATCGTTACAGTAAAACTGACGAACTCGGGAACCTTTGAAAACATCAAAGGGGTGATTATTGAATATGAACCGAGGTCCCATATTATCCGTTCCGTCGATTATACGAAGGTCAACGATGTGGGGGTGTTTGGCTTTTTTGTGGTATCGTCGAGTAATCAATATGTGATGGCTTATAGTGATCAAAACAAGAATGAACACTATGATCGTGGAGAGTCGGCATGGATCGCATCGGACGCCCAAGGTGAGCCTGCCCCTGTTGATTTTGATGCATCAACTCACAAGGCAAAACTTAGCGGCGCGCTGAGTCGCACGGCAAAAATCCCAGATTATTTGATGGGTGATCTCAAGCGATTTCAACAAGGACGCTCTCGTGATGAGGTGATTTCTAAATTGAGCATTCCGATAGCTCTCGGGGAAATCGGAGATTTGGATTCTCCTCGGTTTTCCGCCAAACGTGGCGAGAGCGGGTTATGGGAGCCTGCGGGTTTCCCGATTCATTCTGGGATTGGCGTTTATTTTTTAGAGAAATATCAGCCGGCCAAAACTCCAGTGCTGTTTGTCTATGGGGCTGCCGGATCACCACAGGATTGGAAAACATTTTTCGCGCAGATGGACCGGAAAAAATACCAACCTTGGTTTTTCTATTACCCGACGGGTCGTCGTCTCGATGAAATGGGCGAGGCTCTGAATACAGCGGTGAAAAGTTTACACGGGCATTATCATTTTAAGCGTCTCCACGTTGTTGCGCACAGCATGGGCGGGATGGTCGCCCGATCTTTTGTGGTCAAAAATGTTGAGGAAGATCACCAAACTTACATTCAAAAGCTGGTGACCATTTCCACTCCTTGGGGTGGTCATGAAGCGGCGCAAATGGGAGTGAAACACTCCCCGCAGGTGGTGCCATCATGGAGGGATATGGCGGCCGGAAGTTTGTTTCAGAAACAACTCTACGGTCATCAGCTACATGGCAGAGTGGAACATTTACTGATTTACGGTGATGAGGGGAAAAGGTCACTGCTGATTCCTGGAGACAATGATGGCACCGTGAGTGTGGCCAGTGAAACCTATGCCCCAGTTTTTAAGCATGCGACACGCACGCTCAAGGTACACGCCACCCACACAAGCATTCTTTCTAAACCGGAAGTGATTCGTGCCGTTGAAGAGTTTTTGAAATGACGGAGTGAGAATCGTGATTTCTTTGAGGTTTTTCGTAAAGTGGATAGACGGGAGGTTGGAGGGGTGTATGGTCTTTCAAACCGTGGTGAATAGAGGCGTTTGGGCGTCTCAATCTTCCGCATGATCACTTCGGTCCAAACATTCAGCGGAAATCACAATAATAAGATAAATATGAAGATGAAAATGACAAAAAGAACCATCATAGCTGGGAGATGACAAAAACTAGGGAGGTGAATTCCTGATCGTTCCTCCTGAGTATAAAGGTGAAATCCCTAAAGGTTATATTGTAAAACACACCAATACTTATGGTAACTGGGTGATCTGGAGAGGATTCCAAAAAGACGGCAGTCCTAAACCAGCCATTGATTTGACCAAGAAGGTATTTAAAAGTTATCCACTTTCTCAAAAGGACAATCCGCCGGCCTTGAATTTTGTGAATGCTTCAGGTGTGCCCCACTGCACCATTCACAACATGGATATTACGATAGACGACGAAATAAACGAAGTGGTTCAAGCTGAGCCTTCTCATGGTCAGAATCCTGAAATATTGGGATATTTCGCTTCGATCGGCATTGAAAAAGGCAAAGAGTTCAAGCCGGATGCGCGTATGAAAAAGATACTGACACAAGCCGCGGAAGTGGGATCGGTGACGGCTCGGACATTGATTTTCAGACCTCGGGATGAAGCCTTTTTACTATTCCCTAAAAACAGTAAAGTGTGGACCAACCCGTTTGTGGGTGGCAGCTATAAGTTTGAAGTGGATGGAAGCAGCTTGATTGATGCGCGAGCCGCGTTCCATTTTTACGCCACCGGAATCACGCCGGCCATGGCTAAGAAAATTATCGGTAAAGGCTCCAAATATGCAGTGGCCTATCCCCGATAAAGAAATGAACGCTTTAGACGGTAACAAAACTTACAAAGTGCACATTCCTCCAAAAGGACAGGAAAACAACTGGATTCAAACCATTCCCAAAAGAGGATGGAATATGTTGTTCCGTGTTTATGGCCCGCTTGACCCATGGTTCGACAAAACACGGCACCCTGGCGATCCAGAAGCTGGTGAAGCAAAATAATCAAGTTTAAGTAAAAAGGAGTTGCCGTGTGGCAACTCCTTTTTTTTTAGATAGAAAATGGTAATTGCTCAGGCCCTGTGATTTGAGTGAATCAAGGGCCGCGGAAAGAAAAAAAGCACCCTATCTTCTTGATCTTTTATCCATCAGCTACGTTGCCTTCCCGCTCGAATATCCCGACAACCAAGATGAAAGTTGCCTTGCTGATGAGAGGAAATCTCTGCGAATCTAAGGCGCTCTATTTATTTCCGTGACCCTAAAGCCCGGCGTCGCGGAGTTGCTGGCCAACGGATTTGTTGGGATCCGAGGCACTGGGTTTGTTTAACTCGTGATTGAGATCTTTGCGGGCTTCTTTGTCCCACTTGTTTTCATAACGGGTGTCCTCTTTTTGCCAGTGAGCACTTTGTTGGGAATCGTGGATTTGGCGTTCGGTGAGCGCTTCTTGCTGCATGGTGAGTTCGGCTCGGCGCGAGGGAGACAGGCTGTTCCACTCTTCATCCGAGAGTCCACCAGGGTGAAAGCTACATGAGGCTATAAAAACAGAACTAACGACGGCGAATGCCCCAATGAGGCTGGTGTGTGTATTTTTCATAAAGAATAGATGTATTGGGCTATTGATCAAATGCTTTAGACGGGAAGTCGGTGGCAAATGTGAGAGCTGAGCTTAAGAACCATGACAATAAGATAAAAAACTTCATAAGGGTAGGGTGGACTCTATTTCAGTCTTTGCAAATACAAAAGAAAATGGATTCTTTGAGGTTTTGCGTGAAGTGGATAGACTGGGGGTTGGATTGGTGTATGCTCTGTTTGTTCTCAGCCAAGCTATAATCGGACGTTTAACACTACCTACTCATGAAAAAACAACAACATCGACTATACACATCTGTTGCCACCAGCATTGCGGCACTCGCCTTTTCACTCACTCCGTCCTTGTTCGCTGAGGAAGGCGGAACGGGTCACGTTGCACCTGGCGGCGTTGCCACCCTCATCGATACCGCCCCCACCAAGCATGGATGGGTGATTGAGGGGATGTATATTAACTATCAAGGTAGCAATACGAGAGAATTTCCCATTGCTGATAAATTGTCGTTTGGACTGGACGCTTCGATTGATATTCTCAATGTCGGAGCTCTTTACACGTTTGAAGATCAACTTTGGGGGGCGCATTATTCTGTGGGAGCTTTTCTCCCTTATTCTTGGATGAAGTTAGACGGAACCATCGATCTGGGAAGTGGCCCTACACCGCTCAGAGATACCGCTCAAGGGGTTGGAGATATGACGATTATCCCCGCGATGTTAGCATGGAAAAAAGACAATTTACAATACATCGCCGCACTTTCCATTTACGCACCTACCGGTGATTACAGCACGGATAACTTGGCGAACCTCGGACTTAATTACTGGACGGCAGACCCTACGTTGGGGGTTGTTTATGCCAATGCTGAAACTGGCCTGAATGCCGCGTTTTACACGGGGGTCACCATCAATTCAGAAAACTCGGCAACGAATTACAAAAGTGGTTCGATGCTTCACCTCGAGGGAAGCGTGCAACAACTTCTGCCACTAGGGCCTGGGTTTGTCGGGATTGGTGCCGAGGCCTTTTTCTTCCAGCAAGTTTCCAGCGATAGCGGATCTGGAGCTACATTGGGTGGTTTCAAAGGTCGGACCGCGGGTATTGGTCCCGTTCTCAACTACATCCTTCCATGTGGTGATGCTACTTGGGTGTTCGAAGCCAAGTGGCTCCCTGAGATCGATACGGAAAGCCGACTCCAAGGTGATTACATCTGGGTCAAAGCGGTTTACCAATTTTAAAGCCCTATCAACCAATCACTCAAACCTATTTTATAATCATGAACACAACAAAATCAGCCACTCTCGTGGCAACCGCGACCCTGATGGGGTCATTATTCGGGATGTCAGCCACCGCGACTGCGGCTACGGACTCCGTAGCGACGGATATCCCACTGCAAACTGAGGCGGCGCCAGCTGCGGCTCCCGATGCCGATGCCTTGGCAAAAAAACTCGCCAACCCAATCGCGGCGATGATCAGCATGCCGTTTCAAAACAACTTCGACTGGGGTGGGGGACCCGATGGTGATGGATTCCAGTATAAGCTGAACTTTCAGCCGGTCATCCCGATGACCATCAACGAGGATTGGAATTTGATCACTCGGATTATTATTCCTTTTGTTTCACAAAGTGATGTGGTTGGAAATACCAGTCAATCAGGGCTTTCGGACACCACCGTGAGTATGTGGTTTTCGCCTTCTTCTCCAACCGCCAGTGGATGGACGTGGGGAGTGGGACCGGCATTGTTGATTCCTACAGGAACCAACGACTTTTTAACCGCCGATCAATGGGCTGCGGGACCTACCGCTATTGTCCTGAGACAAACCGATAAATTTACCTACGGAGCCTTGGTGAACCAACTTTGGTCATTTTCTGGAGGAAAAGGGTATGCAGATGTCAACCAGATCTTTATCCAGCCGTTTTTTGTTTACCTACCAGGAGGCGGGTGGACCGTCGCTTTGAATACAGAAACCACCTACAACTTCACCAGCAGTGAGTGGACTGTACCTGTGAACCTCATGGTCAACAAAATGATCAAAATCGGCAAGTTGCCCGCGCAATGGCAAGCAGGTGTCCGCTATTATGCCGAGGCTCCGGATAACGCTCCCGATTGGGGACTGCGTTGCAGTTTGACCTTTCTCTTGCCTAGATCATAGTTAGATCTGAGTAGGCCGATCAGCCATTCCCCACGGTGGCCCGTTCATTCGGGGTTGTGGAGTCTCTTGATACCAACCGACAAAAAACGGGAGTCCCTGAGCTATTTGGCTACCTGTGGAAAGAACGGTGTACCAGTTCATTTCGGCGAGGGCGTAAAGCTTGTCTGTGATGTTGTAGCCAACATGTGCGCTGATAAACCCAGTGGTTGCTTCCTCATTGTTATCAAACGGGAGCCCTTGACCCGCACTCATTTTGGTGGATTGGGTTTGTATCGGTTTTGTTTCACAAACCCTGATACATCAGGCTTTCGCATCCTCACCCGTTTCAATCTCAATGAGAAAATGGTTCTTGGCGTCCGTAGCACACCTACTGAAGCCGGTGTCACTGTAAGCTTCTCTACCTCAAGACTCACATTCTCCACCACCCATTTTCTTTTTATCGCCATGGTGTACATCGCACGCACCGTCATGAGGTAGTGATTGTAAGTGTTGGTGGACTTCCCTAAACATCGCACTTCCAACCATTCTTGGATCTCGTTAGCCGTTAGCTCAAAAAGAAGACGGTCGCCATACAGGTGACAAAATGACCGATAGCAGTGACCCATGGTTTTGAGGTGGCGGGACACCGAGCTTTTTGCTGTTGTCTGGTTTCGATGAGATCCAAATACTTGTCGCAGGCAAACTTGAGGGTGATTTCTTTGGTTTCCGGTAAGCGGTCGCAGTAAATGCGCACCACCTCCAAAAGAGATAAATCCACCTCATGTTTTTTGAGTAAGTTCAGAGCTTCAATCGCTTGGCCTCGTTCCAGATCCGAAATGTAAATGGAGTTATCCCGTTTTCTGGCCGCCTCATAGACGTATTCACGGGCGAGCTTGCACACAAAATCCTCGGTTCCCGTTTTGACAAGCACCGCCCCAGCAGTTAATTTCTTTCCAATCTTCACCCGCCAATTCCCCGAAGGGAGTTGTAGGAAGCTTACACCACTCACATTCTCAAAGTCGTCAAACGCCATGACCCAATATAGATCACCCAAAGCTCAAGACGAAAAAGGTTTCGAGGTCGTTAAAGTCAACGTTTAAGTCGCATGGAGGCCGATTGGTAATCGGTCGGCTTGATAATGCGCGAAGCATCACACTGGTGTTTGGAGTTTGGAGTTTTTCTAGGGTTGATTGGGGCGAGGCGGTTGGAAACCGCCGCCACGGTTGATCAGCGATAGGCAGATGACAGGCTGGGAAGCCTATCCTACGGTCTTGACTCTTGGCTCTGGTTTCTTGATGCTGCACGCATCGTGAATCTTCTAAAAAATTCTTTTGTTCTGTCGGAAGCTGCTATTTGTGAGCGGTTGCGGCAGATTGATGGCGTTGAACTCCATCCGACGCTGTTTGATGCTCCGCTGATTTATGATGCTCGGGCCTCCAAGGTGCTGGCGGGAATTTACCGTCAGTATATTGATATTGCCCGTGAGTTTGAGGTGCCAATTTTAATTGCAGCACCCACTTGGCGGCTTGATGCTGGGCGTGTGGCTGCTGCAGATGTGCCAGCCTCCATCAATAGCGATGCGGTGGATTTTATCCAAAGTGTGCGAGATGATTCAGGGTATGAGGATGTTTTTATGGCGGGGCTGCTGGCTCCGAAAAACGATTGTTATGATCCGAGTGTGGCTCTTTCTGCCAATGCTGCGGAGTTGTTTCATTCAGCACAGGCATCGGAGTTAGGTCATACGTCACTTGATTGTTTGGTGGCGCAGACGATGCCATCTGTGACTGAGGCTGAGGGCATGGCGCGGGCGATGATTTCCACGGGTTTGCCGTCGGTGGTGAGTTTTTGTATCAATCGCAATGGAGAGGTTATGGATGGCACACCTCTGGGTGAGGCGATTGATCTGCTCGATGCGAAATTGGACGGTGCTCTTCTTGGTTATAAAGTGAATTGCTCCCACCCTAGTTTTGTGGATGCTGAGTCGATGAGTGCGCGCGCGTTGTCGCGATTGATTGGGATCAATGCGAATGCCTCATCGAAAGATCATAGTGAGCTAGAGCAGATGGAGGAAACGGCAGAGGATAGTTTGGAGGATTGGGTGGATGCGATGCTAAGGCTGAACCGAGATTATGGGGTGAAAGTTCTCGGTGGCTGCTGTGGCACGGACGACCGATATTTGCGGGCCATTTGTGAGGAGGTTTTGGGTTGATCGTTCATTTTTTAACCATGAATCTTACGAATTGGACGAATCTTTTGTGTGGGTTGAGGGCTTGGGTTGTTGCCTGTGGCGCTGGACAGAATTTTTTTTGGGTTGATATGGGCTGGGCGGTTGGAAACCGCCGCCACGCTCACCGTTTTCTCAGATGGGACGGGAGGATGCCTAGCTGATCGCGGTATTTGGCGATGGTGCGTCGGGCGACTTTGATGCCTTTGGCTTTGAGTTGTTTTTCGATCGCTGTATCGGAGAACGGTTTGGCGGTGTTTTCCTTGGCGACAAGTTGTTGGATCGCTTCTCTGACTCCGGTGTTGGATATTTCTTGTCCTTGTTTCGTTGTGTAGCCGGAGGTGAAAAATGAACGGAGATCCATGAGTCCGTGTGAGGTGAGGATGTATTTTCCTGCCACGGCACGGGAGATGGTGGCGGCGTGCACGCCGATGCTTTCCGCGATGTCGTGCATGGTCATCGGGCGGAGCTTGCTTCGGCCGTGCTGGAGGAAATCCGGCTGGCGCTTGATGATCTCTGTGCCGATTTTTAGTAGGGTTTCTTGTCTTTGGCTGACGGCGTTGATGATTTGCCGGCCTTCGTGGATGTTGTCGCGTAGGTATTTGCGCGCTTTGGGGTTGGAGTTGAGTTTGGCGAGCAGATCTTTGTAGTGGTTACTGATGCTGAGTTTGGGGAGGTGGTTGCCAGTGAGCTGGGTGTAGTAGTGGCCGTCGCTGTCCTGTTTGAGTTCGAGGTCGGGGGTGACGTGTGGATTGGATGTGGCATCAAACGCGGCACCGGGGTCGGGGTTGAGTAGGGCAATTTGATCGGCGGCCTGTATCACGGCATCTTGCGTAACTCCTAATTCACGGGCGATGTCTCCGAGTTTACGTCGGGCGAGTTCGCCGAGGTGCTGGTCGACGATCCGGCTTTCCAGCGAGCCTCCGCGCCCCTGGAGTTGAAGTTGAAGGATGAGTGATTCGGTGAGGTTTTCAGTGGCGACGCCTGCTGGGTCGAATCCTTGAATGAGGCTTTGTGCTGAGCGGAGTTCTTTTAGGGTGAATTCTGAGAGGGGGGCCAGGGTTTCAATGGTGTCATCGAGAAATCCTCGGTCGTTAATACAGCCGATGAGGTGTTCAGCGGTTGCGTGTTTTTTTGCTGAAACGGCAGCGCGATTCAGTTGATCCAGAAGATGCTGCTGTAGGGTGAGGGGGGCGACGATGGAGTTGTAGAGAAATTCGCGGCGTTCTTCGTCATCGCCGGTATGCTGGCGGGTGCCATGGTTGTGGATTTGATCATCGCGCCAGGTGTCGTCGAACTCGGAGAGGTTTTCGTAATCGTGCTCGGCATCGGGCTCCAGGGTTTCATCGAGTTGTTCAGTCTGATCCTGAATTTCGAGTGTCGGGTTCATCTCGGCGACCTGATGAAGGAGTTGGCTTAGCTCGAGGGTGTTGGCCTGAAGGATCTCCAAACTTTGTCGCATCTGTGGCGATAAAGTTTGTTGCTGGCTCATCCCTTGGGAGAGGCCTTGCTGGAATCCGGAAGCTGACATGGAGGCGATGTCAGAGAGTAAAGAGGAAATGCTTGTTTTGCAATGCGTTACTAAGCATTTCTCAGCAAATTTCATGCCAGAATGACACTTCTTTTCTGCATCTGCTGATTCATGCAAGATCCCTCAGGATGAGCAAACTCGCGAGGGGATGATTCCCGCAGGTATGACCAAAGCCCCGCTTGGCAACCTAAGGAAATACCGTTCGGCGATGGTCTCGCCCTGGTTCTTGAAGACGCTTGATTTGGTAAATCTCCGTAAATAAGCGCGGGCAAAAAAACATCTTGCCATCGCGAGTGGGGGCGCTACGTTTAAAATTTGAATTAATGAATTGAGGCGTGGTTTTCTGGAAAATCGTTCATTTGAAAATCGTTCATTTACATGAGTTTTACGATAGTCACGCCGTCCAGTGCCCCTCATTCACCATTCAAAACTCACCATTCAAAATTCTTTTCCCCTCTTTCCCCCGCAACCCCCTTTCTCCCCCACCACAATGCTGGCAACCACCTCTCTCAAAAAGCAAATTCCTAGCAGTAAATTTCCGGAGCGATCAATATGACAGCCCCGGAGCCGATTACGAATGCTGAAGTGATGCGTCGGTTTAGAAAATTGGCGGGTCGGTCGTTTGGGATGCCTGCAACCAAATGGATGGCTGAAGTGGGAGCCTTTTTTCTCCGCACCGAAACCGAACTGATTCTGAAAAGCCGCTGGGTTGTGCCGACTCGTTTGCTTGACCATGGATTTAAATTTCTCTATCCTGAATTGCACCCGACGGAGTGGAAGAGTGACACCTCCAAATCATAAAATGAAAGCAATTCTATTGATCATCATCGCAGGTATTCTCCTCCCTACGCTTTCCCATGCCGGGGATCGGGACTGGAAACATGTTAAAAGCTGGGTTTATCAGCTGACGGACTACAAAGAGGACAAGTTGGCGGGGATTGCCGAATCGAAGTTTGATCTCGCAGTGATCGATCTGGCGCGTGACGGAGGAGGTGATTATTTTACCCAGAAAGAAATTAAACGTGTTAAGGAGTCCGGGAAAATTGTCCTCGCCTACTTTGAGATTGCCGCAATCGAAGAATACCGGCCGGAATGGAAAAGCGTACCCGCCGATTTGAAAGCGGGGAAAGTCGATGGCTGGCCGAAAGAGCAGTATGTCAAATTTTGGGACGAGCGATGGTGGCCTGTGGTGCAAGGTCGGGTTGATCAAGCCCTGAAAGCCGGATTCGATGGCATTTATCTCGATATGGTAACGACCTATGAAGAAATTCCGAGGTCGGGGCTGACCTCCGAGGAGCGGGCCCGACGGATGGTTGATCTTATTGCCCGAATTTCCCGCTACGCCAAAGGAAAGAAGAAGGGGTTTAAAATTGTGCCTCAAAATTGCCCGGAGCTTTACACGTGGGCGTATTGGGAGAGGAAGCCGAATGAAAAATACATTCAGGCGATTGACGGGCTTGGATTTGAGTCGGTCTTTTATTTACCCCACGATAAACCGGCTAATAAAAGGTGGTGTCAGGAGAACCGGGTAAATGCGTTGGCGATCAAAAAAGCGGGGAAGCTGATTTTGGGGGTTGATTACGCAAAAAAACCGAAATCCGTGGCTGATGCCTATAGAAGGCAGCGGGAACTCGGCTTTGTTCCTTATGTCAGCGTGGTCGAACTGGATCGGGTGCAGGTGGAAAAATAGTGCAGGTAGGGCATAGACTAGAGCATGGGAGGATCCGCGATAGGTAGTCGGAGACTACAAGTCACCACTCCATACGCCTGCAGCGACTTCATATTCGACTCCAGAATAATGAATGTCCCCCCCAGCACTCAAGAAGGCCTGTCCCTCTATAAGAAAAAGTTTGACCTAGAGCTGAGGGGGTGTAAGGTGCGGGTCTTATGAGGAAGGCTCGTTTTATTTCACCGCAGGCGGAGAGTTCGCCTGCGCTCTATCATATCCACTCAAGGTGTGTGGATCGGGTGTTTAAGCTATCGGGAGTGGAGGTGTCTCCGGATGGTCGGCAATTGATTTCTCGTAGCGATGGGGGGAAGGCTCGGGATGTATTTGTGCGCATTATGCGCGATTATGCGGAGTTTCTTGGGTGTCGGGTTAACGCATTTTGTGTGCTTTCTAATCATTTTCACATCCTTCTGGAGGTGCCTCCTAAGAAAAAGGGCGAGGCGGTGATGATTTCAGATGAGGTGTTCCTCTTGAAAATTAAAAAGATGTATTCTGCTGAGTATTTTCTGGATGTGCAGCAGATGCTGGAGCGGTTTCGAGAGGGGAAGCATGACCGTGCTGCTGAGGAGTTGAAAGCTAAATATACACGGAGAATGTATGATCTCTCCGAGTTCATGAAGGGGGTGAAACAGCGGTTTACTCAGTGGTATAACCGAGAACATCAGCGGGCAGGAACGCTGTGGGAGGGGCGGTTTAAGAGCGTGCTCGTCGAGGATGGTTATGCCGCGCGGGTGATGTCGGCTTACATCGACTTGAATCCAATCCGTGCGGGTATGGTAGCGAGGCCGGAAGATTACCGGTGGAGTTCTTATGGCGTGGCAATGCAGCCGAAAGAGGATGAGGCTCGGGCGTTGGCGCGGGAGGGGTTGTGCCGGGTCATGCAGTTGGATCGCGAAGCCGAGGGGCGGATTTCGCCTGAGAAATCCGCGGTGCTGTGGGATGAAAATGTGGGAGAAGGGGGATTGGAGAAATTCAGTGGGTCCGAATGGTATCGGATGATGCTGTTTGCAGATGGTGAGGAAACTTTCACCTCGATTCCTGGGCGGAGGATCGAAAAGATTCAGGTGCGTAAGGGATTTAAGCGTGAAGAGGTGGAGCAGGTGCTGGCACAGGGTGGAAAGCTTAGTTTTGGCGAGGCTTTGCGTTGCAGGGTGCGTTATATGACGGCTGGCATGGTTTTTGGGAGTCGGGAATTTGTGGATGGTGTTTTTTCGGAATCCAGAGAGTATTTTGGAGAGAAGCGGAAGAGTGGAGCTCGGCCCATTCAAGGGGTGGTTTGGAAAGATAAGTCATCGAAACTCTATTCTATGAGGGCGTTGAAAAAAGAGGTTTTGAAATGAACAAAGTGAAACTAGGAAACCGAACAGGGTTTAGTATCGGCATGGGGACAGAGTGAATCTCTGTGCAATTTCAAATAGCTATGTAGTCCGACAATCCCTTTATATTAAGGATTAAAAGGAGGTTGCAAGTCTCCACTCCATATTACAGCTGAGCCAAGGTTTTTAGGCAGCGGGAGGTGGCGTAGAGTCCGATGGTGGCGGTCATGTGGGTGATACTGCCAAAGCCGGAGGCGCAGCTGAGGCGGGTGCTGGTATTTTCTGAGTTTTTTGTCCGAGGTGGGCGCTGCGGAGAGACACTGCCATCGCATTGGGGGTAGACGGGGGATTCGCTGGAGAAGATGCAGTCGATGCCAAATTTTTTCCTTTTGATTTTTCTTTTGGGGTCGGCTCCTTGTGGGAATCCGTGGTGGTTTCGTAGGTCCTTGCGGACTTGCAGTAGTAGGGAGTCGTTGAAGGAGCGCGAGAGGTCGTCGATGTGGATTTGAGTGGGGTCGGTTAGGCCGCCCGCACCGCCACAGCTAATGACCGGGATGTTGCGTTGATGACAACTGGCGAGGAGAAGGCTTTTGGGGAGGGATTGGTCGATGGCGTCGATGACGTAATCAAACCCTTGGTCGAGAATTTCGGCAGCATTGCGTTGGCTGAAAAAAGTTTCGAGACTAGTGATCTGGCAGTCTGGATTGATCGCTTTGATGCGGCTTGCCATGGCGGCAGTTTTTTGTCGGCCAATTTCACCATCCATTGCGTGGAGCTGGCGGTTGATGTTGGTGATGCAGATTTCATCGAGGTCGATCATGGTGATGCGACCAATGCCGGAGCGGGCAAGGGACTCGACCGACCATGAACCCACGCCACCGATGCCGACGACGCAGACGTGGGCGTTTTGAAATTTTTCTAATGCGTGCTCTCCGTAGAGGCGAGCGATGCCGCCGAAGCGTGGGGACTTCGGTTGAGGGGATGGCGGGGCTTGGGTTTGGCCCTGCGGGGCTGACAGGATGGACATGATTTTTTCAGGATTCGTCAGGATCTTTTTGCTTGGGTTGATA
>Ga0256845_1000575_pt1 | contig 33959 bp, 29 predicted proteins | sample RiftiametaG_FD_189101 | JGI IMG/M metagenome (GOLD analysis project Ga0256845, IMG submission 189101) | Tube worm associated microbial communities from hydrothermal vent at the East Pacific Rise, Pacific Ocean - Riftia | ecosystem: Host-associated > Annelida > Integument > Unclassified ...
GAATAACAAACAAAGAAATAAGTGTTAGGTAAATAGGAAATATCCAACGCGCACAATTCAGGTCGTTACTTTGATGGTATTCAACAACGGATACATGAAACTGCCTAGGCAAACAAAAGATTGCTGCCGCAGCCAATATGGTTTGCGTGAAAAAATTTTCCCAGTTAACTCCAACGGACCACAGGCTGCTCAATTGGGCATCTTCAACCATCGCATTTACCAGACTGACCGGCCCATCAAAAATTGAATATAATGCAAAAAGTCCGATCGCGCAAAAGGCTATCAATTTAATTATTGACTCAAAAGCGATCGCATTCATCATTCCATATTGGTGTTCGGTAACATCTAAATTACGAGTACCAAACAGTATTGAAAAACCAATCAATAAACAGGTAATAAAAAATGAATTAAAATGATTATTGAACATATTTTGTTGTGCATCGAAAACTTCAATACTCATGGTAATGGCTTTAAGTTGTAATGCAATATAGGGAATAATTGCTATGACAGCAATAATCGTCACGATGGCCGCAATGCTCTGAGACTTTCCAAATCTTGACGCAATAAAATCAGATATAGAAGTGGTATTTTGCTCGTGCCCAACTCTAACGAAGCGTTTTAACAATGGCCAACCAAAGGTGTAAATTAGAATCGGCCCTAAGTAAACTGGTAGATAGCCCCAGCCCGTTTTTGCCGCGCTACCAACCGCGCCATAAAAGGTCCAAGAAGTACAATAAATAGCCAGCGAAAAACTATATACCAACGCTTTGCGTCTCGAAGAAATAACCTTAGGTTTATTTTTATCGCTAGTGTAAGCAATCAAAAAAAGTAAACATACATAAGCAAAGGCGATGACAATTATTTGCAAGGTCGAAATCATTGAGCACCCAACTAAGAAAGAATTAAACTATTGTTTTGATTAAAGATATTGCTTATTGACAGATTAGTCAAACTTGAAAAACCTGATGCATGCCCGATGAAGGGACTATATAGACTAAAGTTGAAGAGTAAAAGGGTTTTAAATTGGGTAAATTGGGTCCTTATCTTCTTTCAATTTACTCGAAAGCGCTTTGAAAGTAAAATGACTAACCACGATATCCGTCAACTCCATAATCAATCACTACTCGCCCCCAATCAATTCTGGCTTGCTGCCGCTAATCTAGTACATTGGTCTAAACCTCCAAAATTAGCCTGCACAGAGGCAGATTTATCAGGTAATACGGCGCAATGGTTTGCCGGAGGCGAGCTAAACACCTGCTACAACGCACTCGATTGTCATGTTGATAGTGGCTATGGAGAGCAAACCGCTATTATATATGAAAGTCCGGTAACCAATACATCGCAAAAAATTAGTTACAAACAGCTGCTAGATAAAGTCTCGCGTTTTGCTGGTGCGTTGAGCGCAAAGGGATTAACCAAAGGCGACAGAGTGGTAATTTATATGCCCATGACCCCTCAAGCAGTGATTGCGATGCTAGCATGTGCTAGGCTTGGTATTATTCACTCTGTCGTTTTTGGTGGTTTTGCTGCGAATGAACTGGCAGTGAGAATTGATGATGCCAAACCAAAAGCTATTATCAGCGCATCTTGTGGAGTGGAAGTCAATCGTATTATTGATTACAAAAAATTGCTCGACCGAGCGATTGAACTTTCCCAACATCAGCCTGAGTTTCAAATCATTTACCAACGTACACAACAGTTAGCCAAGCTCGACAAAGCCGGGGATATAGGCTGGCAAGAATTTACGGAAAACGCCGAATTTGCAGAGTGTGTTGCCGTAAAAGCGACCGATCCTCTATATATTCTTTATACCTCTGGCACGACAGGCAAGCCAAAAGGAGTGATCCGGGACAATGGTGGACACTGTGTCGCGTTAAAGTGGAGCATGCAAAAAGTCTACAATGCCTCTCCTGGCGATGTGTACTGGGGCGCTTCCGATATCGGCTGGGTCGTTGGTCATTCTTACATTGTTTATGGTCCATTATTTAATCGTAATACCACGGTAATATATGAAGGTAAACCGGTCGGTACACCAGATGCTGGTGCTTTTTGGCGAATAATTGCCAAACATAAAGTCAATGTTTTATTTACCGCACCAACAGCGATCCGTGCCATTAAAAAAGAAACACCTAGCGGTGAGCAATCAATAAAAGATAACTACGATCTTTCGTCGTTATCGGCATTATTTTTAGCGGGTGAACGCTCCGATCCCGATACTTTGACGTGGGCGGAAAAACAATTGCAAGTGACAGTAATTGACCATTGGTGGCAAACAGAAACAGGCTGGTCTATTTGCGCTAACTGTTTAGGCGTTGGCCTCCTGCCGATTATACAAGGTTCGCCAGCGACCGCAGTACCGGGTTATCAATTGTCTGTGGTGGACAAAAAAGGCAATCAATTAAAGCCAGGAAAGGTTGGTGCGTTAGTGATAAAAACACCTTTACCGCCAGGAACCTTAAGTGGCTTATGGAACGACGAAGCGCGTTTTCAGTCCAGTTATTTTAGCCGTTATCTAGGCTTTTATGAAACGGGTGATGCAGGCTATATTGATGACGATGGGTATGTTTTTGTCATGGCAAGAACCGATGATATTATTAACGTGGCCGGACATCGATTGTCGACCGGTGCCATCGAAGAAGTAATCGCCAGTCACCCTGATGTTGCTGAGTGCGCCGTAATAGGATTTCCATGTGAATTAAAGGGAGAAATACCGTTAGGTTTGATCGTGCTCAACAATCAAATAGCCACCAATATAAACGATATTCAACAAGCCATCGTACAATTAGTCAGACAACAGCTTGGCGCGGTCTATAGTTACCGCACATCAGTGATAGTTGACGCACTACCCAAAACTCGCTCTGGAAAAGTTCTGCGATCAACTATGAAAAAAATCGCGCAATCCCAAAAATACACTTTACCGGCGACCATTGATGACCCCGCTATTTTACAACAGATAGAAATTGCATTATCTGATATCAAAATCGTATGAAATTTAATATTCTAATGAAAGTCTAAAATAAATTAGGCCAGAGTTAAGGAGCCATAACCGGTGTTTGTCAAACAAGTTGTCGCCTGAAGTTAAAAATTATGCTGCTTCTTTTTGCTCACTAGAACTTTCAGTTTTTTCTGGGTTAAGAGTGAACGTCCAGGCATAGACACCTAGCCAGACCTTTACAATACTGACAGTGAATTTTAGTCGGATTTCCGCCTCAAAAAATCCAAATCAGAAAAGCACCAAAATTTATATTTTGCTTTTCCTTAACAAGAGGACTGTTTACATTCTCAGAGATATTAAGGTTCACATAATTAATAAAACCACCAAAAAACCATTGTTCAACTCTCTTGCTCACACTTGATCCCACGGAATAATCAAATATCCCTGATTTAGATTTATAAAAATTTCTTGTCTCTGTAACAAAAACATCGTCAACATCATAAAAGTATGATTGGTAGTCTTGATCAGCAAACTCTATTGATAAATAGCTACGCCACTTCCAATTAGTAAACTGCCTTTCAAATTGAATTTTAGGAGAAGTAATCCAACCATAATATTCAGGGCCGTTTTTACCTATTTCAAATGCCGCCCTGATTGGCCATTTGAAAGTTAAGGATTTATTTTTGCTATTACTTTCAAAAATGCTATATTCAAGTGCTGGTCCAAATTCTATCCCGAGTTCTAAATCTGGCATCCCTACCCGAGCTCTATTATCTTTACTCTCAACGGGTAAAGATAAATCAAAACTCATATTAATTTCAATTTTTTCGTTTTTCCAAAAAACACCTCTTACACCACGTCTATCCGCCTTAATAAAATCACCTTGATATTTTACATAAGGTATAGGAATAGCTATTTTTCTTGAATCATTAGCGCCAATATAGTGAGCAACGTTGAGCCCACCAATACCAAAACCTAGCTCCCAATTACTTTCCGTACTTTTGCTTTGCTCTTCCGCTAAGACAACATTTCTTGGTGCCATTCCCAAGAGGAGGATTAGAATACTACTGAAAAAATTAAATTTCATATTTCAGTCTTTATTGTCAGGCTCAAAAAATAACCATTTAACTTGAGGATATTTGAGCTTGAATTCAACTTCACATTCATTTATATCATCAATAATCTTTGTTGCCGAATTTGTTTCAACCATTTTTGCTTTTATTGCAACCATCACATCGTCACCCATTTGTAATGAAAGTAAATTAAATATTTTTTCAATTTTATTATTTGCGGTCAGAGTATCCATCATTTCCTGTCGAATATGAGGCTCAACACCTTGTCCAATTAATAAATCTTTTACTTCTTTCCCCAAAAATATGGCAATAATAACTAATAAAATACCTATCACTAAAGTTCCAATAGCATCATAAATTGGATCGCCTGTCACCATAGTTAAAATAATAGCTATTAAAGCAAAGACTAAACCAGAAATCGCAGCGATGTCTTCACCAAAAACAACTAACAATTCACTTTGTCGGCTCTCACGAAACCATTTGCTGAAACTACGGTTATACCTAACTTTATTAATTTCCCTAATACAACCCCATAACGAGAATCCTTCTGCAACAATAGAAAAAACTAAAACACCTATCGCAATCAATGGTGCATTTATTGGCTGAGGATTTTGCATCTTATGAATGCCTTCATAAATCGCGTAAACACCTCCAAGAGAAAATAAAATTAAAGCAACAATAAACGACCAAAAATAAATCGACTTCCCATGCCCTAATGGATGCTCATCCGTCGGTGGCATCTTTGAGTGTTTAAGACCCATTAATAATAATACTTGATTGCTAGTATCCACAACAGAATGAATCGCTTCAGCAAGCATAGAGCCAGATTTAGTAATATAAGCGGCTACAAATTTTGCTATAGCAATCAAAAAATTAGCAACCAGAGCAAAAAGAATGGATTTAGTCGTATCTGCGCCGTGTGACATTAGTTATTACTCCTAGTAATATTTTTGATCCTCTAGAGTTAAGGAATATTATTATACAAACTCAGGATTTTTGATATAGATAGATATCACGTTTAGGATAGGGAATTTCGATTTCATTTTCAATGAACTTGTTGTATACCGCTTCATTCAAAGAGTCGCTCACGCTTCCTCTTAAAACGGGCTCGGCCACCCAAACCAATAGCTCAAAATTTAATCCAGAGTCACCAAAAGTTCTAAACCTTACTCTCGGTTCAGGTAATCTTTCTATGTTATTTGCACTTTCTGCAACTTCTAGTAAAGACTTGCGAACCTTTTCGACAGACTCTCCATAAGCTGCTGAGACCTGTATTCTAATCCTATATTTTTTATGCGGCCCTGCGGTTTCATTGGTTATTTTTGTATTGCCCATTATTGCATTTGGAACGGTGATTTCGACATCATCACGCGTAAGTATTCTTGTACTTCTGATACCGATATGAGTCACTTCACCTCGCTCCCCAGTATCTAAGACTATAAAATGACCAAGCTTATAAGGACTATCTGCTAAAATAAAAACGCCTGCAAATAAATTTGCTAGTGTATCTTTGGCAGCAAAACTAAGCGCTAATCCAAGTATACCGGCCGATGCGATCCAAGCAGAAATGTTGATATTCCATGCAATTAGAAAAAAGTAAACACCCAAACCATAAAAAATAACAGCCGCAAGGTTATCAAACAAAGGTAAAGTATGCTTTTGAACTATCTTTACTTTACCTTTATGACCACTTAGATAATGGAGAATAAAATGAGAACTTTTGATGATAAAGCGAAGCCAATAGAAAATTGCTATGCTTAACAATATTGAATCAAGAATGCTTAATTGGTCAGAAAATATTTGTAATCTGGCAAAAGCTAAACGAAAACTAAGTAATAATATGGATGTTTTTACGGGTCGTTTTATTTCTTCGAATAGATGATCGTCAATTGGCGTAGAAGTTCGTTTAGTTGCATGCTTCTGAATGCGGTTGATCAATGTTTCAATAATTTTAGAAAATAAATACCCTAATAAAAAAAGCAAAATTGCTTGTATAACTTTGCTTTCAGCAATAAACGGTAAATATTCTTGAATAAATCCGTCTTTACTAAAATATTCTTGAAATGTTGTTTGTAACCAATCCATTTAAAGCCCTAACTTATGAACACTCAGATACTTTGGAATGCAGAAATACAAAGTTGGTAAATTCCATCTGGCATAAAACCAAAGATAATCAGTAATAAGCAATTAATACTCAAAGCTATTTTCAAAGAGCGACTATTAGAAACATTCGGTGTTTCGTCTGCATCAACAAAAAATATTTCTTTTACGACTTTTAGATAATAAACTAAACCAACAACAGAAAAGACTACCGCAATCAAAGCCTCCAGAATAAAACCATGGCTAACTAGGACTCTGAATATTTCTAACTTTGGCCAAAAACCAATAAATGGTGGAATGCCTGCCATTGAAATCATAACAACAGTAAACATTAACGCATACCAAGGGTGAAAGCGCCCCATTCCTCGCAAATCAGAAATTTGTTGGTAGTCTTTGTTACCACCACTAAGAAAAATAATAATACCAAAACCCGCAAGCGTCATAATTGCATAAACGATAATATAGAACATTGATGCTGAATAGGCCTCTGAATGACCAACTGACAAACCTAATAGAAAATAACCGATATGTGCTATCGCAGAATAAGATAACATTCGTTTTAAATTCGTTTGTACTAATGCAATAATATTACCCAACACAATAGATAATAAAGCAACAATAGTTAACATTGGAGCCCAGTCTTCTGTATTTTCACCAAAAGCTCCCATAAAGATTCTGATCGCCATACCAAATGCAGCAATTTTAGGTACGCTAGAAATATATGCCGTAATTGAACTCGGTGAGCCGTGATAAATATCCGGTAGCCACATATGAAAAGGAACTGCGCCAAACTTAAAAGCAACACCAACAATGATAAAAACTAAACCCAACTTCAACATTAAGTTTGCGTCGTTCACACTCAAATAAGTTGCAACATCAGAGAAAATAACAGTACCTGTAACACCATAAACTAACGAGGTACCATAGAGTAAAAAGCCTGAGGCGAGACCACCCATAACAAAATATTTCACAGCAGCTTCTGAAGCCAAATTAGAGTCACGTTGTAAAGCAACTAAAGCATAAAGTGATAAAGACAAAAGCTCTAAACCTAAGTAAACAGTTAAAAAACTATTGGATGAAACCATAATCATCATGCCCAAAACTGAAAAGAGCGTTAGCAAATAATATTCACCTCTCATAAGATTTCTTTCTCGAATAAAAGGTCTAGCATATAAAAGAGAAATAAAGGCTGTAACGTAAATTGAGAGTTTTAAAACAACTGCTAACAAATCAATTACCCAGTGCTTACTAAATGAAATTTGGCTAGCTATTTCAAGATTTTGAGCACCAATAAGAAATAATATAACTAAAGATAACTCAGTTAATATAAAAGTTAATTTTCTTTCTTTATCGCGCTGAAATAAATCAACAATTATAATGCAACAAATGGCAATGATTAAAAATATTTCAGAGGCTATGCTCGAATAGTTAATAGGATCGGTCATTAGGAACACATTCCTTCAGGAGAAAGTTTTGAAACCAGATTACAATCAATCAAATGTTGTACGCTAGGTTGCATGATATCTAGCAACGGTGCAGGCCATAAACCAAAAAGAAGAACCAATAGAGCAAGAGTAATTAAAACGATTTTTTCTCTTAAATCAATATCAGCCATAGCTAAAATTTTATCATTACTAACATCACCAAACATTACCCTCTTGTACATCCATAAGGTATATGCGGCAGCTAAGATTAGCGTTAAACCAGCGATAGAGGCAATCCAAAAGCTCACTTGAAAACTCGCTAGGATTACCATGAACTCACCAACGAAACCAGAAGTGCCAGGTAAACCAGCATTTGCCATGGAAAATAACATAAAATACATGGCAAATTTTGGCATCACATTAACGACACCACCATAGTCACCTATTTCCCTTGAATGCATTCGCTCATAAAGAACACCAATACATAAAAACAGCGCTCCCGAAATAAAACCATGGGAAATCATTTGAATTAACGCACCTTGAATTCCCATCACGGCGGCTTCCACATGGTTATTAGCAACTAATGAAAAACTAAGAAAAAGGCCAAGTGTTACAAACCCCATATGAGCGATAGATGAATAGGCGATCAATTTTTTCATATCCGTTTGAGCTAGCGCAACAAAGCCGATATAAGCAACTGCGATCAACGACAGAACAATCATAACATTTGCCATTTCTAAAGAAGCATCCGGAACGATGGGTATCATAAAACGAAGAAATCCGTAGGTACCCATTTTTAACATGATAGCCGCTAAGATGACACTGCCACCGGTTGGTGCTTGAACGTGAGCATCGGGAAGCCAAGTATGAACAGGCCACATAGGTACCTTGATAGCAAAGGCGATTAAAAAAGCAAAAAAGAGTAGTTTTTGAGTTTCCGCATCAATCACTAAACTATGCATATCGAAAATATTAAAATTGATACCGGATGTATCACCCCCAGTTTGAATTCCCAAATAAATAAGTGCTATCAATAAAAATACCGAGCCAAAAAATGTATAGATAAAGAATTTTAATGTTGCATAAATTCGATTAGGCCCCCCCCAAATACCGATAATAAGAAACATGGGGACTAACATTGCTTCCCACATCACATAAAAAAGAATGGCATCAGTAGCGGCAAAAACACCATTCATCAACCCACACATGGCTAAAAATGCTGCTAAATAATGTGAAACTCTTAATTTTATTTTGTTCCAACTAGAAATAATAACGATGACAGTCATTAAAGAGGTTAATACAATTAAAGGTAAAGAAATTCCATCAACACCGAGAGAATAACGAATATTTAATGATGAGATCCAAGACTTATCTTCTAAAAATTGTAAATAATATCGACTAGAATCAAAATCATTTAGAGCCAATAAACTCAAAATAAAAGTCGCCATCGCAACAATTAATGCAATCCACTGAGCCGCTTGTTTATGCTTTTGACCTGCTCCAAAAACAATAATACCGGCTCCAATAATAGGCAACCAGATCAATAAACTAAGAATAGGGATATTATTTAGCATTTTATCTTTATCTTTCCTTATATCAAACTCTTATGAGTTTCTTTATAATTTTTTTTATTTTTAATTCAATTAGGGGTGATTTAATGATTCAGTGCAGACCAATATAGCCAGCCTAAAAGAGTTAACAGCCCAAGCACCATAACCAAAACGTAATGATATAAATATCCTGTTTGAATATTTCGAATTTTTTCAGATATACTAGTAACCAAACCTGCAGTCCCATTCACCATAATGCCATCAATTATCCCTACATCAATCCACTTCCAAAAACGATGTCCTAAACCAACGCCACCGGCAGAAAAATAGTTAATGTAAATTTTGTCAAAATAGTAATTATTTTCTAAAACGTGATTAAGCGGCCCTAAAAGTTTTCTTGTTTTCGTGGCTAGCTCAGGTTTTTTCACAACGACCATGTAGGCAGTGAACACTCCAGCAATTGCTAACCACAAAGGCCAATGAGAAACAGAACCCAGAGCCAGCGAAAATGGATGTTGATAGTGCTCAACAATTCCTGAAATTGAATTGTGTTGCTCAGCTACCTGAATTGCACCGTCAAAATACTCTCCAGATAAAATACTCGGCGCTAATAAATAGCCAATGAAAAGTGAGGGGATCGCTAATGCAATTAAAGGCCCTATTACAACCGCTGGAGGCTCTTTTAAATGAGATTTAGTTTCATCATCCATTCTTTCAGTGGTATGAAACACCATAAAAAATAATCTAAAACTATATAGAGCTGTAAAAAACACGCCTATTAGTACGCATATATAAGCGTAACCGGATGCCCACAACTGCGAGAATTGTACGGACTCTATAATCGCATCTTTAGAATAAAAGCCTGAAAAGAAAGGCGTACCTATTAGCGCTAAAGTGCCGATTAACATGGTGAAGTAAGTGTAAGGTAAATATTTTTTTAGGTTCCCCATTTTTCGCATATCTTGCTCGTGATGCATTGCTATAATAACTGAACCTGCACCTAAAAATAACAGCGCTTTAAAAAAGGCGTGAGTGACTAAATGGAAGATTGCTACTGAGTACGCAGATGCGCCCAACGCCACAACCATGTAACCGAGTTGAGATAAGGTTGAGTAAGCAATCACTCTTTTTATATCATTTTGGATAACGCCCAAAAAGCCCATAAATAATGCGGTGGTTCCGCCGATGATCAATATAAAGTTAAGCGCTATTTCGGATTGCTCAAATAATGGAGACATACGTGCCACCATGAAAACGCCTGCAGTCACCATGGTTGCCGCGTGAATTAATGCAGAAATAGGCGTTGGTCCTTCCATCGAATCAGGTAGCCAAACATGTAAAGGAACTTGTGCTGATTTTCCCATTGCTCCAATAAACAAACCAATGCATAAAAAAGTTGTAACCGACCAAAAGAGGTCATCAAAAATTGGGATCAATAAATCAGTATAACCATTATTAACTTGTTCAAAAACCTCTGCATAATCTAACGTTCCAAAAACCATATAAACGCCGGCGATACCTAAAAGAAAACCAAAATCACCAACTCGATTAACTAAAAATGCTTTTAAGTTTGCAAAAATGGCCGTTGGTTTTTTGTACCAAAAACCAATCAATAGATAAGACACTAATCCTACCGCTTCCCATCCAAAAAACAATTGCATAAAATTGTTAGACATCACTAAAGTCAGCATCGCAAAGGTAAACAATGAGATATAGGAAAAAAAACGTTGATAACCTGGATCAGTTTTCATATACCCAACGGTATAAATATGAACCATCAAAGAAACAAAAGTCACTACAGACATCATCGTTGCGGTTAAATCATCAATCATAAAACCAACATGCATACTAAAACTACCAAACTGCGCCCATGTATATAGGTTGTAGTTTAAAGGAAATGCCTGATCGGTTAACTGATCGATTGCTACGCCAATAGATAAAATACATGACATAGCAACAGCAAAAATCGTGATGCGATGCGCCCAAACTCGTGGCATATTTGAACCCGAAAGACCTACGACTAATGCAGCGAGCAATGGTAGTAAGACGATAGCGAGAAGTTGATTTTGAATCATCATAATAAGTCGATACTTTCCTTTAAACTAATTTGCCTTTAAACTGATTTAGCCTTTTAACTGATTTAGTTTTTCGACATCAATCGTTGCTTTATTTCTAAATAAAACAACGATAATCGCCAAACCAATAGCAGCCTCAGCTGCGGCTACAGTCAATATAAAAAATACAAAAATTTGACCAGTGGTATCATGTAAAAAATGTGAAAATGCAATGAAATTTGTATTGACCGCCAACAACATTAACTCGATACACATTAATAAAGTAATTACATTTTTTCGATTAATGATAATACCCGCAACACTGATCGAAAATAAAATCGCACTTAGAAGAAGGTAGTCAGATAATCCAATCATTGAGTATCTCCTTCTTTATCAGTATAATTTTGTTCAGCAATTTTTTCTGAAGCATTAATCTCAGCATCCATTTTTACTATCTTTAATCGGTTTTTCTTAGTAGCCATTAGCTGCTCGCTAATTACCTGAGTCTTTCGATGTTTTCGACCTCTAAAGGTTAATGCAATTGCAGAAATTATCGCCACCAATAAAATAATTGCCGCGATTTCAAAAGCTATCACATATTCGGTATAAAGAATTCGACCTAACTCTTTTATATTTGAATAACCTTCAGGATGTGGTGCAGGTAAAGGATACGCATCACTATTAAAATCACCATGAGTAATAAAGGAAAATAGTAATCCGAAAAATACGAAAGATATAATAATTGCCAGCGGAAGTTTCTTTACAAAACCTTGTCGTAGTGCAGCGTAATCAACATCCATCATCATCACGACAAATAACAATAAAACCATGACTGCGCCAACGTAAACAACGACAAGACTCAATGCTAAAAATTCAGCTTCCAATAACAACCAAATAGCTGACGCACAAGCGAAAGTTAATACTAAAAATAAAGCAGCTTTCACTGAGTTTTTACTGCTGATCACCATTAAAGCTGAAAAAATCAACCACGCGGCAAAGGAATAAAAAACAATTACTTGAAAACCCATTTATTTTTCTCTATTAATTTTATGTTCTAACTTTATAAAAATTTAAAAACACCAAGTCTTTTCTATCTATATTTGGCATCCGCTTCAATATCTTCTGCTAATTGTGCTTCATAAACGTGACCAATTTCTAACAATTTTTCTTTGGTCATAATTTGTGCGCCTTGCTCTTCAAAATGATAATCAAACACCCGAGTTTCAACAATAGAATCTACAGGGCAAGACTCAACACAAAACCCACAAAAAATGCATTTAAATAAATCTATTTCATACTTAGTGGTTCGCCTTGAACCATCACTTTCTCTTACACCCGCATCAATGGTGATTGCGGCGGCTGGACAAACAGCCTCGCAAAGTTTACATGCTATACATCGCTCTTCACCATTTGGATAACTACGAAGCGCATGTATGCCTCTAAACCTTGGCGATTGCGGTGTTCTTTCTTCTGGGTATTGAATAGTAACCTTTTTACGGAACATGTTTTTCCCGGTCACAGATAGACCTTTAAGAAGCTCTAAAAGCAAAAAACTATTCAAAAATCTTTTAATTTTCTCACTCATAATTTAATGGTATCTTTCCATATGCCAGAAGACATTTCTTAGAATTTAATTAAATGGCCAAACATTAAGCTTGATCCATATGGCCACAACTGGAAGCCAAATTAATGTCACCGGAATAAATATTTTCCAACCTAACCGCATCACTTGGTCATAACGAAATCTTGGAAATGTTGCTCGTAACCAAAATAACATAAAGAGGAAAAAGGATGCTTTAATTAATAACCATAAGGTTCCAGGTATCCATGCAGTCAGTTCTCCAAGAAGTCCCCAACCTTCAAAGGGTGATAACCACCCTCCAAAAAATAATATAGCGGTTAAAAAGGAAACCAAAATCATGTTGGCATATTCAGCTAGAAAGAATAATGAAAAAGCCATTCCGCCATATTCAACGTGAAAACCTGCCACAATTTCTGATTCACCCTCGGCCATATCAAATGGTGCACGATTGGTTTCTGCAACGCCCGATATCCAATAAACAACTAACAATGGGAAGAGCGGTATCCAATACCACTGAGTGAAACCGCCAGACTGCGACATGACAATTTCGCCTAAATTGGTTGATTGTGCACACATTAAAACACCCACCAATGCAAATCCCATCGCTAACTCGTAAGAAACAATTTGTGCCGCCGATCGCATTGCACCAAGAAAAGCATATTTAGAGTTCGATGCCCAACCCGCAATGATGACTCCGTAAACACCAATCGATGTCATCGCTAAAATATAAAGTAATCCTAAATCAACATCTGCTAGAACTAATCCGGCATCAAATGGAATAACCGCCCAAGCAGCAAAAGAAGGACCTATAAATAGTACGGGTGCGACTAGAAATAAGACTTTGCTTGAGCCTTGTGGTACAACAATTTCTTTCATAATTAATTTAACGGTATCTGCAATTGGTTGTAACCAACCTTTAGGTCCAACTCGATTTGGTCCCAATCTCAACTGCATATAACCAATCAATTTTCTTTCAGCATAGGTCGCATAAGCAACAGCTAAAACTAATGGCAAAATAATCATGATAATTTTTGCCAAAATCCAAACAAGAGTCATTGCCCATTCAACTAAATCGATCTCATTCATGTTTTCACCCTCGAGATACTAATGTGATGAGTGGATGCGGTGGACGTTCTCTGTAAAGCCTTTGCTCTTCTTACCATAGGATCGGCATTGTATAATCCAAGAGAGTCTCTCTTTGTTTCCAGTTCATTTGCAACGTTTAAAGGCACAGGTGTTTTTCTTGCAACTTTCTTTTCTCCTACTTGCTCAAATTTTTCCTTTAGCTCATCACAAATTTGATTAGATGATTCATATTCAAAATCTTTTAACTCTAAAATATTACCTAACACACGCAAAACTTTCCATGCTGGACGAGTTTCACCCGGAGCAGAGACAGCTGAAGAAAATGACTGCCAACGGCCTTCAATATTAATATAGGTACCTGGGGTTTCATAACAACCGGCTATAGGTAGCATCACATTTGCATATTCTGAAATGCGCCCATCAGCATAAGATGTTAAAGCAATGACACATTCAGCATTTTTAAAGCTCTGCAACGCTTTATCAGCCCAAATGCTTTCTATGTCCGGTTCACAGTTATGAATCAAGTAACCTTTTAAACCTTCTTGAATCATTTGCTTTGCATTTTTACCATCCGTTGCTCGACCACTCACTTCAACATGATTTGGAATAGCCCCTGCCAGTTTGTTACCTGCCGCATTACATCCCTGAGTCATATACCCCCACTGAGAATTGGTCATTTCTGCAATTTGTTCAGCTAACCAATTAATAATTTCAGCTTGTGGATGCTCTTGAACATAAACGCCCAATAAAATACTAGCGCTTTCACTCTTGTTAAGTTTATTTGCAATTTGTGTGTGATTTTTATCAAAACTCGTTTTAATCAACCATTCTTTTAAATCAGCGGGAGGAGAATATGAATCACCTTTTAAATCAATCGAAGCTTTTAAAACACTAGACAATTCTTGTGCTAGCAAGTGAGGTTCCGGCTGTAATTCAATGCTGAGCCTAAAATTATATTCTCCATCAAACGGGTTGATTGCCATAACATCACCAAACCCTGTTGACTTTCTAACTCTTAATGCTGTTAATGGTTGCTCGTGTCTTAAATCACCTGCAATCAATAATATTGCATCCATATCATCAAGATCTTGCATTGGGAAATTTAAACCTGAGCGAATATTACCCATTGCATCACCAGAAAAATCTCGTCGACGCATTCTAAAATCAATATTGTCACAACCTAAACCACGCAATATTTTTTGCGCTAAAAAACTTTCTTCTAGAGTTGAGTTGTTTCCAATTAGCGCTCCGAAAGCATCGCCATTTGATGCGCCAATGATACGTTTCATTTCATTTGCAGCAAAATTTAAAGCCGTTTGCCAGTCGGTTTCTTGCCATTCACCATTTTTTTTGATTCTTGGTTTAAGTAACCTTTCACCTTCTGTAAGTGCTTGGTAGGAGAAACGATCTCTATCCGAAAGCCATACTTCATTGATAGATTCATTCTCTCTAGGAACCACTCTAATAATTTCGTTTCGTCTTTGATGGATAGAAATGTTAGATCCTAAACAGTCATGTGCCGCAATGGATGCCGACTCTCTTAACTCCCAAGCTCTCGCTTTATAACGAGAAGGTTTAGCTGTTAACGCACCTACCGGACACAAGTCAATAATATTGGCAGAAACTTCCGAATCCATCGTAGACTCAATATAAGTGCCAATCTCTACATGCTCGCCTCGCCCTGTCGCTCCTAACTCTCTTAAACCAACAACTTCCTGACCAAATCTCACACAACGAGTACAATGAATACAGCGAGTCATATCCGTTGCAATTAAAGGGCCTAAATCTTTATCTTTTACAACTCGTTTACCTTCAGAGTATCGACTAACGTCTTCGCCATAGCCAACAGATAAATCCTGAAGTTCACATTCACCACCTTGATCGCAAACAGGGCAATCAAGAGGATGGTTAATTAACAAAAACTCCATCACCGACTTTTGTGCGTCTAGCGCCCGGCTTGATTGAGTTTTCACCACCATACCATCGGCAACAGGCGTAGCACACGCAGGTACAGCCTTTGGTAAGCTAGTCACATCGACCATACACATTCTACAGTTAGCCGCGACAGACAGTTTTTTATGGTAGCAAAATCTTGGAATATAAATATCTGCTTGATCAGCGACCTCAATAATCATTGAGCCAACGTCAGCTTCGATTTTTTTACCATCTATTTCTATATTTACTTTGTCCATTCTATCTTCTATATACCCTTTGACGAACGACGTGACTTAACTAAACTTGAACAATTATTGTTTTAATTTTTTAAGCAGACTTAACTGAGCTTCTTTTGTGCTCAATCATATATTCAAATTCATGCCTAAATGCGCGCAAGAAACCTTTAACTGGCATTGCAGCAGCATCACCTAAAGCACAAATTGTGCGCCCCATAATATTGCCGGCAACACGTTCAAGATTTTCTATATCTTCCGCTTTCCCTTCTCCAGAATGTATCCGCTTAATGACACGATACATCCACCCCGTTCCTTCACGGCAAGGAGAACATTGCCCACATGACTCTTCATAATAAAAATGTGCTACACGTACCGCAAGCTCGACAATACAAGTTGACTCATCCATCACCATCACGGCGCCTGAGCCAAGCATTGAACCCGCTTTTCCAATCGCATCATAATCCATGGTAATTGCCATCACTTCTTCGGCCGTTAATATAGGCGATGAAGAACCTCCAGGGATAACCGCTTTCAATTTATTTCCGCCTAAAACACCACCCGCGGTTTCCAACAATTCTGAAAATGGTGTACCCAAATTAATTTCAAAATTTCCTGGATTGTTAACATGTCCAGACACAGAAAATATTTTAGTCCCACCATTATTAGGCTTACCCAAATCCAAAAACCACTGACCACCATTTTCTAAAATAGCCGGTACAGAAGCATAACTTTCAGTATTATTTACATTGGTTGGCCTGCCAAACACACCATAATTTGCTGGGAATGGTGGTTTAAATCTTGGTTGCCCTTTTTTCCCTTCTAAAGATTCTATTAATGCGGTTTCTTCACCACAAATATAGGCTCCACCACCTAAATGGTTGTGCAATTCAAAATCAAAGCCAGCACCTAATATATTCTCTCCGATGTAACTTTTTTCTCTAGCTTCTTTTAGCGCCTGCTCCATACGATCAAATGGTTCATAAAATTCACCACGCATATAATTATAACCAACCGTTGCATTCATCACATAACCAGCAATTGCCATTCCTTCAATCAATTGATGTGGGTTATATCGTAATATATCTCTATCTTTAAAAGTTCCTGGTTCACCTTCATCGGAATTACATACAACATACTTTTGCCCCGGCATATTTCTAGGCATAAAGCTCCATTTTAAACCGGTAGGAAATCCAGCGCCCCCACGCCCCCGTAATGCTGACAATTTAAGTTCATCAATAATTTTTTCAAAATCTAATTCACCACTGGCGATTTTTTTTAAACTCGAATACCCACCCATGCTTTCATAAGCTTCTAATGACCAAGGTGTATCTTGTTCCAGTGTTCTAAAGCAGACTTCATTCGCCATTGTTTGAACTCCTTAGCATCGCTCGTTCCAAACTAGACATACTGCCTTCATCTTTCCGCGTTGGTTCATCACTATTTTCTGTATGCTCTTCTTTTAGGTTTTTTCCCTCAACAGCTTCTTTTTTTGTTGACGTTTTTTTTATCACTTCATCTGTTATAGACACTTTACTTGAATCGGTTTTATTTGAACTTGCCTTTAAATCCTTTTCAATTTTTTTTTCAATACTTTCAAGCTCTTTTTCAATACTGAACCCAGTTTTTTTAATTAATGGCTTAGGCCGTGTTAAGTGAATAATAGGTTCAGGTTTAATTTCTTTTTTCTTTTTTCTTTTAGCTTTTACTTTACCTTCTATTTTTTGTTCTGACAGGTTGATTGAGGCTATATTGGAAAGAATTTTGTCAATTTTTTCTGGGGTTAAATTTTCATGGTAGATTTTATCAACTTCTAACATTGGTGCTCCGCCACAAGCAGCCATACACTCCACTTCTTTAATAGAAAACAATCCATCTTCTGTTGTTTCACCTAATTTGATATTTAATCGATCTTCTAAATGTTGCACGACTTTATCTGAACCACGTAGTGAACAAGAAATATTAGTACAAACTGACAAAACATGTTTGCCCATTTTATTAAGATTAAACATAGAATAAAAAGTGGCTACTTCGTACACAGCTACATGTGGTACATCCAAATATTCCGCCACAGCTTGCATCATTTCCGTGGTTAAATAATTACCATTATATTCTTGAACTATTTTTAGCGTCGGCATTATTGGAGGACGTTTTCTGTTACTTGGGTATTTTTTAATCCAAACTTCGATATCCTTTATTTCTGAATCAGGGATTAAATCTTTTAAATGTAGAGATTTGTCATAATTAAAATCAGTCATTAGCGATCAATCTCCCCAAAAACAACATCCATAGTTCCTATGATTGTCACCACATCCGCTAACATATGCCCTTTTGCCATTTCATTCATAGCGGCCATATGAGGAAATCCAGGTGCCCTGATTTTCACTCGGTAAGGCTTATTCGCTCCATCTGACACCATATAAATCCCAAACTCACCTTTTGGGTGCTCTACAGCAGCATAAGCTTCGCCTTCTGGAACACAATAACCCTCTGTAAAATGTTTAAAGTGGTGAATTAATGATTCCATATTTTCTTTAACATCCGATCGACTGGGAGGCGTAATTTTATGATCGCGATGAATAACAGGGCCGTCATTTTCTTTTAACCATTTAATACATTGCTGAATAATTCGATTCGATTGGCGCATTTCTTCTACACGAACTAAATAACGATCGTAACTATCGCCATTTCTGCCAACTGGAATATCAAAGTCCATTTTGTCGTAAACGTCATAGGGTTGTTTTTTACGGAGATCCCAAGCGATGCCTGAACCTCGAAGCATTGGCCCAGTTAATCCCATTTGAAAAGCTCTTTCTGGAGATACCACACCTATACCAACTAACCGCTGCTTCCAGATCCGATTTTCTGTTAACAAAGACTCATATTCATCAACAGAATGAACAAACTGATTTGTAAAATCTTCTAAAAAATCAAGTAAAGAGCCTTGTCTATTTTCATTCAGTTCCTTTAATTTTTTATCGTTTCGCCAAGGTGATTTATCATATTGAGGCATCGTGTCTGGCAGGTCTCGATAAACGCCACCCGGTCTGAAATATGTTGCATGCATTCGAGTACCTGACACTGCTTCGTATGCATCCATCAATGGCTCGCGATCTCTAAAGCAATAAAGAAACATAGTCATCGCACCAACATCTAATCCATGCGCTCCTAGCCACATTAAATGATTCAGTATTCGTGTGACTTCAGAAAACATCACTCGAATATACTGCGCTCGAATCGGTGCTTCAATCCCTAATAATTTTTCGATTGCTAATACATAGGCATGTTCATTACACATCATTGAAACGTAATCTAAACGATCCATATAACCGATACTTTGATTATAGGGTTTAATCTCCGCTAATTTTTCGGTGCCTCTATGTAGCAGTCCTATATGCGGATCAGCTCTTTCAATGACTTCACCATCCATTTCAAGAATCATGCGAAGTACACCATGCGCAGCAGGATGCTGAGGTCCAAAATTTAAGGTGTAATGTTCTATTTCAGCCATAAAATTGTCTTTCGGTTCACTTATTTCAGATTGACTTGTTTCAGTTGTAATCGTTGTTTAGATTAATTGTTTACTTCTAGTATTTTTTAATTCTTATCACGAGTACTCTTTATCGAATAACTCTAGGTACTAATATTCTTTCTTCTATAGTCACAGGTTCATAGATACATTGACCAGATTCTTCATCAAAGCGCATTTCTAGCTCACCTATAACCGGGAAGTCCTTACGGAATGGGTGACCAATAAAACCATAATCTGTTAATATTCGTCTTAGATCAGGATGACCTTCAAATAATAAACCAAATAAATCAAAGGCTTCACGCTCAAACCAATTCGCAGTGCTCCATAGCTCTACAACACTCGGAATACGCATGCTATCTTCTTCAACAAAAACTTTGACTCTAATTCTGTGATTTAAAGTGACAGATAACAAATGATATACAACTGCAAATCTTGGTTTAGCCCAAACTTTTGAAGATTTATTTTGAGTATTTCGCCCTCTTTCAAAACCAGATGAAGAAGCACCATCCGTTGACCATTCATCTTGTCCATAGGTTAGGTAATCTACTCCAGCGACATCAATCAACTGTTCAAATTGAAAATCATCATGATCTCTTAATGTTTTAAACACATTAATTAGATTTTCTGTCGATACTTCTAAAGTCAGTTCATCTGATGAAAAAGTCGATTGAAATAAATGACTCGACTCAACCTGCCCACTTAAATGCTCATCAACCTTCGCTTTAAGATTGGCTATTTTTGAATCTATCGCAAGAGCCATTTAATTAAACCTTTCTCATGATGGTATTGGTTCTTTTAATTTTGTTTTGAAGTTGAATTACGCCATACATCAAAGCTTCGGCAGTTGGTGGGCATCCAGGAACGTAAATATCTACAGGAACAATTCGATCACAACCTCTCACCACGGCATAGGAATAATGATAATAACCTCCACCATTAGCGCAAGATCCCATTGAAATAACCCATTTAGGTTCTGGCATTTGATCATAAACTCGACGCAATGCAGGTGCCATTTTATTGGTTAGCGTTCCAGCAACAATCATGACGTCTGATTGGCGCGGACTAGGTCTAAAAACAACACCAAAGCGATCGAAATCATAACGCGAAGCACCCGCTTGCATCATCTCTACAGCACAACAAGCCAAACCAAAAGTCATTGGCCACATTGAACCGGTTCTTGCCCAGTTAACCAAAGTGTCGACGCCAGTAACTAAGTAGCCTTTACCAGATTGCTTAACGCCCCCCGCTTCTTCATTAAGTGCACTTTCTAATTCGGGAAGCGTTGGTGGAATCAGCCTAGTCGTATCTATTCCAAGATCTACTCCCATTCTAACGCTCCTTTTTTCCACTCATAGATAAAGCCAACAACCAGTAGTCCTAAAAAGATCCCCATCGCACCTATTGCAAACCAACTTAACTCTTGAAATACAACCGCCCATGGAAACAGGAATGCCACTTCCAAATCAAATATGATAAAAAGGATGGCGACAAGATAAAAACGAATATCAAATTTTTGACGAGCATCATCAAATGCATCAAAACCACATTCAAACGAAAGAGTCTTATCATGGTTTTCTTTACTGGGAGAAGCTAAAAAACCTACAATTTCAAGGAATGCGCCAAAGCCAAGACCTATAGCAATGAAAACGAGTATCGGTAGATAGTTTTCTAACATGATTTATCCTACAAAAGCCTTTTTGTTGGTTGAATCTTTGGATTATATTGTTAATTTATATGATTTATTAGGAATGAAATAACAACAGTGAGTTAATACTAATGGCTATCTGCCATACTTGTCACTCATAAATAGAAAAAATATTGATCTGAGTTCCAAAATTGATTAAAAATCAAACAAAAAAACCTATGATAAAGACAATGATAATACATAGGCTTTTCAATAAAACTCCAATATTTAAGTAGTCTCAGCCGATCATTAGCCAATCAAAAAAGACCTCTGGATATCAGTTAATCACTTCACTTTAATCCATTCAAACTAGAATATATTAAAAAAACCATGCACTGCAACAAAATACATGCCTTTAACTAGTCACAATATATTCTAATTTTGCTATGCGTTTTTCCCATTTTTGGCAATGTAACATTCCAGAGATCCCTAAAATACCAATTAGGAGGTGTTCTCATTTCACGTAGCAATTCCAGATCTAAAATAATAGGCTCCTTTTAGCTTATTTTTTTGAAACGGTAAGCTATAAGAAGTAACAAAAAGCTCATACCCATAACTAAATAGATACCAAAAAATCCATATTGCCGATATAACGTTTGATAACTATTTAAAGAAACTGAATATCGAAGTGTCGTTTGAGAATGCCTGTCAACAGACTCTAATAACTCTCCTTTCGCATTAACTACTGCCGTTATACCATCGTTAGTCGAACGTATTAACGGAATACCTAATTCTAAAGCTCGCATTCGAGCCATTTGCATGTGTTGATAAGGCCCTAAAGAATCGCCAAACCATGCATCATTACTGACCGTCACAATCAGCTTAGGTTTATTAGATTTTTCATCCGCCTGTTTAAGCATATTTTGTAAAACATTAGGATACGCAATCTCGTAACAAATTGCGGGGATCACATCATATTGCACAAAAGACATAGCTGCTTGCTTAGAGCTTCCTTGGATAAAATTTGACATTGGTAAATCAAAGAAATCGATCACGCCTCTTAATAAGTTTGCTAACGGTACATATTCACCAAAGGGGACTAAAACTTGTTTATAATAGCTTTGAGACGAAGCACCAATGGCACTAAAACCGACATAACTCACCTTTTTCTCTCGTTCGTAAACCGGCACACCGGTTAACAAATTTGACTTAGTAGGTTTTAATTGTCGTTCGATATCTGCAAAAATGTCTTTCACTTGATGCTTATATGCAGGTATTGCACCTTCTGGCCAAACGATTAAATCAGCATCCCAATGATTTTTAGTTTGTTGATAGAGGGTATCAATAATTTCAGAAAAATATTCTTTCTTCCACTTTTTCTCTTGGCTAATATTTGGTTGCACTAGAGCAACATCCAAACTCATTTTTTCTTGATGAATGATCGGCTGAGGCTGCATCAAATAACTTGACAAAGGAAAACTAATAGCTATTAATAACGTTAATATTGATTTATTTCGGGCTAACTTTAATGCTGACTGATGAGAAGGATCAACCGATAAATTAATTTTCCGTAAAATAAAAAGGCTGTCAATTAGCACAACCGATGCACAAATAATAACAAGTAAGAACCAACCAACACCATATACACCAACCCATGTAGCAAGTGAGGATAATGGTCCATCCATTTGACTGTAGCCGGCTAAGAGCCAAGGAAATCCATTAAACAGTGTTGATAAAACAAACTCAGAAATCACCCAAGAAAATGGAATAATCAAAATTAAAAAAAACTTTCCACAAAGTGAAACTAATTTATGTATCAAATAGGCGAACCCTACTTTAACCATAGTCAATACAAGAATAAATATCGCAGTGATAATAACTGCCAATGGTAAAATAGCATTGCCAAAATTATGAATACTGACATAAACCCAGCTAGTGCCCACACCGTAAGCACCCAGCCCCCAAAAGAAACAAGTTGAAATAACAGATTTTCTTACGGCAATATTTTCTTCATTTGTTTCTAAATAATGTCCGGATTGATAAGCGTTTATAATTAAATAGACTAAAAGCGCTAAAGATAGAACTGAAGCAGGCCAAAAATCAATTGGCGAAAAACCTAAAGGATACAAAGCACCAATTAATATCTTAATTAAAAAATGATTTAACTTAAATGAAGGCATAATCGGCTATTTCTTTTTTCTATTTTTTTGATTTGCTATATTGATTTTTGCGACTCGTATTATTTTTATTTTGCGAGTATCCGCAGCTACAATTTCAAATTTAAAATCATCAATTTCTATGCCTTCATCTTTTACTGGGACACGACCAAAGGATTGCAATAATATTCCGCCTATTGTTTCATACTCCTCATTATCTAGTTGGCTTGAAAAATAATCATTAAACTCTTCTATTTCTGTAATGCCTTTTAGAATATATTCATTTTCAGCAACTTTCTGAATTCCATCTTCATCACCTTCAATATCATATTCATCTTCAATTTCTCCAACAATTTGCTCTAAGACATCTTCAATGGTTACTAGACCACCCACACAACCGTATTCATCAACAACTATTGCCATATGACTACGGTTAGTTCTGAATTCTTTTAATAAAGTATCTAATCGTTTACTTTCTGGAATGATGGCTGCTGGGCGTAAAAAATCCTTAATCGCGAATTTTACAGGTTTGTTATTTTCTTTTTGTGCATTGGATATCTCGGCACTAAATTGTAACAAATCTTTAGCTAAAATAATCCCTTCAATATCATCACGATTATCACCCACGACAGGAAAACGGGAATGTCCAGACTCCACAATATTGGAAATCATCTCATCAAATCCCATTTCATCATTAACCACCACCATTTGTGGTCGAGCAATCATAATATCTCGAGCTTGTAATTCGGATATGTGTATCACACCTTCCATCATAGCAAGAAGCTCTGGGTTAATTAGAGAATTCTCCTCCGCTGACTTTAGAACAGAAATTAAGTCTTGACGATCTTGTGGTGCTTCTCGAAATAACTGAGTTAAGCGACCCAATAAATTAGTCAGAATATTTTTTATTGTGCCATTAGCAGAGTTAGATTGAGTAGAGCTAGGCTTAGTCGAGTTAAGCTTAATAAAATTAGACTTGGCAGAGCTGTTTTTTGAGCTTACTGAGGGAGGTATGTCGCCACTCATTTAAAGATGATCTCTTATTACTGAAAACAACCCAAGTTTAACAAATTAAGAGCATTGATAGCAATAATTCATTAAATCTTGGTTATTCTCTAATATAGATCTACCTCACAATAAACCAATAAACCAGTAAACCAGTAATCCAATAAAATTGTTACATAGGCTTAATATAATAAGCTTAAAACTAATGAACTAAATTTCTCTCATAGTCATTAATGAAGTATTTCCTCCCGCAGCAGTGGTATCAACACTGACGGTTTTCTCCGTCACTAATCGACGATATAAATTTTCGGTATTTAACTCACAAATTACCGGTAAAATTTCGCCTTCTCGTTGTGCCATTTTTTGGGTTAAATAACCTTGCCAATCACTTTTGACATCTACTATTACCCCAGACAAATACTCAGACTCTAAAATAGTATTTAAATTATCAAAAGGTAACAAATTGAATATTTTGTCATTAATCCCTATTTTGTTGATTACAGTTAAAAATGTATTCGCAAGATATTCTAACTCATCATTTCCTGATTTACTCTCCACAACTGCAATCATTGAATTACCTGATACTAGTGCCGTTATAAAACTAAGCAACCAGTTTTCAGCACTCATTTTCTGCTCAAATAAACTAATAATCACCCCTCGTGGTTCAAAAGTTAATCGATTTGACTCTCCAGTCGGTCCAGGTAACTCTACTGGTAAAGCTAATTCATTTTCTATTTTTAATAATAAGTGGCTAGCTTTAATAATAGATGACTCTATATTAGGAAATATATCAAAAATAGATTGGTTTTTAGACAAACATGCTAGCAGTTGTCTCATAACCGATACTCGATTTTGAATGGATTCATAACGCCACTCTGTGAAACCCTGATTCAAAAATTTTAGTTTTTTTTCTGTATTTTCATTTCCAACTTTCCCATTCGCCAATTGATTTTTTTCTTCAAATTCATCCTCATTTAGAACCTTAATTTTCGGTCGATTTTTATCAACAACCAAACGACTCAAATAATTAGGCCCGCCTGCCTTTGGCCCCGTTCCAGATAATCCACGACCACCAAACGGCTGTACACCAACAATAGCACCAATCATATTTCTATTCACGTAAACATTTCCTGCGGGAGAACGCTCAGCAAGGTAAGTACATTTTTCACCAATGCGAGAATGGATCCCCATAGTTAAACCAAATCGTGTGGCTTTTATTTGCGTCATCACATTTTTTAACTCTTCTGATTTAAATCTTATTACATGCACACAAGGGCCAAAGATCTCTCTTTCTAATATTGAGAGAGCTGAAATTTCATACAGTCGAGGTGCAAAGAAGGTACTTTCATTCGGAATATTATTTAACTCACATTGATACAACAATTGCCCTTTTGTTTGCATTTGTTCAACATGAAAATTTAGGTTCGACAACGCCTTATTATCAATAACCGGACCTATATCCGTGCTTAACATTGAAGGGTCGCCAATTTTTAATTCTTTCATTGCGCCTTGAATCATTTTAATTACTTTGTCGGCAATACCATCTTGAATAAACAAAACTCGCATAGCTGAACAACGCTGACCTGCACTTTGAAAACCAGAAGCAATCACATCATCAACGACTTGCTCTGGTAACGCAGTTGAATCGACAATCATGCAGTTTTGACCACCAGTTTCTGCAATTAATGGTATTGGTGCACCTCCTCGTTCAGCTAAAGTTTTTGCCATCCAACTACCGACTTCTGTAGATCCTGTAAACATGACGGCTTTGATCCTCCCATCGGGAACGATGACTTTTCCAACTTGACTGCCTCGCGCTTGTAATAATGAAACAACTCCTTTTGGCAATCCACAAGCCTCAAATAATTCAATGGCACGTACCGCAATTAATGAGGTTTGTTCCGCAGGTTTTGCAACGACTGTATTTCCACAAGATATTGCAGCAGTCACCTGCCCTAAAAATATTGCCAATGGAAAGTTCCAAGGGCTAATGCAAAGTACAACGCCTAATGATTCTAGTTGATGCTTTTTAGGTGAGTCGTTACCCATCATTTTTTCAGCTTGGATCGCATAATAACGGCAAAAATCAACAGCCTCTCTTACTTCGGCAATACTATCTTGCGCAGTTTTACCCGCTTCTTTGATACAAATAGCCATTAACTCATCCATATGTTTTTCTAACGAGCTTGCCATTTTATTAAGCAATTCGGATCGCTGTTTAACCGGTATATTTGACCAAGACTTATAAGTATTTTGTGCCAGCTCTAACTTATTTAGCATCACCTTTTCATCATCTTTATTTAGGTTTGCTAAAACTTCTGAGTGATTGGCTGGGTTGATTACTTTTAGGATATTTGAGTCTTCCGATTGATTCATATTTTCATTCTTAACTTTCCACCAAGCATCAAGATTCGTTTTTAAAACCGTTAAACGATTACAATCTGTCAGATCTAAACCAATAGAATTCTTTCTTATTTTTCCATAAAGATTGGTTGGAAGAGCTATTTGCGAGTTTCGTTTATCTTTCCAAAGCATGATGGTTTCTAACGGATCAACTAATAATGATTCTACAGAAATACTTTCATCTACAATGTTATTAACGAACGAGCTGTTGGCTCCATTTTCCAAAAGACGCCTCACTAAATATGCAAGAAGATCAACATGAGCACCTACAGGGGCATAAACTCGACAAGCCACATTTTCACTATTAACGACTTGATCAAAAAGTGATTCACCCATACCATGTAATCTTTGAAATTCAAACCCTACATGCAAGTTACCAGCATTTTGATAGTGCTCTGTATCGACATCCATTTCTAAAATAGTTGAAACCGTATAAGCATTATGCGAAGCAAATTGGGGATAAATAGTCTTTCTATAGTTTAATAATTTTTTGGCACAGGCTTGGTAAGAAACATCGGTTGAAGCCTTGCGAGTAAAAACGGGAAAACCATCAAAACCTTCTGCTTGGCTATTTTTAATTTCTGTATCCCAATAAGCACCTTTTACCAGTCTCACCATTATTTTACGATTTGATGATTCGGTTAACGCCTTGATCCAATCAATCACATAAATCGCTCTTTTTTGGTAAGCCTGAACCGCCATACCAAATCCTTGCCAATCACCCAAATCATCATCACTGAATACGGCTTCAATGACATCTAAAGAAATATCAAGTCGATCAGCTTCTTCTGCATCGACAGTGAAACCAATATCATAATGCTTAGCCTGCAATGCTAAAATTTTTAATCGAGGAACTAACTCTTCCATTACTCGCTCATAATGAGTAAATTCATAGCGAGGATGAATAGCAGACAGTTTAATTGAAATTCCTGGACTCTTAATTGGCCCTAAACCTTTTGCGGCTTCTCCAATTTCTTTAATCGCGTTCATATAGCTTTCGAAATAACGATTGGCATCAGCCATAGTGCGGGCACCCTCGCCTAACATATCGTATGAATAAGTATATCCTTTTGATTCCATAGGCTTTGCGCGTTTTAATGCTTTAGCAATCGTAACACCCATCACAAATTGAGACCCCATTAACTCCATAGATTGGCGGACTGCTTTTCTAATAATCGGCTCCCCAAGGCGACCGACCATTTTTTTCATAGTGCCAAACTGATCTTGATTACTTTCTTTTCGATAGCTTACTAATTTGCCGGTTAATAAAAGCCCCCACGACGACGCATTAACAAACATAGAATCGCTTTGACCAATATGTGAAATCCAATCGCCACCACTTAATTTATCTCTAATTAACTCATCAGCGGTTAACTTGTCTGGAACCCGTAAAAGCCCTTCCGCAAGGCACATTAAAATAATCCCTTCTTCGGAAGAGATGGCAAACTCTTGCAGCAAAGCATCAACGCCACCTTTGCCTGATTGAATGTTACGAATTTCAACAATTAATTGTCTCGCTCGTTCCCACGTTCTGCTTCGAGCCATAACTCCCATTTCGGCGAGAGGAATAATAGTTTCGAGAACGTCATTTTCGTCTTTACGATAAAAATCTCGAATTGCTTGTCGAGTTATAGATGACGATATTAGTGAATGAGCTAATAACATTATGATGATCCCTTTAATGCAGACGATTTAATAAATGGTTGAGTTATCAGTAAAAACCTGAGAACCACCATTACTACAATAATTTGATTTTATTGCAAATAATACAGCACATGTTACGTAGATTTAACTTTATACAGTATAATCATCATAGTAATTCCATTTATACGGTATTAAATAATTATGAAAAATGAATTAGACAAAGTTGATAAAAAGATACTCGATGAATTACAAAAACAAGGTAGACTGTCTAATGTAGAGCTTTCAAAACGGGTTCATTTAAGTCCTAGTCCCTGCTTAGATAGAGTAAAACGATTAGAAAAAGAGGGGTATATAAAACATTATTGCGCGGTTCTTAATAAAGAAAAATTAGGTTACGACATGGTAGCTTATGTCACGGTAACATTAGATAAAACAACCTATAACTCATTTAAACAATTTAAAAACGATATCATCCTTGTACAGGAAGTGATTGAATGCGATATGGTTGCAGGAGGGTTTGATTATTTGTTGAAGTTAATGATTAAAAATATGAAACATTATCGAAACACATTAGGCGTTATATCAGAAATACCCAGCGTATCTCAAACACATACCTATATGGTAATCGAAAATATCAAAGAAAATGCTAGTATTCAAATACTTTAGTGACTGGCTATTTAGTGATTAGCGAAAAGGTTGTAGTTAAAAGATGAAAAGTGAATATTCTAAAAATGAAGAGTTAGCAAATTCTATTAGTCATGGAGCGGGGGTTATATTTGGACTCATTGCTTTAACCATAATGATTTTAGCTTCTGGTGATAATTTTTATAAGCTAATTAGCTCCATTATTTATGGAGGTAGTATCATTCTTTTGTTTACAGCGTCGACCCTTTATCACTCCCTTAGTTCTGACTCTCTTAGAAAGAAATTAAAAACACTCGATCACCTCTCAATTTATATTTTAATTGCCGGTAGCTATACACCTTATATGCTAATAAGTTTGGCAAATAATGGCGGTTTTACTTATTTAAAGTGGATTTGGAGTTTTGCGTTACTAGGCGTTTGTTTTAAATTGTTTTTAGGACACAAATACGAAAAATTAAGTTTGGCATTTTATTTAGGTATGGGGTGGTTTGTTATTGTTGCCGGAAAAGAGATGCTTGAAAGTGTTTCTTATGATGGTTTATTTTATCTTCTTTTAGGTGGTCTCGCCTATACTTTTGGTGCCGTTTTTTATGCGTGGAAAGGCTTAAAATTTAATCACGCTATTTGGCATTTATTTGTGCTTGCCGGAGCTATATTTCACTTTTGCTCAATTTATTGGTATGTGTTGCAATAGTCAATCAAACTTTATTGAGCACGATAATCAGGTTTTATTATTCAGGCAGTTCAACAGGGTTAATCTCTTTCTTTTTTGATCGCCCAGATTTTCTAAGCGCTTCTCGTAACACATATTCTATTTGAGCATTAACGCTACGCAATTCATCTTCAGCCCAACCTTGCATTGCATTTAAAACTTCTTCATTAATTCTTAATGGATATGCTTTTTTGGCCATCATATACTCCGAACAAATCAAAACCCTCTGTCACAATTTTGTAAAAAAAGGCTTTGAGAGAAAAGTCAAATTAATACAAACTACCTGCATTCACAATGGGTGAAGCAGCTTCATCACTACATAAAACCACTAATAAATTACTCACCATTGCCGCTTTTCGTTCATTATCTAGCTCAACGATACCTTCTTTTGATAACTGCTCCAGCGCCATTCCGACCATTCCAACAGCGCCTTCAACAATCGTCTTTCTTGCAGCAATAATTGCCATCGCTTGCTGGCGTCTTAACATAGCACTAGCTATCTCTGGAGCATAAGCTAAATGGCTTATACGAGATTCAATGACTCTTACACCAGCTTTTTCAAGACGATCTTGCACTTCTTGCCTTAACTCTTCTGATATTTCCTTTGGGTGACTTCGTAAAGAAATTTCTTCTTCATGGTTATCATACATATAACGAGTCGCCAAATTTCTTACGGCGGCTTCACTTTGCACGGAAACAAATGCTTTTAAATTATCCACTTCAAATATTGCTTCCGCGGTATCAACCACCTCCCAAACAACGACTGCGGCAATTTCAATTGGGTTACCATTTTTATCATTCACTTTTAATTGTCCACTTTCAAAATTACGAACTCTCAGTGAAACGGCACACTTTGCATAAAATGGGTTTGCCCAGCGTAACCCTTCCCCTTTAACCGTTCCAACATACTTTCCAAACAACTGCAAAACTCTGGCTTCATTGGGGTTCACCATAAAAAAACCAAACCAGCAGAAAAAAACAAGTAATGCGATTAAAATCGTCGCCATTGCGATTAATCCTCCAGCTTTTCCTAGAGTGAAAATAATAACTATTGACGCAATTTGTGCGATAAATAGTACGACTAAAGTTGTGATCCCATTAGGGCTTTGATTTCTTTTTCTGTATACATATCTTTCTCCTTACATTTCAATACGACACCTTTAAGATATCATTATGATATCACAAAGTCAAATTTAAGAGTGTAGAATAATGTAACAACCCAAGAATGCCAGAATCAAAGATCGTAAATTTATTCTGAATAGAGATGATGTAATGAAGGGATAGTTAACCTATTTTTTACTGGGCAACCATAACTGCACCCATAATCCAGATAACAACATAGCGCCACCAACAAACCAAAAAGGCAATAAAAGGCTTGCCGTCATTTGCGCCATTAAACCCATAGCCAATGCACCAATCGCGTAGCCCATGTCTCGCCAAAAACGATACACGCCTATCAAACTTGCACGCTCTTTAGGTTTAGCAAAATCGCCCACAGCAGCGCCTAAGTTTGGGTAGACCATTGCCATTCCTACCCCTATCAATGCAGACTCTAAACTCCATAATATAACTGTTGATGTTAAAGGCACTAGCATGACACCAATACCACAAAACCACATACCCCAAACAATTAATCCACGACGACCTATCTTGTCAGAAAGAGGTCCCGTTACCAATTGACAAGCCCCCCAAACAACACCATAAATAGCAATAATAGCGCCCGCTTCGATTAATTCTAACCCTTGAGCAATAAAATAAATGGGAAAAAATATCCACACAATCGCATCGGTAAATTTTTCGACCAAGCCTGCTTGATTGAGAGCAATTAACGGCTTAGATTGGAGCGTTGAATATTTAAACAATTGAGAAAGTGATTTATTTTCTTGTTTTGTATTTTCATCTAATAATTGGCTTTCCTGATGGTGTAAGTTCGCCCACGGAAGTGTTTCTTTAATTGTAAAAATGGCGAGGGTTAGCCCCAACGAAATAACGACCAAGCTAAAATAAAACAATCCTTCTCTCGCCCCAAAAAGGCTAGCAACGTAAGCTGTCGCCAATCCTGCAATACCTACGGCAGCATAACCAGAGAATTCATTAAGACCATTAATTAATCCTTTTTGGTTAGTTTTTGCTAAATCAAGTTTACTGTTCAAAGCCATCGACCAACACAAACCTTGATTAAAACCCAATAAAACCGTTGCACCAATAATCCAATTCCAGTTAGGTGCGTGAAGTAAAATAAAAGGAATAGGTAACGCAATCATCCACCCTAAAATTAAAACGTTCTTACGTCCATAAGTTTCACTAAATTTACCCGCTAATAAATTCATTATTGCTTTTATGAATCCAAACACAACCACAAAAGATGCCAAAAGAAAAAAAGATTGATCCGCTAAACCAAATTCCGATTCTGCTAAACCAGGTATAACAATTCGTGTCATACCTATCGTTAAACCCACTAGAAATATTTGCACTAACTGCATGCTTATTTGAGAAATATTAGTTTTGATCCCTAGTGAAATCGATTGGTTATTTGTCATACTTTCTACCTACTTAAAATAGTTTTTCATTCAGTCTACCACCTAACGGAATTCTAACATATCTTAGACTCTATCTAAAATTACTGCACCACTTCCCTCCTCGGCCAATTTATCATCCTGATTATATAGAGGACAATTTTTCATGGATAAACAACCACATCCAATACAGCTGGTCATTGAATCTCTTAGTTTTTCCATATAACCTATTTTTGCGTTTAATTCATCGCGCCAAAGAGTGCCGAGTCTTTCCCAATCTTTTATTGATGGTGTTCTATTTTCAGGTAACGTAGCAATCGCTATTTTTATAGATCCTAGATCAATACCTACTTTTTGTGCAGCTTTAATCACCGCAACTCTCCGCATAATATCTGGTTTGTAGCGTCTTTGATTGCCTGAATTACGCCAGCTTTTTATCAGACCTTTTTTTTCATAAAAATGTAGAGTACTTACATTAACGCCACATCTCTCAGCAATACGACCCACACTCCAAGTTGCTTCAGCCATAAAAATAACCCTTTATTTCAAGTTTATTCTATTTTAATGAAAATAACGCTTTACCTCAAGTTAGGTTTAGGTATTAAAATGAGTTTGAACTTAATAATTTCGAAACTGAAAAAGGTAACAATATGATTCACTTAGAGCATATCAATCTTGTCGTTAATGACATAGAAAAAATGCTCATTTTTTACCAAGCCGCTTTTCCTGATTGGCGAGTACGTGATAAAGGTCAAGGTGAATGGTATGGAAAAGAGCGCACTTGGCTTCATTTTGGTGAGGACAATCAATACATCGCTTTGAGTGATAATGGTGAAGGCGAGAATCGAAATCTAGAAGGTCATCAAGTAGGTCTAGCTCATTTTGCCTATGTGACAAACAACCTTGATGCAATGATTAAAAGATTGGCTCAAGCTGGCTTTGCTATCGATAAAGACGGCTCTGACGAACCCTTTAGAAAAAACGTCTATTTTCTTGACCCAGCGGGATTTGAAATTGAGTTTGTTGAATATTTGAGTGACTTACCCTCTGAACGTAATGCCAGTTAATAGTCCAGTAAGATTCAACTAAAATAACAATCTAAAACAAGGAATTGAAAATGAATCTAAATCAAATAACGTTACCAGTGAAACAAATAGATGAAGCAAATGAATTTTACTTAAAACTAGGATTTACTCAGATTGTAAAAAGTCCATATTACTCACGATTTTCTTGTCCAGAAGGCGACTCAACTTTTTCTCTATCGCTCATCACTGATGAGTTTAAAAATCACTCAGTTATCTATTTTGAAAATGACAATTTAGATGACTGGGTAAAACAATTACAATCTAAAGGAATAAAATTTGAGCAAGAACCAAAAGATGAATTGTATTTATGGAGGGAAGCGGTTCTTTACGATCCATCAGGTAACAAAATAAAGTTATATTGGGCAGGTAAAAATCGAGTCAATCCACCTTGGCGCGTGAATAATAAAGACTTACTATCTACAATAAACCTTTTATAAATAGGCGTTATAATAATGAAAATATTAGCTTTTTCAGCAAGTAATAATAAACAACCCATTTAACCAAAAATTAGCTATCTATATTGCTAATTTACTTAACAACCACCGCATTGGTTGCTTCGATTAGTTATATTAGGGCATGTTCAAAAATGGCTCGAACTGTCTTTACATTGTTAAAAAATGGCATCCATAAACGTCATTTTCGATACTGCACCAACTGATTCTGCC
>Ga0256845_1000576_pt1 | contig 33958 bp, 33 predicted proteins | sample RiftiametaG_FD_189101 | JGI IMG/M metagenome (GOLD analysis project Ga0256845, IMG submission 189101) | Tube worm associated microbial communities from hydrothermal vent at the East Pacific Rise, Pacific Ocean - Riftia | ecosystem: Host-associated > Annelida > Integument > Unclassified ...
CTTTTTCTTCTTGGCGGCGGCGTCGGCAGCGGCCTTTTTCTTCTTGGCGGCGGCGTCGGCAGCAACGGCGGCCTTTTTCTTTTTAGCGGCGTCGGCAGCGGCCTTTTTCTTGGCGGCGTCGGCAGCGGCTTTTTTATTTTTAGCGGCGTCGGTAGCGGCCTTTTTCTTTTTGGCGGCGTCGGCGACAGCCTTTTTCTTCTTGGAGCTTTCGAGTTCCGCCTTTTTGCGGATGAGCTCGCGTTCGCGCCCCTTTCGAAGGCGCTCTTCTTCTTGCTCTTGGCGATGCTGCTCCTTCTCTTTTTCGCGCTCTTCCCGGAGTTTGTTGGCTTCAGAAATCTTCAGATCTCGCTGTTTGATGCGTTCTTCTTTTTCCGCATCACGCGCAATTTTCTTTGCATCGCGCTCTTCGTCGCGCCGGACACGCTCTTCATCACGCTGTTTGATCCGCTCAAGTCTCGCCATTTCGCGCTCGGCAGCCTTTTGCTCGATCTGGCGATCTCGCTCTTCGCGCTTGCGAACCTGGTCTTCTTCGCGCGATTTCTTGGCCGCGAGGCGAGCGAGCTCTTTCTCTGCACGCAGGCGCTTGCGCTCTTCTTCCTTGCGCTGCCGCTCGACCTCGCGTTCTTTGCGTTTTTCCTCACGCTCCTCTCGAACACGCTGTTGCTCAGCCTCACGTCTCTCTTCGGCCTCTTGTCGCTTGCGTTCGGCGGCGAGGCGACGTTCGTCTTGGACACGTTGACGCTCGGTCTCTTCCTCTACGAGTTTTCGCTCTCGCTCCGCGGCAATTTCTTCGGGTGAGGGACCCATCTCTAGCTTGAGAAGGCTCCTCAGCTCTTCTTCAGGCACGAGATCTCCATCCAACTCGGCCTGCGTCTTGCCTCGTCCGTGTACAAGGACACGCGCGACGTTGTTTCTGGAGGTCAGCTCGACCTTGTTGCCCATGAGCTCGCTGACAAAACCAACACCGAAGCTTGGGTGCACAACGATTTGGTGGAGGGAAAGTCGCGCACGCGGGTGGTACCGGACTGCGGACTTCCGGTCGTAGTGTTGGATCCCGTTTAGCCAGTCAAGCTTCTCAAGCTTCTTCCGGCGGGAAACCGAAACGGATTCTTGCTCATCGTCACGCCCCCGGGGAGGCTTGAACGCGTGAACATCGCCACAGACGGCGCACTGCACTTTGCGTACCTCGTCGTTGTAGCTCTCCAGGATGATATGCGATGTATCCGCACGGCATTTGGCGCAGTAGGCGTCAAGTTCGCCTCCGTTTGAACTGCTGCCGCCCCCAAAATGACTCTCGAAAATTTGGTCCATGGCTAACAACCTGGCCGGGAAGGCGCTTCACGCTCCCCTATCATGGTCGAAACGTCGCACACAAGCGCTAACTACCCTAAAATACAAGTGAACTCGGAATTTTGATCGATTGCGAGCAGGCACACTATTCGACTATCTTGTTGAAATTACAAGGTAAACTGAAATAAATGGTGATGTTTCACAAGTTAGGAGATCGCATGCTGCGCGATCTCCTAACTTGTGAACAGGGAGAACGGGCTCGGATTTTGGGCGATGGGTAACCATCGATGCGGAGCACGATCGCGTCTGCCGGGGCGACAAACACGCAAAATGAGGGGCTGAAACGAGGATGCGTCACATGCGTACGATGTCGTGCCGCCTGGAAGTTGTCGTCTTCGGACGCGCAGTCTGGGTTCTATTCGATGCTCGGCTCTTCGGGATCCACCGGAGCATTCTCACTGTCGAGGCTAGGGGGCGGCAGATTGTTGCTGCGCCCCGTAGCCTCATCCCGTTCGTCATCGTCGAGAAACGCCGAGTCAAATCCGCCGTCGAGGTCACGGTCGAGACCCATTAGCGTGATGAGCGCGCGAACTTCACCGCCGGTTTGCTTGGACTGGTCTGCGAGCACACCCAGCTCTCGGCAGACGACCCGAAAGGCGCGGCCGTGTTCGCCAGCTTGCGCCGCGATGATATTGCCGTTGAGCGCGAGCAGCTGGAGGCGCCGGGCGACGTCGTCGATATAGTGGATGATCGAGTCCATGCCGTCCGCTCGTTCCTCGGCCTCGGAGGCTTTGTCGTCGACTTCGTAGCGAGCGGCGGTCGCGAGTACATCGAAATGGGCTTGCCGGTCCTGGAAGGCCTCGATCATGCCGATGGGGCTAAATTCTTCTCCGCCGCTCGCATAGAGCGGGCGTGCCACGACAATGCACTCTCGATTGTCCAATTTTAGGGTCCCCTTGAACACCTCACCACGACGAAGGACCTGCTCAACGAGGTCGGGGGTCGTAAAACCACCGATCTCAGGAGCGGGACCCGCGTCAAGTACGGTCGCGGCAGCGATGCGGCGATTGCCGACGTAGAGCGCGTAGCCCAGGCCGGTGGCCTGCGCGAACTGAGGCAGAATGTCGCGATCTCGATTGAGCAGGCGGTTCCCCGCCCAGAGTTCGTCGTCGCGTCGAGCAAGAGCCCCTTCAATGTGCAAATTGCGCTCGAGCAGCTTTGTTGCCGCCTCCGAGCGTTCAAGACTTCGGCGGGTGACGACCTCCCAGACGGCATCGAGAATTTCGCTGCTTGCATGGCGCACGCAGCGAGTGTACCTGCTTTTTCGATGTCGGTGGAGTCGCTGCTCGACGGGGAGTTCCTAGGGTTCTGTGGTAACGGGGAATCATGTCTGAGGACACCGTTCGTGTACGCATCGCTCCGAGCCCGACTGGCGATCCCCATGTTGGAACGGCCTATATCGGGCTTTTTAACTACGTTTTCGCTCAGAAAACCGGCGGGAAGTTCGTGCTTCGTATCGAGGATACGGACCAGGCGAGGAGCACTCCTGGCTCTGAAGATGCGATTCTAGATGCGCTCCGTTGGGTTGGGATCGAATGGGATGAAGGGCCCGACGTCGGCGGTGAATTTGGTCCCTATCGCCAGTCGGAGAGGCTCGAGTTGTATCAACGTGAGGTCGAGGTGCTGCTGGGGCGACGGGCGGCGTATCGCTGTTTTTGTACCGCGGAGCGGCTCGCAGACCTTCGCGCTTCCCAAGAACACGAGCAGCGAGAACGGAAGGCCGCGGGGGATACGACGCCGATTCACAAGGGCTATGATGGCCACTGCCGTGGGCTCGATCCGGCGGATGCGAAGTTGAGGGCGGGGGAGGGCGAGCCTTGTACAATTCGTCTCGCAGTCCCACGGGAGGGGGTGACGGTTGTGGATGATCGTTTGTCGACAAAGGAAATTTCGTTCGAGAACCGCTTGATCGATGATCAAATCCTGATGAAGTCCGACGGCTTTCCTACCTATCATTTGGCGAACGTCGTGGATGATCACCACATGAAGATCACCCACGTTATTCGGGGGGAAGAATGGATAAATTCGACGCCAAAACACTTGCTTCTCTACAAGGGGTTTGGCTGGGATGCGCCAGAATTCTACCATTTAGGGCTGCTGCGGAACCCTGGCGGGTCAAAACTTTCGAAGCGTAAAAACCCGGTCTCGATCTTCCACTATCGAGATTTGGGATATATGCGCGAGACATTTATCAATTTTCTCGCCAATCTCGGCTATTCGTTTGGCGATGATCGTGAACGATTCACTTTGAAGGAGTGGATCGAAAACTTTGAATGGTCGCGAGTGAGCCGTGGTGGCCCCGTATTTGACGTGCAAAAGCTCGATGCTTTTAGTGGCGATGACATTCGCTCGCTCGGTCCCGACGAACTGTATCGTCAGGTCGTAGATAACGTCCTCTCTAAAGATCGATTGATGTCTTTGCTCGCCCAAGCTCAACCGCGGATAGAGCGGCTTGACGATCTTGTCCCCTACATCAGTTTCTTTTTCGGTGGCATCCTGGACTATTCCGAGGTGCTCTTGAAATTTCGAATCAAGAAACGCTCACGGAAAGAGGTTGTCGGTATTCTCGGTCTCTTCATTGAATCGATCGAGAGAGATGCTCGGGGACGCAGCTTCTCGGTTGAGGACCTTGAAGAGTTTTGTGGACGGTTTTGCGTTGAACAGGGATGGAAAAAGAAAGAATTTTTTCCGCTGCTACGCTTGAGTACGACCGCGCGGCTCGCATCTCCGCCGCTTTTTGATACCTTGAACCTCTGTGGAAAAGACCGCGTTCGCCTACGAATTCGAGAGGCGATTCGTGTCCTCAAGTCGGGAGACGATTGGTAGCGCGTCCGACTAAGCGGAGTGATGCCATCTTCGCGCGAGAGTCTTGGGACGCCGCGCTCGGAGGTCGGTGACGAAACAGTGAGCGCCTAGCTCTGCGATGAGCCCTCGCAACGCATCTGGGTAGGATTTCGACAGATCGAATCCACCGGTGGCGCGATAGCTATCGAGCCGAATGGCAAACAGCTCGGGACAAAAATCGGACTCGACGGCGGGAGGATGATGTCGCGCAGTGTCGACCCCATCTTGCCCATCGATCACGATCCCGGAAAAGCAGCTGATAGAGGGATGATCTTTTGCAGCATCGACGACGGCTTGAAACCAATCAAGTTCCGGAACGAGGTCCGGAGAGATGACGACGGCCAGCGGGGCCTTGCAGCGTTGCAGTGCTGCATGCAGTCCTGAAGCCAGCTCGGTCTCCCGTGGTCGGCGAAGCAGGACCATATCGCCCTCGACTGCACGTAGGAGTGCGGATGTCTCATCGAAGGACCCGCGGTCGACCACAACCAGCTCCCAGGGGACCGCGCTTTGGTCAACGGCGAGCAGGGTGAGCAGGCCGGCGAGCCCTGGCGCCTGGTCCTGACATTGCACAACGACAGAGATACACAAATCTCGGGTTTCCGGAGATCGGACGCGGGTGAAGAGGCGCCATTGCTCGTGGGCCGCGCGAACGTGAGCAATCTGGGCCAGATTGGGCAACGAGGAAGCGGAATGTGGCGGTTCTTGGCGGGAGGTGCTGGCGGATTCGAAGTGGGGACGCTCCTCCCGGACGAGCACAAGACCGTCGCCACGACAGTGCTCAAGTGCGCGCTCGATACTCTCGGCGTCACACACCACGAGGTCGTAGCCAGCCTCAGTCGCTTCGCCGGGTTTGCTTGGTGCAGCCCGATTCTGCTGCTGAATCCAATGTTTTGCGAGCTGACCCGTACTAATGTCTAGGCAGTGCAGCTGACGTAGCTGGACGCGAATCGAGTCGAGCAGGGCTTCGAGGATGGAACTCTTCGACATGGGATGAATTGGATGTGGGGTCCTTTCATCCGATTCGCATGGCACGACATCGAGCATAGCGACCCCTGGGTCGAAAGCGACTCAGATCGGGCCAGTGGGCAGGCCGGATACGATATTCCCACGGTAGAAGGCCGCGCTGTGGTCCTGGGCATCTAAGACCGACCCCTACAAGCAGTAGGTGGGTGTCACGATAAACGATTCGGGCTTCCCGCCGAGCGGGCCTGCACTCCCACGAGCAGAGGCGACTCCCTAGTCGAGCTAAGCAGGCGGACTTTTGTGACCAGGAACCAGCAACGCGTCCGTTTGGACAATAGCATAGAGGTCCCCCAGAGCGGACGAGAAAATCGGTGTTTTTTCGTCCGCTCTGGGGGACCTCTAGGTCGTTGGGAGCAGGAGCAGGGCTGTTGCGTAAAGAAAACTGAGCGGGAGGACTACCTTGAGCACGAAACGTGTTCGCTGCTCAATGTTCATGCGGCAAAGCGAGTCGCTGGTAGCGACTCGCTGGAAGGCGACGAACACGATGGTTGCTTTTGCGAGGAAGGTGAGAGCCCCAAGCGCGACGAGTGCAGCGTGAGGGGCGCCCATCGACAGGGATTCAGCGAAAGGGTTGTGCCAAGCGCCAAGGTAAATCGCGGTGATCCAAGCGGCCCAACCGACTCGGCGCAAGATTGCTCTTGGGGATGGATGGACGCATGGCTGACCTTCTCCGATGGCAACCGTGAGGAGTGCGAGAAGTAGGCCAGGCGGCTCGGTAAAAATGCCCCACTCTGTCGCGGCGGGGTGCGTGAGGGCGATTTCATAGAGACTCGAGAGGCCGGTGCGGGCGAGTACGGGCACAAGCAGGAGTCCCGCGACGAAGCATTGCAAGAGTTCGAAGCCCGCGAATTTCGGCGTTCGGACGGAGAGCGAGCCCGAGGCGACCGTCCACGCGACCCACCAGAATATCAGCGATCCCGATCCCGGAAAGACCACGAGTGGGCCGCCACCGAGACCCTCGCGACACTGCGCGAGCCCGTCCCTGCCGATGGCGCTGAGCACGGCGTCGTTGCAGAGGGCATCGCCGACGGGAATGAATGCAAGGCTTGCGCTCAGGGCCGCGACCGAGATAGCGAACTCAACATGCGAGTGCGCGGCTTTTTGTCTTGGAGTGAGTTGAAGGCCGACGAAGAGCAGACTCAGCAGAATGAGCGCCGCGATTGATCCCGGAAGGGCTCGAGTTTGCCACGAGGATGGAGCAGAAAAATCAATGGGTATCCGCTGCAGACGTCCGTTGGCCTTGAGCTCCAGATGGGCGTGTGCTGCGGTGTAGTAGAGTGCTTTGCCATTGCGATCGTCGGTTCGAAAACTTCGCGCGTGTACACGCACGCCGATGTCTGCGATCGAGCCTGGAAGAAGCTCCGAAGGCAAGCGTTCGCCTTGGATCATGAATCCATCCCAATCGGCGCCGCCGAGTTGAATCTCGCGCAGATCGATGGTCTGCGACCCGACATTTTTTAGGGTGAGTACCGCTTCGGCACGCGCGGGGCTCATGGAGAGCCGCTCGCTCGAGAGACGAAGAGCAAGCGGCTCTCGGGGGGCGGAATTCGAAGAGCAGCCTGCGTAGAGAAGGAAGAGAAAAAACAGGGCGAAGAGCGAGCTTCGCCCGCGGGCGAGAGCAGACGCTTGGCTAGTTGTCACCAGCATCGGAGCGTACAATCACTGTCTTGTTGGCCAGGCTGAACGGGGACCTTGGCGGTGCCTCGTAGGAGCTCTCGCCGGAAAAGGCGCCTCGGTGTGCGAGATGGACGACGGCGATGCCGAGCATCGCTAGAAAAAACAAAAATCCAGCGACGGGAGCCGCCGCATCGTGGTCGACGCAGTGACCGATCGTCGTCAAAGATTCTGGGCATCCCTGGGCGGATAGAGTCAGCGCCCAGGGGAGGAGCAACGCCGCGCATGGAAGGACGACAAGCAGAGGGAGGATACGTGCTGAGGTCTCCGGTGCAGGCGAGTCAGGCTCCAGATGGGCGCCGCCGACCGGCGCCCACCAAGCGATCACAAATGCGATCGTCGTGACCAAAAACAGCGGAAAGTAGGCCGCAAGCATGATTGGATCGAGTTAGCACAGATTGAGTGAGTACCGATTTGACGATCGTTGCTCGCTCGGGCCCGCATCGTTGGCCAGCCCGAGCCTCGCTTCTTGTTGTTCGCGGATCAAGTGGGTCGATGATGGTTTTAGATCAGCCCTTCGATCGCCATCTCAAACACGTCGACCTCGTCTGGCGTCCGAGCCATCAGCAAGACTCGCAGCGAGCGGTCGCTGCGATGACTGCGAAACTCGCTGTGAATCGCTCGCGCAGCTTCTTCGGCCGGGATGCCTGAGTCGTAGGCTCCCATAAGCGGGATCGCCACGGATTGAAAACCACGAACTTCACAGGCGCATAATACGGCAGCCGTGGCGCGAGCGACGTCCTCGACGAGGACCTCCGCACCCGGCTCAAGTGTGTTCGGGACGTGAATGAGGTGGCGTACACGCATGTTTCCAGCGGGAGTGACAAGCGCCGCGCCCACCGCCAGTGGCAGGTGGGGCTCGAGGAGACCCTCAAGGTTGAGCCCGGAGAGGCGCTTGAGGCGAGACGCGGGGTACTGCGTCAGCTCACCTTTGGAGTTTCCTGGACAGACAAAGGCATCGGCTTCGACCAACTCCCACGGTTCTGTGGAGAGATGGATATCGATGCTGTGGGCTTTCGGAATATTGGAACGTGGATTCCCCATCGTCATCTAGTTCTCTGTATACGATCTTGAGCGTCGCTTCGCTAAGCGGGTGCGCCCGCGAAGACGCAACCACCACGGCTTAGGCGGGTGGGTCGGTGAACATGGAGTCGAGGCGGGTTTCGACCTCGGTTTCGGGTGTCGACTGGGCGATGGCCAACTCTTTGACCAGAAGGTCGCGAGCCCGGTTCAGCATCTCTCGTTCGCCGTGCGACAACGTTTTTGTCGTCTTGAGCAGGGAAATATCGCGGTACACCTCGGCCACCTCGAGCAGGGATCCTGTGCGGATCTTCTCCATGAAGTTCCGGTAGCGGCGGTTCCACGTCTGCCGATCGGAGGGAATGTCACGCTGGCCCAGCACTCGAAAGGTCTCTGCCACGTCTTCGGTGTTGGCCAGCGGGCGCATGCCGTTCTCTTCGGCTTTGTGCACCGGCACGGTGATCTTGAGACCCGAGTCCCGGAATTTGAGGTGATACACGGCGAGAGTCTGCTCGCCGATGGTCATCGTCTGTACGTCGACGATGTCCGCGACCCCATGGCTGGGGTATACCGCTGTGTCACCGATGCTGAAGCTTGGATTCTTGTCCATGTGAGGTCCTGCCTGTGCGGGCTCTTCCGGGCCTGGTGTAGCACCTTGTGGGACAATGGCTACATGCACAGGCGCGCATTCGGCGAAGAGGCGCTCGTGGGTGTTAGAGTACGCGTTTGTTGCTGCCCGCGGCTACCTTTGCGGAGAGCGGTGGCCCCGCGGCCCCTTGGTCGCCGGCAAAGATGCCTCCCAGCCGGCGAATACGGCCATCTTCGCTAGATTGACCGCGTGCGCAATGTGCGTGTTTTGCGTAAAGGGGCGGGGAATTGGTGTGGGTCCAGGAAGGCTCGGCTTGTCTATCGTAGCTCGATCACTCGCCAACCGGCGTCGCCACGTTCGAGAATAATTTTTCCGTTGACGCCGTAGCTTAGCGACGCCCTTGTTTGATCGCGGCTGTAGACGATCGTCCCGGGTTCGGAGAGCGCCGACAAGATACGCTCAATCCGCGTGTTCCACTCCGCGGCGGCCTGCTCAAGAAGCGCTGGGGCGAGCAGGGCTTGGACATGGCTTTCTCCGCTTGCGCGAATCCCGGCAACGAGTGCGCGAATCGTGGCTTCGGGGCTGTCGGTTCTGGGGATACCCGGGAGGCCCGCCGTGACGACGTAGCGGTCACCCGTTTTTGTCCAGAGGAGGGAATGGCCGCCCTCGTGGGTTGTGATTCCACTGCGGACGGCAGGGGCCAGGGTTCCGGAGGTCTTCTGGGCGTCGTGTGATTTGAGCACCATGGTCCGTTCTGAAGCGCTCGCCTGCCACCGCTGGCGGAAGTGTTTTGTATCGATTTTTGCTTGCAGCTCAGGTGAGAGCAGGACGTACGCTGCATCCGCATCATTTTCGCGCAGGGCTTTGACGTAGGCGTCACGAAGCTCTTCCGGCGTGCGAGCTCCTTGACCCGCGCAAGCTGCCACTCCAACGATTAATGCGATGCTAGCGACGCTCGTAGCGAGGGCGGAGATCCCAAGGCATCGCTGCGACGTCTTCATGAAAAAATGCCTCGCCGTCTATCGAGACGGATGTCTCGCGTCCAACGGGGGTCGAGATTGGGGTGGTCCAGCGTGTAGTGAAGCCCGCGGCTCTCTTTGCGGGCGGCCGCGCTCTCTACGATGAGCCTCCCGACAAGCGTAATGTTGCGGAGCTCAAGGATGTCCCGCGTGAGACGAAAACGCCAATAATACTCCTCGATCTCCTCGCCGATCATGATCAACCGTCGTCGCGCGCGTTCGAGACGCTTGTCGGAGCGGACGATTCCGACGAAATTCCACATCAACGCCCGGACTTCTTCCCAGTTCGCGGCCACCATCACGGCCTCGTCGGAGTTGACGGCATCCCCTTCGTTCCAAGGCTCGACCGCACTCGGGGCGGGGCGACTGAAATCGTCGGCGACGTCGGCGGCACCTTTGGCTAAGACGATGGCCTCCAGAAGACTGTTGGAGGCCAAGCGGCAGGCGCCGTGCATTCCGCTCATGGCGACCTCGCCAATGGCCATGAGGCCGGGGATCGAGCTGCGGCCGAAGGGGTCGACGGAGACCCCCCCGCAGGTGTAGTGGGCGGCGGGGACCACGGGGATGTGTTGAACTCGCATGTCGATGCCGACTGACATGCATCGGGCGTGAATCGTGGGGAAGCGTTTGACGATAAATTCGTGGTCGAGATGGGTCATGTCGAGAACCACGCATCGCGCCCCGCTGCGTTTCAGCTCGGCATCGATCTCGCGGGCCACCACATCGCGTGGGGCCAGACTTCGCATCGGGTGGCGCGGGTCCATAAAAGGCTCGCCGTGTAGATTGCGAAGGATTCCCCCCTCGCCCCTTAGCGCCTCAGAGATCAGAAAAATCTTCGCTTCAGGATGGTGGAGGCAGGTCGGGTGGAACTGCATGAACTCAAGACTCGAAAGCTCCGCCCCAAGCCGGTAGGCCATGGCGAGGCCGTCGCCGGTCGCTACGTCGGGGTTCGAGGTGTAGCGGTAGACTTTTCCGGCGCCTCCGGTGGCGAGGACGGTGGTTTCGGCGACAAAGGCGGCGACCCGATCGGTTTGAATATCGAGGGCATAGCAACCGAAACATCCGTCATGGCCGCCATTGGCCTTCGATCCGCTGAGCAGGTCCACAGCGACCACGTGTTCCCGGAGCGTGATGTTGGGATGTCGAGCGACGGCCTCGATAAGCGCGCGACCGATCTCCGCACCCGTTTTGTCTTGGCGGTGTACGACCCGCCGTTGGCTGTGGCCGCCCTCGCGACCGAGAGCGAAGGGGAGCTTCGAGCCGTGCTCCGGAAGATCGAACGCGACTCCGTAGCGAGAGTGCAGGTCCTTCACAAGTTTTGGGCCGAGCTCGACCGCCCGGCGGACCATCGGCTCGTGACAGAGGCCTATTCCGACGTTCAACGTGTCGGCGATATGGTCGTCGATGCTGTCGTCTGGAGAAAAAACCGCTGAGATTCCGCCCTGCGCGAGACGGGTGTTGGAGCGTTCTCGCGCGTCTTTTGTGATAATTGTTACGGATCCGCGATCCGCGACCTCAAGGGCAAAATAGAGTCCGGCGAGGCCGCTACCGAGGACGAGATACCGGCTGTGGTGGATCGGGGTCGCCACGAGATTGCAGAGGGTACACCGGGCAACGGCCCCTGTTGCGGCGTTTTTTCGCCCATTGTCGTTGCGCTGGTAAGCTACTTGCCGATGGCGACCGGCGATCCCAAGCGAAACCAAAAATCGCGAGTCGGCTGGCGATCCTTCGCGCCACGCGCCGGGCTTGCGTCTTGTCCGCGAACCTTGGTGGTCCTGTGGATCCTTTGCGTGGCGCAGACCGGTTCGACCGCCGCATCTGCAGCCCAGAACAACAACTACTACAAGTACCGCGACTCCGATGGTGTTTTGCACATCACCAATACCCGTCGTAGCAAAGGTGACTGGAAGTTGTGGCGCACATTTAAAGGGAGCGGGACGGGTAGCGAAGTTTCACGCGAAGGCGGTGCTCGGAAGACTCGTGTCGCCATGACCAGCGAGCGTGTTCTCCGCTATTCGACCTATATTCGTGATGCGGCACGGCGGTATCAGTTGCCAGAGGCGCTTGTTCGGGCGGTGATCCATACCGAAAGCCGATACAATCCCAATGCCGTCAGTCACGCCGGGGCCATGGGGTTGATGCAGCTGATGCCGAGCACGGCGAAGTACCTGAAAGTCACCCAGCCCTTTGATCCTCGTCAAAATATCTACGGGGGCTGCAAGCTTCTCCGGCTCCTAGCGAACCGCTTCAACGGCGACATGGTGCTGGTCGCGGCGGGCTACAACGCAGGTGCGGGGAATGTGCAAAAATACGGAGGGGTTCCCCCTTTCGTAGAGACTCGAAACTACGTCAAATCTGTGCTGCGTCGCTTTTATGCCTACGAGCGTCAATCTCAGCTCGGCGGGAACGCGCAGCGCCGGGGCCCCGCCCGCAACATCGCTGGATAGCGTTCGAGAGGCCATTTAGCCCATGCCTTTTACCCCCTGGTACCCGTCGGACCGAATCGAGGCCTGTGCACCTCGCTCGGCCGGCGTCTACCAAGTGCGCCAAAATGAGCTGCGTCTATACCCAAGCGGAAAGAGCGCGATGATCCACTACGCCCAAGCGGATCTTCTGGTCACCTCTATGGCGAAATTTAGCCGTTCGAGCGGCCGCCCCACGTGGCTCTATCGCCATCGGATGGTGCCTGGGAAGGAGGAGTCGCAACGGGCATTGGAGCGGCTGCTCACCAGGTTCTATCGGAGTTTTGGTGAATACCCGACATTTGACCCGATCGGGTGATCGGGCCATCGATGGGGTGGAAGAGGCGGGGGGGGGGCGAGACGGTCGCATTGGCAGTGTGTGACCTTCGGGGTACTGTCGCCCCACGTGGACACCCGCAGCGAGATTCCGGGAGTGACGAGCTTCGCATTTTGTCGCTTGCTCACCCCGGAAGCTGAGGCCGAACCTCTCTCGCTGACTGAGGAGGGACATTTGTTGGTGAACGTGCGGGGGGAGACCATGACGCGGACTGACGCTGTGCTCGTGTGTAGTAAGAACCTCGAAGTTCGGCCCTTGAAGCGAAGGATGCAGGGCAGGGCGGTTCCCGACGTTTTTTGTCGCCTCGCCGCGCTAGAAGGAGACGGCTATCTCGTGCTCTCGCGGGAATCAGAGCGTTTCTACCCGCTCCGGCTGCAGCGTGATCTATGCTTCTTTAGGGAGCGGTGCCTTTGGTCCTTGGAATCGAGCTTGATGTGGGACGTGGGCACGTTGCCCGGCTCTCGCGGCGAGCATGAGATCCCATTGGTCCGCGTGGCTGGCGAGGGGTGCGTCGCCGTGCGGGTCGCGGGGGAACTTGTGGCAGTTAAAATCTCCCACGAGCGACCTCACGTCGTACGGGCTGACGCTCTGATCGGCTGGGTCGGAAATGTTGTGCCGCGAGCTGAGCGCGGGAGCCCGTTTTTGTTTTGTGAAGGTGAGGGGGCTGTTTTTGTCAGCCTGCCCGAGACCTCGGCTGTGAACCACCCACTGGAGCAAGGAAGTCGCTCGTGAGTCGTCGAATTGACGGACTAAAAAAAGAGATCCTCAACCTGCCGAATATGATCACGATCGGAAGATTGTTTCTTATTCCTCCGGTTATTTTTCTGATCGATAAGACGGACCCGGTGAAGAGCTTCTTCGCCATGTGCTTGTTTTTGCTGGCAGGCCTGCTCGATATCGTGGACGGATGGCTGGCGCGTAGACAGGGTCTCGTGACCTTTTTCGGAAAGTTCATGGACCCGCTTGCCGACAAGATCATGGTGATGGCTCTGCTGGTCTTTCTTGTTGTGGACGGGCGGCTGGCGGCGTGGGTGGTTGTTGTTTTGCTGGGACGAGAGTTTTACATTTCGGGGTTACGAACCTTGGCGTTGTCCGAAGGTGTCGAGATCGTCGCCGGGGCCGGGGGCAAGGCGAAGACCAGCTTTCAGCTCATCGGAGTCTGCATGATCTTGGTGTATTACAGCTATAGAGTGCCTTTTTTCGGGGACATGGTTGATTTTCATAAAATGGGCTCGGTGCTGGTGTACGTCTCGATCTTGCTCTCGATTTACAGCGCGTTGGACTACACCTGGGGGTTCATCCGCGAACTTGAGAAGCGAGCCGTCGACAGCGAAGAGGCACTCGACACCGCAGTCGATCGAGGATGACGGTTCGGGAGTACGGGGCTGAGAACGGGATGGATCGTATCTGGCGTGCGATTGTCGCCGCTGCCCCCAGCGCGAATGGAGAATTTTCTGCGCTCGACGGTGGGCGAGAGCAGAGGAGCTGGGTTGGCCTTGAGGCGGATTGCGTGGTCGAATCCGACTCACTTTCGGATCTGGCCGAGATCGACGCATCGTGGCGTAGCGAACCCGAAAAGATATGGATCGGGTGGCTGAGCTACGATTTGGGGGGGGCCGCGCTGCGAGGAGAGACGCCATTGCCCGGACGATTCCCTGGGCTTTGTATGCGGCGCTATTCTCGTGGGTTGGAGATCGATCCGGGGGGGGGGCGAATCAGTGGGCGCGTCCATGGTGGTGCGAAGGGCTCGGCATCGGAGGTGTTGGACGAGGCCGCAGTGTTGCGGTTCTTGGGCGATGCGGGAGTCCGCAGGGCAGCCCGCTCCGACTGGCCGCTGACTTCGCTGGTGGCGGGACTCACCCCCGAGGACTATCGAGCGAAGGTCCAAACGGCTCGGAGATTGATCACCGCGGGGGAGAGCTACCAAGTGAACCTTTCACAGGGATTTCATGCGAGTTGGTGTGCGAATGTGAGCGCCCCTGATCTGGGAGTGGAGCTGGCAGAGCGAGCGGCGCAGATCTATGGGACCGTTCGGGAGGCGTGCCCTGCCGATATGGGCGCATTGATGCGCGTTTCGGAAGGTGCGTGGTTCCTGTCAAATTCGCCTGAGACCCTGATCGACGTCCGAAGGGACCGTATGGGCGAACGTCTCAACGATGTCGCGCGCTCTTGGCCTATCAAGGGGACCCGTCCGCGCCGGGAGGACCCTCGGGCCGATCAAGCCGAGCAGAACGCTCTTGTGAACTCCGAAAAAGATCATGCGGAGCACGTGATGATCGTCGACCTCGTGCGCAATGATCTTGGTCGACTCGCGCAGCCCGGCTCGGTGAAGGCGCCGAAGGTACCTTCTCTTGTTAGCTTGCCGACGGTTCATCACCTGATAAGCGAGGTGTCGTGTCGCCTGCGGCCGGGATGGACCCTTCTCGAAATTGTAGAGGCGATGTTTCCTGGGGGGAGTATCACCGGCGCCCCTAAGCGGCGGACCACGGAAATCATTCGGGAGTTGGAGGGGCAGCCTCGCGAAATCTATTGCGGGGCGATGATTCTTCTTGAGCCTGGAGGGTTCAGGGTGAACATACCGATTCGGACGGCGATTCTGGACAGGGAGGGTCTCAGTCTACGCAGTGGAGGGGGGGTGGTGATCGACAGCGACCCCGAAGCAGAGCGTCTGGAGACATTGGCGAAAGCTCGCGCCTTCAACCCAAAATATTAGGCGGTGGGCACGTGTGTACACACGTCGCAATTGGGCGATAGGTCGCATCGTTGGCTCGAAGAAGCTGTGGCGATGCGCAAGATGGGGAAGAGGTCGTGGGGGGGCGGCGGGCGGCTAGCCGAGCGACGGCGCAGAGGATAGACTCGCGCCTAGATGAGACACGAAATACCTCACGATCTCGAGCTGCCGACGGCGAAGCTCGCCGCGCGTAAGGCCGTTGAATCCTATGCGATAGAGTTTGATAAATATGGATTTAAGTCGGTCTGGACGACCGACACGAACGTCGAGATCAGTTTTTCGATCAAGGGAATGCGACTGGGAGGGACCTTCTCCGTTCATCCGGATAAGCTGCTCCTCGAGCTTGATGTGCCGCTGCTCTTTCGAGTTTTTATCGGCCGTGCGGTCACCGTTATCGACAAAGAGGGAAAAAAGTGGCTGGCAAAAGCCAAACGAGGTGAACTCGACGGCGGGGGCGAAAATTCCTGATGCTTGCGGGCGGAGCCCCGTGGGGCTCAACTCGCCGGCGTGGGCGACGATTCCGTCTCTTTGTCTTCAGCTAGATCTGCAGGCCCACCGTGGCGGCGGATATAGATCAAGAGCAGGAATACACCGCAGACGAGCGACGAGTCGGCGACGTTAAAAATCGGCCAGTAACGCTGGCCGTCCCAGTCGTAGAAGAACTGAAGAAAATCGATGACCCCGTGGCGGTCCACCAGCTCTCCGTGGGTCCAGAGTTTCATCGTGCGAAAGAAACGATCGTGCAGGTTCCCGAGGGTGCCTCCTGCGATCAATCCGACGGCAAGAAATCCGTAGCGGTGTTTGCTTGGGAACTTCGATGCTAGCCAGGCCATATAGCCGAGGGCGACGAAGCTGATGACGATAAAAAAGACCCGCGCCCACGAAGCATCATGCAAAAAACTGAAGGCCGAACCGGTGTTGAAACCGAATTTTAGGTAGAAGACATGGTCGATCACCATGACACCGCGATCGGCGATGGCAGGATCGACACCCTCAACGTTTCGCAGATTGTTCCAGGCCCAGTTTTTACTCCAAAGGTCGAGGATGAGGCTGAAGACCGCCATGCCTGCCGTGAGTGCGTAAACCCCGACTCGAGAGCCCTCGGGGGCGGGGGGAGAGGCGGATTGTTCAGCTGTCGGCTGTTCGGAACCGGAATCGCTCATCTGGGCTTGACGTTAGCGCAGCCCCCGTGGAGGAGCCAATGCGCATTTTGCGGAAACGCGTGATTGTCCATAGACTGTGCACTCGGGTCAAACCATGGCCAAACCCGCCTGCGGGCCAGGGCCGTGGCGAGATCAGGACAAGATTAGGCCTGCGACGAAGTGGAATTTTGTTCAACGATTGTGGGAGGATGGGGCTTCGACCTTGGGCTTCTGCCTGCCTTACGAGATCTACGATCCGATACTGACATGTCCAATCCGACGACCGAACTTGTGTCCCAGACGGCGGGTCCGTTGCTGATTCTGGCGACCGCGTTGGTGGCTGGTAGCATCTTTGGCGGGCTCGCAAAGAAAATCCGTCTGCCGGGTATCACGGGGCAGATTCTTGTTGGGGGTCTTCTAGGCCATGCTGGCCTCGAAGTCTTTGACGCGGAGTCGCTCGAAGGTCTACAGCCCTTGACCCACTTCGCGCTCGGACTCATGGCGGTCACGGTCGGAACGCATCTAAATATTCGTCGACTTCGAAACGCGGGGAAACGACTGCTACTGCTCTTGCTTGTGGAGTCGCTTGTGATCCCCGCGATGGTCTTTGGTGGTCTTATCCTGTTTCCCGAGGTCAACTGGAGCATGGCGCTGCTTTTTGGCACCTTGGCCATCTCGACTGCGCCCGCCACGATCCTCGCGCTTGTCAAAGAGACTCGCTCGAAAGGGGTCTTTGTAAAGACGTTGATCGCCGCCGTCGCGCTCAACAACGTCGCTTGTATTTTGCTGTTCGAGATTGCCCGGTTGGCAGCGCGTGAGTCGGTGGCGAATCCCAATGCGACCTCCTTCGTAGATATCGGGTCCGGAGCTCTGTTTCAGCTATTTGCGGCGGCCCTTACCGGGATTGGGGCCGCAATGGCGATCTTGGTGTTTAATAGAATTGTCCCGCGGTCGGAGAAACAGACCACGGCTGGTTTCATTGCGATTCTTTTGACGATCGGGGCGGCCAATTATTTAGGGTTCTCGGCGATGCTTGCTTGTCTGTTCATGGGTTTCGCCGAGGCCAACGTGAACCGCGACCGTAACTCTGTTGATCGCTTGTTCTCCGACTTCGAGCCGGCGATTCTCACAATATTTTTCACCTTAGCGGGGATGGAGCTGTCGCTCGAGCACGCTGCGAAGGCAGGCTTGATCGCCGTCGTGTTCTTTGCCATGCGGCTCGCCGGAAAACTGATCGCGGCGAACGTGGCGATGGGTCTCGCTGGCGCCACGAAGAGAGTCCAGCGAAACCTTGGATTTGCCTTGGTACCCCAGGCAGGGGTGGCTGTGGGATTGGTTCTCTTGCTCGAGAATGACCCCGTATTGAGCGCGGAACGAGGCGACCTGGTCAGCTTGTTTGTTGCGGCGGTGCTGACGACGGTGGTCGCCAACGAGGTCGTCGGGCCCATCTTGACACGGATGGCGCTCATGCGTTCTGGTGAAGCGGGGCGTGATCGCCTACGGTTGATCGACTTCATACACGAAGAAAATATCGTCACAGACATGGTCGCATCTTCCCCAGAGGAGGCCATTCGTGTGTTAACCGGCATTATGATTCAGACTCATCATCTCGATCCTAAAATTCGAGATTCGTTGCTGTCATCCGCGCTGGAGCGTGAGAAGGAAATGTCGACTTGCCTCGGCGGTGGTTTGGCGGTTCCACATGGAATCCTTCCGGATGGCGAGAATATGGTTGGAGTGATGGGAATCTCGCGAGGCGGATTTATGTTTGATACGCCCGACGGGAAGCCTGTTCATTGCATCGTTTTGCTGGCGACGCCGACGCATGCCCGAGAGCGTCATCTTCAGGTGTTGGCCGCGTTGAGTCGCACTCTCGGTCAAGATCCACTCGTTCAGCGGGCATTATTTAACGCGAAGAGTCCGGCTCACGCTTACGAGATTCTTCACGACGAACGCGCTGAGGATTTTAACTACTTCATCGATGAAAAATCGGGCGAAGTTGAGGTCGGGAAAGTCTAAGGACGACCGAGATCGAATCTGAAAAGCTGGGCTGTTTGGACGCTCAGAGTCGCGTTCGGTCGGGATTCATCGGGCGAGAGAGACTCGTCAGCTACAGCGATATGAGATAGGCTTCACCGATGTTGGATCGATCCGCTCTTCAATCGTCGCTGCTCCCGCTTTCCCTTTGCTTGCTGGGAGCTTTCGGAGCCGTGACGGCCTGCTCCGGCGAGCCATCAAACTCGAAGTCCAAATCGGCCCCCAAGAACGATGGGGTGGGCCCTCAGTCGACGAAACCGGAACAAGTCACGGCGGAGGGAAACGAAAAGATCACGGCAGCGGCTCTACGCGATCGAGTTGGCGGGATCTTTGGCGAATTGCCGAAGGAGATGGTGTCCGAAAAAACATCGATCACCGAAGCAAAGGTTACGTTGGGTCGGTCCCTTTATTACGAAAAACGTCTGTCCAAGAATCACGACATTTCTTGTGAGTCGTGTCATCACTTGGCGAAATTCGGTGTTGACAATGAGCCGACGTCTCCAGGGCACAAGGGGCAGCTTGGCGGTCGAAACTCGCCGACGGTCTACAATGCGGCGCTTCAGTTCAAGCAGTTTTGGGACGGGCGCGCCGAGAATGTTGAAGAGCAGGCGAAGGGCCCTGTGCTGAATCCAGTCGAGATGGCGATGGTCAGCGAGGAGACGACCGTGGGTGTTTTGAAGTCAATTCCAGGGTACGTAAAGTTGTTCGAAGCGGCATTTCCTGACCAGGACATCAGCTACGACAAAATGGCGGAGGCGATCGGAGCGTTTGAGCGGAAGCTTGTGACACCGTCTCCCTTTGATGCCTTCCTGGCTGGCGACGATGGCGCGCTCTCTGATAGGGCGCTACGAGGCCTGGATACCTTTGTGTCTGCTGGTTGCGTGAGCTGTCACAGTGGGCCCGGCATCGGTGGGACGATGTTTCAAAAACTTGGTCTTCTGAAACCCTTCGAGAGCAAGGATCTTGGTCGGGAGGAAGTCACGAAGTCGGAGGCGGATCGACACATGTTTAAGGTGCCTGGTTTACGCAACGTGGCAAAAACAGGCCCATATTTGCATGACGGGAGTGTGAAGTCCCTGGAGGCAATGGTGGACATCATGGTCTCTCATCAGACCGCAAAGGGTTCGTTCACGGAGCGGGAGCGAGGGGACGTTGTTGCGTTCTTGGGGTCTCTGACAGGCGTGCTTCCGAATGAACTCATTGCAATGCCCGATCTTCCAAAAAGTGGACCTTCGACGCCGAAGCCTGACCCCAGTTAGCCTTGGCAGGACTTGGTGTCCCTCAGAGACGTGTCGGGCTTGGCGGGCCCGATGTGCTGATGTCGGAGATGTACCTGTACAGGAAAAAAATGAACACGGCGATACCGCAGCTAAGAGCGATGTCTGCGACGTTGAACGCGGGCCAACGATGGTGTGGGCGGTAGTAGATGACGATGAAGTCGACAACAGCGTGCTGGGGGAATTCGCTCCACGTGCGGCCTTCTTCCAAGCTGGTCTGAATGATCGTCGCGTGATCGACAACATCCTCGAAGCGAAATCCACGGCTGAAATATTGTCGGCGATGGACGACTCGAATCAATCGGTCGGTCAGGTTCCCCAGCGAGCCTCCGAGAATCGACCCGAGCGCAATAAAGGCGCTCGGCCGACGAGTCGCAAGCGTGCGCAGAAGGTAGGCAAAATAGAATAGAGAGGAGACCGTGACCGTGATGAAAAAGGCGCGAGCCCACGGGGCGTCACGTAGAATCCCAAATGCGGAGCCGGTATTGAACACCAGTTCAAGCTCAAGCACACCTGAATGCAGGATGACTGCCGGTTTTCCCTGGAGCTGCGTAAGCGCCCAGGCCTTTGTGGCTTGGTCGAGGGCAAAGATAGCCGCAGCGATCGTACCCGCGAGGACGACAAGAGGCCCTCGAGATCGCTGTTGTGTGGGGTCGCGTTGGTGCGGGTCCGTGGGCACGAGAAGCTCCATAGAGCTTGTGCACGACGACTGGATTTAGGCAAGTGCCGAGACGGATGGCGTCCGCAACAGGTCAAAGAGCGCAGGTCGACGTCGGCTGGGCCAATTTGCGCGATCATGGGTTAAGGCGCGTCGGCCCCTTGAGACTCGCTGGTCCATGGCTTGCCTCGACATACCCTCGAGTGCGATAGGGTGTTGTTGCTGCAGCTCGGTGAGGTCTTGACGATCTTCTCCAAGCAGGTTCGACAGCGCATTCTCCAGGAGGACGGCCTCGGGGAGTCGGAGCTCTCGGAGGGCAGCGCGAAGTTTTGCCCGCATGTTGAGTTCCTCGCGTTTTTGGGAGCCGACGAGCTCGAGCTCTTCGGATCTTCGGGCGGCGTCATCGGCGAGGGCAACAGTCCCGGCGGCGATCATCACGGGAAGAGTTCGAATCTCGGGGTCCAAGAGCGCCGGTTCTTGCAGAAGCGCCTCCACTTCGTTCCATGCGAGCGCGCCAATATCCTCTTCGTCGCCGCCTACGCTTTCGAATTCAGTGGAGCTCCAGGCTCCGACAAGTAGGTGCAGGTGAACGGACTCGAAGAGTAGGGTCTCTGACAGGGCGGTTCGCAGCTGCTCGGATCGTTCCTCCATATTCGAGACGTCTTGACGATGGGCCTGACGAAATAGATTGTTGTGAAATTGACCTGAGGTACCGGTGCCGGGCGAAGAGGGTGCCGTTGCTCCCGGCCCGGAGATGTTCGCTACCCAGGATTGAATCTCGGGAGGAATCTCGAGAAGCAAGGAGTCGCGCAGTCCTTTGTGCAGAGACATGAGAGCCGGAAAACGGCTGTCGAGCACGGCCTTGTTGGGTGTGACGCCTTGCATGCGGGCATCGAGTGCCTCGTTAGCGACATCTTCAAGCACATCACGCAGCTCGCTGAGGTCCAAGAACGGAGCGGAGTCGGCGCCGAACTGCTGGGGGAGGGCTTCAACGACGGGAGCGGTGATTGAGGCGTCCATAGCGTGCCCATGGGTTTAAGCACGGGGTATCGTCGCGCAAGTCCGCGAGTCGAAATTTTCCGGTGGTCGCTCAGAGTTTGGATGTCGGCTCGCCGTGTATGAGATTACCCTGCGGTGGATGGTGCGGGAACGTGAGGTTGACTCCGAGGACGTGTTTCATCCGTTGATTGTCGACTCGTTTACCCCGTGGTGGACGATTTGTGGGGGTCGAGTCTCGCCAGAGGGGAACCGGCCGGCCGAGAGCTTTGGCGATGCCCTCAAACATTTCCCGGCGGCTGCGGTGATCGTCGTCGCAAACCTGCACGCGCATGCTGATGGCGGTCGGAAGGCTCAGCGAGGCGAGAATCGCCGAGACCGCGTCGGCACGGTGCACAAGATTGGTCGCAGTCCAACCGTCTCCGTCGAGCGGCGAAGGGAGGCGCTGTTGATAGAGCCGAGAGAGATTTCGTCCGGGGCCGTAGAGTCCGGCGAGGCGAAGGACTATCCATGGCACGCCGAGGGCGGTGAATCCGTTGATGATGATCTCTTCGGCCTCACGTTGAATGTTGCCGCGCGCACCAGAAGGCCGCCGAGCGTCGTCCTCAAAAACGGAAGCGTCGAGATCGGGGCATGCGGAGACGGAGGAAATGTAGACCATCCGCTTGAGCGATTTTCCGTCGCAGGCATCCACAATCCTCCTGGCACCCTGCAAGTACAGACGGCGAGGGTCCTGTGGCTTCATACCTGGGGCGTAGCTCAACAGGAGATGAGCATTTGGCCTAATCGCGTCACTCAACCGGGTAGGCGAGTCTTTGAGAATATCGAGGGGATAGACTTCAACGGACGGTGGCGGTGGTGTTGGTGAAGTCCAACGGCCACGGCGACTGTACGCGTGCACCTCGGTCCCGAGCGTTCCGAGGCGAAGTGCCACTTCGCTGCCGACGTATCCGTTCCCGATGATGGTGACGGGGTCCATCGGTGGGCATCCCATGGTCATGAGCCTAGACGAATTCGAAATTTCTTTTTCTTACTCGCTTTGAGACGCAGTCCCGACTCACCACAATCCTGTTGTGTGTAGGTGGTGTTAATATCTGTGACACTGGCATCGTTGATCTCTACGGATCCGGCTTGCACGGACGGTCGTGCGAGCCGCTTTGACTTGAAGGCCGCGACCTTGTCGTGAATAAGGAGGTCGCCCAGGGTGATGCTCTTGACCGGGATCTCGATGCAGGGCAAGGCGCTCCAGTCAGTTCCAGCTCCGAAGGCCTGTTCGCTGGCACGTCGGGCTTTTTCGGCTTCGACATCGCCGTGCAAGAGACGCGTGGTCTCGTACGCCAGTCGATGTTTCGCCTCGCTGCGCGCGGCGCCTTCGGCCGCGCATAGCGCTTCGATCTGGTCGGAATTCAGATCGGTGAAGGTCCGCAGCAGCTTCGGGACATCCTGGTCGGCGGTATTGTACCAATACTGATAGTAGTCGTAGGGAGAAAGGCGATCGGCTTCAAGCCACACCGCACCCTTTTCGGTCTTACCCATCTTCTTACCGTCGGCCGTAGTGAGAAGGGGTAAGGTGAGAGCGTGTGCGGTGTCACGCTTTCCGTCCTTATTTTCGCCGCTTGCGTGGCGAGTTCGGCGAATTAACTCGACCCCAGCGACCATATTTCCCCACTGGTCGCTGCCACCCACTTGCAAGGTGCAGCGGTGTTCGCGGTTGAGGTGCATGAAGTCGTAGGCCTGGAGGAGTTGGTAGTTGAACTCAAGAAAAGACAGGGGTTGTTCGTTTTCGAGACGTTCGCGGTACGTCTTGACGGCGACCATTCGGTTGACCGAGAAATGGCGGCCGATCTCGCGCAAAAAGTCGATGTACTTGAACTCGAGTAGCCAGTCGGCGTTGTCGAGCATGAGCGCGTCGTTTGGTGCTCCTTTGTCGAAATGAACAAACTGCGAGAGCTGGTGCTTGAGTCGCTTGGTGTTGAGCGCGATACGGTCGTTGTCTAGAATTTTTCGTGTCTCGGTTTTTCCGGAGGGGTCACCCACGCGGGCTGTGGCGCCCCCGACGACGCACAGGGGGCGATGGCCGTGGCGTTGAAGCAGGCGCATGACCATGAGTGGGACGAGATGCCCCACATGGAGTGATGGCGCGGTGGGGTCGTATCCAACGTAAAAGGTCTGCATTCCGCTGTCGAAGGCCTTGTCGAGGGCTTCGAAGTCAGAGCATTGTTCAACGAGGCCGCGCGCGCAGAGCTCTTGCATGGCCGCCGAGCGAGGGGCGGGGTGATCGTGTTGACCCATGGCCAGGATGGTAGCAGTCCCCACGATCTTGTCGTCTGAAAAGGGAAATCTTTGTGCCGGGGGCAGAGCCTCGCGTCCTCAGATGGTGGAGGGCCGTAAAGGCCGTGCCACATCTCTTGAATGTCTGGGCGATCGATGCGTCTCTGGTTGCAGATGAAGACATCCCATACTCGATTTTCTTTGTTGGTCTCACTCCTCCTGGTGACGGGGGCTTGTTCGGATTCGGCCGGGGGGGACTCAGAGTCCGGGGGAGGGGGTTCTGAGCCCTCTGAGGGCTCGTCTCTCGCCGCGGAGGCGGAGGCCGCGTGTTTTTCGCAATGTGACGCCCAGGAGACCGAGGGCTGCGGTATCGGCCTCGATGGTTGCAAGAAAATGTGTGAGATGCTGCTCCTTTCCTTCGATGATGCGTGCCTTGCGACGGCAAAATCGAGCTTCAGCTGCAACGTCGACAATGGGGAAGTCTGCGAGTCGACGCCCGAGGGGTCGAAATGTGGTTCGGAGTCGGCAGCCTACACCGCCTGTCTTCAGGGGTAGGGAGAGCGAGGACTGGCCATTTAAATTGAAGAGCCAGGGACATCGGCTCGCCCACGGAGGGCCGATGTCGGCGTCGGCGTCGAGAAAAGGTTTAGAGCTTTTCGATTCGCTGCTCGTGCTCTTCGAGGGCGGATTCAAGCGATTGAAGGCGAGCCTCGACCCGACCTCGAAAGCGCTCGTGTAGGTCCTTTTCTCGAAAGAGATCGTCGGCGATCTGCATGGCTACCAAGAGCGCCGCTCGTTGCAAGGAAAAGGAGCGGCGTCCGTCGGTGAGTTCGCGCAGGTGGGCGTCGACATAGTCTGCCAGCTCCTGGACGTACTCCGGCCCTTCGTCGCTTCGGATCGAGAGGTTTTGCCCCGCAATTTGTACCTGTACCGACTGCTTCACGGTGGAACTCTACTTTGGAGGCCGGGACCGTAGCACGGTCGTCCTCACAGAGAATATTGAGGCCGAGCCGACGGGCCGGTCTTTTTTCGCCAGACTCTCACTCGCCGCCGCCGGCAGATCCGAAGGCCGACGCCCATGGCTACGGAGCGGTGCTCTCGGGGGTTGTGGAGCGTTGCGCGTCGGCGAGTCTCTGGGCCTCGTCATCGGCGCGCAGTGCCTCGATCACATCATCGATCTCGCCGTCAAGAAATGACGAGAGGTTGTGTCGAGTGAGATTGACCCTGTGATCGGTGACTCGGTCTTGTGGGTAGTTGTAGGTCCGAATCTTTTCGGAGCGATCTCCGCTCCCGACCTGATCGCGCCTTGCAGCTGCGCGCTCGGATTCGTATTTTTCGACTTCGGCGGCCAGAAGGCGTGAACGTAGGCGGATCATCCCGATTTCTCGGTTTTTGACCTGTGACTTCTCTTGCTGAACGTGCACGGCGATCCCGGTGGGGATGTGGGTGAGACGAATTGCGGAGTCGGTGGTGTTGACGTGCTGACCACCGGAGCCGCTCGCGCGCATGGTCTGAAACTTGATGTCGGAGTCCTTGAGGTCGAAATCGATCTCTTCCGCCTCTGGCATGATCGCCACGGTCGCTGCAGACGTGTGAATTCGGCCTTGAGATTCCGTTGCCGGGACCCTTTGAACCCGGTGTACCCCCCGCTCGAATTTAAATTTTGCCCAGACATCTTTGCCTCTGAAGAGACCGCTGATTTCCTTGAAGCCGCCCGAACTCGCATCTCGATACTCGATGTCCTGCACGGACCATCCGTTGCGTTCCGCGTAGCGCGAGTACATCCTCCATAGGTCCCCGGCGAAAATTCCTGCTTCATCGCCACCGGTGCCCGCCCGAATCTCGACGATCACATTTTTTGAGTCGTTGGGATCCTTGGGGATCAGCAGTCGCTGAAGGTTGCGCTCGAGGACATCTCTGCGGGTATCAAGTTCAGGAATGTCGGCCTCCGCGAGCTCCTTCATGTCGGGATCAGAGAGGAGCTCCCGGGCTTCAGCGAGGCTCGCCTCGACCTCCTGCAGTTGAATCCATCCCCCAGCGATCGGGCTGATGTCGGCATGTTCGCGCGAGACCGTCAGAAATTGGCTCTTGTTGTTGACCACCTCAGGGTCGCAGAGCATCTCTCCGAGTTCCTCATGACGATCGGCAATCTGGTCGATCTTGGCTCGTAGTGACGCGTCCATCGTTCCCGGTTGCGGCTCTTAGCATCCCGGGCTCAACCCATCAATTCATGGTCCGCGCGCGAAAATCACAGCTCACTGAACGTCGCCACGTCGCGCCTTACACGCTGGTTCGAGTGGCAGCCGTGTGGCTGTGCGTCAGAGCGGCTGTTGATGGACCGTTGCCACGCGGTGCAATCTCACGGTAAGACTGGCCCTCGAATGGTCGCCGACCTCGCCTGGGCCGCCCGCTATCAGTTTCTTGAGGAGCTGTGGATGGGTCGTGATCGCCTCATCATCGACCCTGCGTTGGTCGAATTTATGCAGAGAGAGGGCTCGCGTGCAGGGCACGCTGCCACGGTCGCTTTGGTGGACGCGCTGGTGCCCCGGGATGACTCCGGACGCCGGACGTGGGTCGCGGTTGAAGAGGGAACTCGCCTCGCAAATTGGGCTCGCAACCGCGCGAGCAACGTCGTTGTCGGACTCGATGAGGTGGCGCGTGTCGCCGCAGACGAATCATGGGGCGTCGCGCTGATCAACTTGGATGCATGGGTCGCGCCGGCTCGTGACGGGGATCCCGGCGCAGATGTTGGGCTTCACCTCGACTCGACCTTCTTGCCGGTGCTTGAATCCCTGGCGAAACGGGCCTCACAAGGTTCAGGCGTGGCCCTGTGGCTGTCCGTCGCCGACCTTCGCCGTGCCGTTCCTCCCGAGAAGATGTTGGACTCTTCGTCGCAGGGCAGCGACGAAGAGGGACTCGACAGTCTTGTGGCCTTCGTCGACCAACATTTTGGCGGCGGGCGAATTTTTGGTGTCGGGGCGGTGCAGATGGCGGCCTTCTATGCGTTTGGTGATGCGTCCGATGGGGATGGCGAGGACGTTCAGATCGATTTCGACAACACCTTGGGCGAAGAGCCGCGCTTTCATGGCTATCTTGCGCTGTGCGGCGGAGCCCTTCTGGCCGATGGACTGACGCTCGTGGAGCTGCCTCAGGCCCGAGCCGAGCGAGGACATGGGTCCGCGAGCTCTGGGGACCCGCTTGAGGATCCGATTGCGCTTCGGGTGAGTCGGGGGATTCATCAGGGACTCCGCGAGGCCCGGCGAGCGGCTGAAGAAGTAGCGATCGAGCGGACGGATCTGATGAAGCGTGTGGACGCGGCTGAGCGACGGCGCAGTGAGCTTGAGGAGGACCGGGGAGACTCCGAGCGCATTGAGTCAGTGTTGGCACGCGAGCAGACCCTGCGTTGGCAGCTGAACCAGATGAAGGCGGAGATTTCCGTGCTTCGAGGTCGTCCGGTGGATGCTCTAGAAGCAAATCGGCTGGTGCTTGAGGCGAGGAATCAAGCCTTAGAAGATCGACTGCGCCTCGTCGAAAATTCCATCGATTCGCAGGAGAGAGAGGCCGTGGAGGCCGGCGCGACCGAGTCCGTGGCGACTCCAGCTCCGGCTTTGCGATCGGCGACGACCGCCGAAGGATCGTCCTTTCGTTCATCCGAAAACTCGCCAGCCGCGCTGCGCGGCCGCCTTGAGACATTGCTGCGCCGTCTGGAGCGGGGTGGAATGCCGGCCGTGGAGCTCCATCGGGAGCTGTCGGCTGTGCGTGAATTCCTCGTGCGGTGACAGAGAGGGGGAGCGCCGTGGCAAATGGTGCGCTCTTTGCCTTGCCCATTGCCGGGCCGGCAGACTATGCTGATCGAGTACGCCTCGCCTCTTTGTGAGACGTTCAGCACCGGACCTCCGCCTGACCAGCGGGAAAATCGCATTTGGCTGACCAACCGAGTGCCACTGAACTGAGCAAGCGAAATTATATATGTTTGTTGACACCTCGAAGCCGGCGCCCGACTGGGTGGCGCTGGAGACCGCGTTTGAGCACAACGCACCCGAAACTCACAGCTACTTCGATCTAGAAACTGGGCAGGTTGTTACGATCGTCGACTCTCGTCCCGAGGACGCGCCCAAACGCATCTTGATTCGCGCCAATGGCGCGAGATTTGTGCCCCTTGAGCCAGCATCTTCCCGAGAACAATATCGGTGGATGGAGCGGTTTGTTGCCTCTGTCGAAGATGATCCACTGCGCGAACGCCTGGTTCTCGCGGTGGATGGGAAAGGCGCATTTCGGAGATTTAAGGATGTGTTGTTGTCCTACCCGGTGGAGCGAGATCGTTGGTTCAGCTACCGCGGGAACCTATTGCACATCTATATTAACGGCTGGCTGAACTCGAAAGATGTGGGTCTGGGAGAGAATCCACCCTGGGGGGATCCCGAGGAGCCGCTCGAGCCTGACGTGCCTCTCGAAAAACCGGTCGGCGCCCGTGGAGAGGGTCCCACCGAGACCTTGCGCAGCCAACTCACCGATCTCGTGATCGCGCTTCCGGCCCTGGAGTTGCCGGCAGCTGTCGCCTATCTCAGTTTTTTGTCTGAGCGTATGCCTTCGATCAGCGAGTAACGTCGCTAAGCCCGTGGACGTGTGAGCGACGGTGTGGCGTGTATGGTGAGAGAATCAAAGTTGGGGGAGACGGGTCGGGACGGTCGGCTCGCCTTTCATCGGTTTATCGGGATTAGCCTTGGCGGGGGACGCGGTAAAACGACCGCCGTCGCGCGGCTTGAGCCCGGCCGCGAGCCGGGGAGCCTGGTGCTCGCTGAAGCGAGAGCGCGCCGCGGACATCGCGGAGGTGGTGATGTTTCTGTGGAACGAGACACCATCGCCTTTCGCGATGAGGTGCTTGTGTCCTATCTCGATGAGTGGGTGGACGAGCGGACGGTTGTAGCGATCGACGCGCCTCTTACGCTTCCCCCGTGTGTGCGCTGCCAGCTCGCCTGTCCTGGGGTCGAGGCCTGCAGCGTCCCTGCCGTGGCGTGGATGCGTAGGCATTCGCCTAACCTCGTGCTTCGAAAGGGTCGCAGCGATCCTGGCAAGCCACGTGTGACACCCTATACCCAGCGAGCGACGGAGTTGTTGCTGGAACGGGTTCATCTGCAGCCGCGCGAGGCGCTTGGGCAGGGAATGGGTCCGAGAGCCGCTCGTGCCGCGTTTCTTCGTCGTCGGCTGTCGCGACTTCGGCTCAACGAGAACCTGATTGAGGTCCATCCGCGGGCCACAATGATTCGTCTGTTTGGATCTGAACGAGAGCGATGGACACGACGCGGTGAACAAGTTGGGGCGTGGGAGGTACGCAAGGAGATGTTGAGAGACCTCGCGCATGGTCTTGAACTCGACCGTGTCTGGCCGGAGTTGGTGGTTCGCGACGTACACGTTTTTCACGCCGTTGTGTCCGCGTTTACGGCGCTGATGTGGTCCCAGCAGGGGTGGCGCGGACCCGCAGATCTGCTTGAGTTTAGAGAGCAACGGCAAGGGATCGGTGGTGTGCAGAGCGTCGATCCCGAAGTTCCTGAGACCCTCGCTAGCGCGGTTGCAGACCTTGGCGATCTTTGGCTTGAGGATGGTTGGATCTGGACCCCGCCGACATCGGCGGTTCGGTGAGCGATGGGGGGAAGTTGCGCTAGGCCCGGGTCTTCGCGTAGTCCGCGAGAGTCTGGGCGCTGAGGACGACGAGAAAAAGGGGTAGCCCGGCTGCGAGAGCAGGCCACCAAACTCCGCGGTCGAGTTGCGAGGCGGCGTTCGCCAGCATTCTTCCCCAACTCGGCTCGAGCGCCGGTGAAAATCCTAAAAATGCGAGGACGGCCTCCGCTCTGATCGCCCACGCGAATTGAAGAGCGATGATCGTCGCCCCTAGAGTTCGCAGGTTGGGCAAGATGTGGCTACGGATAATGTGCAGCGGATTCGCGCCCATGGCTCGGGCGGCGAGGACAAAGGTCGATTGGTCAAGGCGGCGACTCTCAACCCTCAATGTACGAAATGTAGCCGGCCACTGGGTAAGGACAATGGCTGCCGAGACGGTCAGATATCCGGGACCGAGTGCCAGGCCGATTCCCAGGAGGGCCACGATGGGGGGGACGGAGGCGACCGCGTTGGCGAGGGCGACCAGCATGCGGTCGATGGCGCCGGGGCGGAGGCCCGCCGTGACTCCCAATAGGCCGCCGATGGTGGCCACACCTAACGCGGACATTGAAGCCGTCAACATCGTCAGCGCTCCGGCACGGGCCGTCCGTGATGCCAAGTCTCGACCCAACGCATCGGTACCCAAGTTGTGCGCGGCGCTTGGCGACTCGAAGGGGCGAGCGACGAAGATGTCGAAGTCGTGTGCCCACAGTCCCGCGATGGCGCCTCCTCCCATCACCAGCGCGGTGAGCAATACGCCGGCGGCCACGCCCGCCTCGAACCTCTTTACCAATGTCGCATCCTTGGGTCGAGAACTCCGGCGATCAAGTCGGAGCCCAGTTGAGCGACGATCGTGCCAACTGTTAGCGTGAGCGCCAGTCCTTGCATGAGAGGCAGGTCGACTCCATGCAAGGCGTCGGCCATCAGAAGGCCGATGCCCGGGATATTGAACACGTACTCAATGACCACGCTTCCCGCGAGCAGATGTGGGAGGCGGTGGCCGAGACGAGCGCACACGGGAGCCGCACAGAATCTGAGTTGGTGGAAAAAAATCCGAGAACCAGGGAGACCGCGGGCTCGCATCGCGTCGAAATGCGGTGCGGACGAGGCTTCGACAAAGAGCGCGCGGTAGTGACGAAAATCAGGTCCAAACTGAAGGAGCGCCCAAAGTAGAGTCGGGAGTTGAATGTGGGAGAGCGATGTCGATTCGGATCCCGTAGCGGTCAGCGGCCAACTGACCGGAAAAAGAGGCATCGTGTGGGTCAGCAAAGAATGGGCGATCAGCACGATGAGGAGGCTTGAGCTGCTGACGAGGATGGTTGAAAAAAAACCTAAGACCCGGTCGATCGCTCCGCCATCGAGCCGGGCGGCGAACAACCCACCGACGACGCTCGAGGCGCTGGCAAGGGCAAAGCCAGGGACTGCATACGATAAGGTGGGGCCAAGTCCGTCCAGCAGAAGCGTGAGCACGGGGTGCCCGTGGTATCGACTGATGCCCAGTTCACCTTGTAGGAGGCTCAACAGTTGGTGTGCAGCACGTACGGTGAGTGGACGATCGAGGCCGAGCTCCTTTCGGAGCTCAGCAAGGGCCCGTGGGGTCGCGTGAATTCCCAGCTCATTCGCCGCCGGATCCGCGAGCATCTCGAAGACCAGAAAAACCAGAATCGTCACAAGCGCGACCGTTGGGATCGCCCACGCACTTCGCCGGAGTACGAAGCGATACAGACTCCCACTCCTGCCCGGGGAATTTTGCACCGAGCGAGCCTATCAGCTCTTCGGGTCTTGCCGCCCAAAAAGTCTGTGTCGGGTGTAGGACGGCAGGGGATGTGCAGTGTGGTTCAGCTGGCCGGGGGCGTCGATGTTGTCTGAGATTCGCTCTTTTCCGCCTGGGAACGTGCTGTCATAGCCTCATTCAACATGACCATGAAACACTCGCGCGCGTCACTCTCGATCTTTGCGCCGAGCATGCACTGGGCAAACGCATTGAAGACCGGTTTGTTCTCGGCCTTTGTGGCGGTCATCTGCTGAACGCACTCTTTCATATCGCCGGCCTTGTTGTTGCTTTTATCAACCGTAAGGTTTTCGATCTGTTGACAGACGGCCGAGGGGGAAGGGTCGCGCTGGTGGCACGCGAATGGCGCGCAGGCGAGTGCGATCGGCAGGAGGGAGCGGGCGAGGATTCTCTTCACGGTCAGGTCTCTGTGCATTTGCGGCCGCGCGAGTATCCGTCGCGGGAATGTGCAGGAGACTACCGCCTTCATCAGCGCAGGCCAACCGTAAGTCGCATACAGGAATAGCCGGCGTCTCTTCATTGGATCGATATCAGTAGTCTCGGGGCACACGGCTGTGCAAGCAGGTGATGGTGTGAGGGGCTCGAAAGGAGGAATGCCGGGCTTTCGTCGGACTGGCGGCGGTGCCTTCGAGCAGGCCTTCATCGGCTGGCCACAGGGGACGTTCCCCAGGAGAGAGGCCATGAAGACCGCTTTGAATCGGGCCAATAATATAGGTGTGACCCGCTGCACGACAGCGCCACCACTGAGTCCATGCTTGCGCAAAACTACGACCGGCATTGGCCCCGAAGGTCTCGCACGTTCGAAACCACCACAGAGAGTGCTCGCTCAACCTCGGGCGAAGCGCCCGCATTTTTTCGTGCAGGGGGTGTTTCGGGTCGAGGGCTTCGATGCCGAGGATCTCGCCACAGACATTCGCTTGTCCCCATTTTCCGTGACCCCAAAATTGGATCTCGGAAATTGAATGTTCGGGTCTAAAGCGGGCGAGCCAATCAAGAGCTTCACTCCAATTGGCGACGCCGCATGTGGCGTCGAATCGGGTCGTGACCCGATAGAAATGTGCACCCAACCACCAGCTATGACTCAAGCCGGGGCGGCCCCACGGGCCTGTGCACGTTCGGTCGTAGATCATCAATCGCAGTCCAGTGTCCACGGGCATCCTTAATCGGGCACGCTTGCAGAAGTGTGATCGTGCACAACTCGCCAGCCATCGGGCCCGCGATGGAGAACGAGTGTGAAAATCCCTGTTCCAGAGTTTTTTGTTCTCGAGAGGGTCCAGCGGCCAAGGACTATGGCACCATCGGCTCCCAGGCCTCGAACATCAAGAATCTCGAAATCGAGCTTGCCCATCCCGGAGCTATCGTTGCCATATTTTGCTAGATACTTGTCGTGTGTGTCCTGCCAGCCGCGTTGAAGTTTGGCGCCCGACGTGAAGATGAGAGCGTCGGATCTCTCGTAGCCAAACATGTAGCCCTCGAGGTCGCCTTGATTCCACGCTTTTCTCTGGTTTTCGATGACGCCGAGCACAGCGTCGCGGTCAGATAGACCGAACTCGCCATCATGGAGGTCGGTGCACGATGGTGTAGGTCCGCTTACGGATGTAGCGATGCGTCGACCGCAGCCGGTGGTGGTGAGCAACACGACAAACGCCCATGAAAGACGATGGCGGGTGCGAGTGCTGGCGGGCTTCGATGGTCTCGGTTTGTGTTGTGGAGCCGGCATGGAACGATATGGCGCGTGAGACGCCGAAGGCTCTATACCGCAATTTTGAGGCCGCGCGCGGCCTGTCGGAAGTGCGCCAAACGCTCATAGCGAAGGACGGGCGGCTACGGCATTGTGTGCCCGCGATGGTCTTGCCGCTTAAATCTCGACTCCTCCCCATGGAGGTTGTGATGCTTGTGCTGGGAGTGCTCTCCTGGGGAGGTCTCACGGTTCTGTGGTTTCGGCTGTTGCCCGGGCTGCTCGAGGCCAAAGGAATCGATCCGGATAGCCTAGAGGCGATGCATCGCATCGTGTTGAGCTCTGTGTTCGAGGTTACCGTGCTCGCAGCGATCATGTTGACCCTGGCTGCGGGTGCCTCGTTGAGGGTTAGCGTGGCCTCCAAGTGGGCCTCGAAGGTAATCGCTTGCGGTTGCGGACTGGCATTTGGCTCGTTGTTGATGACGGTCAACCTGTTCTACGGGCCCCTGACTCGACCGGCCGACGACTTCGCACGAGAGGAGCCGGAGGCGCATCGAAAAGATGGAACGGGTGGGACGGGCCCCGTGAACTGGGGACGCTAGTTGGGCGTGAAGGGGCGTGCGTCTTGACCCATATCGATATTGTTTCGATCACCGAGGGCATCGGACATTGGTCCCGAGACACGGAAGCCAAGCGAGGTGCGGCGTGGGTCCAGTCGATCGATTTTTCTTCGGGACGGGCGAGGCGACAGCCAGTCTGAGGGAACTCCGCGACGACTCGTTCGTCGGTGTATGTTTCGCTGGCCATCGAGGTCTTGGGGATTTCGCCGTGGAGATTTGCCTGGCACCCCACTTTGAGAATCGTTCGAGGTCGTTGCGGAGACCGACGAAGCCGTTCCGAAACAACGTGAAATCCGTTGCCGCGCGGTTCGTCGCGGGTGAAATGTCGAGTTCACGGGTGCAAGTGACGTCGTCGGCAGCCGTGTTGTTCAGGTCCTCAGATTCGTCGCGGCATGCCGAGGGTCGATAAGAACCCCCCGTCTAGCACAGCCACGCATCATCGGATCTGCAAGCCTCCTTTCAAGTGTGGGACGTCCGTTCCGCAGTTCTTAAACGTTGCGTTCACGCTACCGTCATCACCATCGCCCCACGGTCTGTTCGCTGCATCTTGATTTTGGACGCGCGAGAACGCAGTGTAGCGAACATTCGAAGGTCGACCAAAGGAACAAATAGCGAGATCCAATAACTCACAGAAAATTTTCCTCGGTCTCGATGGCAGGGGAATCGTATCTTATTTGAGAGAGGCGCAAAGCACCCTCTCGCGGACGCTATCGGTCCATGCGGCCTCTTGTCGCTTCGAGGCGATGCCTCCGCTCATGCCTTCCACGGAGCGTAGGAGGT
>Ga0256845_1000577_pt1 | contig 33940 bp, 19 predicted proteins | sample RiftiametaG_FD_189101 | JGI IMG/M metagenome (GOLD analysis project Ga0256845, IMG submission 189101) | Tube worm associated microbial communities from hydrothermal vent at the East Pacific Rise, Pacific Ocean - Riftia | ecosystem: Host-associated > Annelida > Integument > Unclassified ...
ACTCAGTATGTTTGCCAATAGCAGTTCTTGGAATGGAGTTAAAATAGTTAAACTCGGAAAACATAAAGATATCCTAAAACAATTAGGCGTTACTACCAATTATGCGTCTTACAAAGATTTTTTTAATGAAAAGGGGGTATATAAATTACGAGATGAAGTACGCAGAGTATATGACTTAAACCCAAAAGACAGAGGCGTTTACGAGAAGGAATTACTAAAAATAGACGAAAGGCTAAATATTTTGAGCATGGTCTTCTCAGGTAATTTGTTAAAAGTGATTCCTGTAGCTAATGACATTAATAACACTTGGATATCAAGACATAATCATGGAGACACCAATCACGAAAGTCATGTGGCAACACGATTTTTCAATACTTATGAGGCTGCACTAAAAAAGGCCATTACAACGGGTAATTATACGGAGGCTGATAACCTTTTAAATGAGCTAAAAGCCTATCAAATTAAGAACGGAAGTTCCGTATTACCTTCAGCATCTAAAATCAATGCTGAGATATTCCTTAATAATTTTAATGTTTTCAATCGTCTTGCTGGTTTTTATTTTTTTCTAAGTTTGGCTTTTTTGTTCTTTTTGTTTGTGTCTGTTTTCAAGCCGAATATCAATCTCAAACGCATATACAAAGTATTGTTTACACTTGTAGCCATTGGTTTTATAGGACTTAGTCTTAGATGGTATGTATCTGGAAGAGCCCCTTGGAGTAATGGTTATGAATCCATGATATATATTGCTTGGACAACGACTTTGGCAGGCGTTATTTTTACCAGAAAATCCTTTGGTGGTTTGGCTGCAACTATGGTGTTAGCATCCACTATACTCATGGTATCCATGTTGAGTTTTCTGGATCCAGAAATTACACCTTTAGTTCCTGTTTTAAAATCCTATTGGTTAACCATCCATGTATCCTTAGAAGCTGGTAGTTATGGCTTTTTAATGTTAGGAGCTATTATTGGTTTAATAAATTTAATATTGATGATATTCACCACAAATACAAACAAAAACCGCGTTAAAAGAATTGTTACTGAAATGTCTTACATAAGCGAATTAACGATATTTGGCGGTTTAGTTATGGTAAGTGTAGGTACCTATTTAGGTGGTATTTGGGCCAATGAGTCTTGGGGACGTTATTGGGGTTGGGATGCTAAGGAGACTTGGGCATTAGTTACCATTCTTGTATATGCTTTTATATTACACATGCGCATTATTCCAAAACTAACAGGCTTATTTGTTTATAATGTGTCTACTATTTTCGGATTAGCAACTGTAATAATGACATACTATGGTGTAAACTACTATTTATCAGGATTACATTCTTATGCCACAGGCGATTCTGTACCTATTCCAAAATGGGTGTACATCGCTGTAGTATGTATCATTTTAATAAGCATATTAGCCTATTTAAAAAAGAGAAAGCATAAGGTTATTACTTAACAATAATACCATTCTCTAATATAAGATCGTATTTATAACCAGCTCCAAAGTCTTTATTTAAAATAACAACAGCTTTAATTGTAAATGCTGTACCTTCAGGAACAAAGACATTTGAAGTTATAACAAGGTCAAAATCATCTTTACTACCATCTTTTATATGAATCCAGTTTCTATTCATAATGCCTGCATTAATCTTGGTACAAATACCGTTTAATTGAATAGTCTTACCTACATACTTTTTTGGGTTTTTGACTAAATCGGCAATTCTTATAGAACCTTTATGCCGTACTACTTTGTCGATATGAGTTTCAACGTCTACTTTCTCAGGTGTATTTTGTTTTACCTCTGTATAATCACTTATGTTAACCTTTCCTGCATTATTCCCATGTTTTTCTGCAACGAGATTAGTTACTAAATATACCGTTTCAAAAACTCTATTATATTCTTTACTTTCAAAATTTGTTTTAAGTAATCCACCTCTATAAAAGTAGGTATCGCCAACTTTTACTTCTGTTTTTCCTGTAGCAATCCAAAACTGCTTGCCAGCTTCAGTAACATTCAGATATACATATTTTTTTGTAGGCAACACTTCCTCTACAACAACCGTATGTAAATCATTTGCAAAGGCTTCATTTTTATTTGCATTTGAAGTCGCATTATCCCCAGAAAATATTCCTGAAGATTTTGTAGAGTTCTCATTTTCTTCTGAAGCAGAGATTACCTTTGGTTTATTATTACAAGCCGTTATTAAAATCATAACTGCTATCAGTCTTAATATTCTTTTTATATAATTCATAATTTATTTTTTTCGTTTTCTGAAAAAGCGTTTTATTATTCGTGTATTAATTCTAAAATTATCTTCTTGATTATAGGTTGAATATTCTCCAGACAGACTTATTATTAAAGATCTATCCAAATAATAGGATAGATAAGAACCTACATAATGCTGGCTAAATTCAGGAATATTGTTCGTGTATTTGTAATTCACAAATCGATAATAAAAATCTGCGTTTAGTCTATTATCCATAAATGGTCTTGAATATCGTAATGACGCGATATTACTATCTAAATAATTGGATGCGTTCATGTTATAGGTTACAGAGACTCTTCCTTCTATGGGCAAATTAGAAAAACTAACATACCCATAGATATTATCAGATTTATTTTGACTATTGCTTTGGAATCGTCTACTATAACTAAAACCTGTAAACACACTCTTAAATGGCTTTATATTTATTCTAGATCTAATACCTTGTCTTGCTATATCCTCGTCCAAAAGTTTTTCAATATCAGTTTCATAGGTCTTATAATAAATAATTCGCTTTCTTGAATCGTATGATAATACTAGATTAACTTTTCTATTAAAACGGTATCGCGCTGAAACATATAAATTAGTTAATCTAGGACTGTTACTTATAGTATCATTAACCTTATTAAATATATCGAGTTCTGCAGTCGCAAAAAGGTTTAGTTTTTTATGTATGGTACTAGAATGTTGAAAATACGTAAATCGTCTATCTAAATCGCTATTATTTCGTTGCTCTGCAATTCCTAATGTTGTTTGGGAATGAAGATTTTCACTATCTGTCAACCTACCTACATAAGCACCGTATTGTAATAGGTCTGGATTAAATCCATAATCAAAAATATCTGGTCTAAATCCCGCAATTGCACCAACATAATTCTTACCAAAAAACTTTTCAGCTTGTAAACCATCTATAGCGCCGAGAGATGATATTTTATAATTAATTTTTCTACCTGCAGTAATTGATAATGTAGAATCAACATCGTATCTCACAGCTAAATTAAAGACCCTTAAATAGTTATTACTGCTTGTATTATTAGTTTCTCCAGAATTAATTTTATACCTATAATTTAAATAAGTATCCAGTGAAAACTTGGAATGATTAATATGATTTGCATTTAAGGAGAACCGTGTCATCAATCTATGACGATCATCTCTAGCTTCTGAGACTGTACTGTAACTAGAAGCCGATAAACGTGCTCTTATATCTTCAGAAAAATATCGTTTTTTAGCGTTATTCGTTATGGCTTGTATGGAGTCATTATAACTAATACCAATAGCCTCTACAAGCGTTTCATCTTCAATAATCGCTACTTTATTAATAGCGCTAGCAATAAACGTTATCACCATATCTTTTTCTATAGTACAATCATTTATCTTCGAACACACTACCGAATTTGAAGACTTATTATTAACTAACAAACAAGGTGTAGCATCCTCGGTGTTAAGCGTATCTCCTAATTTAATAGCCATTGTATCATCAAATTTCACGTACACATTTTTAGATGTTATAAATGTCACCTTTCCTTTTAAAGCCTCCTGCTTTTTTTGTCCATAAACAAAAGAGCTAGAAATTATCATACTCAATATGAAAATATGTTTAATAGTCATAATAGGTTAAGTTCTCTAATGTTATGGATTTGGGTGACATGATACACAAGCAGTGCTTTCATAAACATAACCATCAAATTTTGGATCTCCTGGGTGGTCATGATCATTATCTACTTTATTTTTATTATTATGCTCATGACAATTAAGGCAATTATATACTGAATAATCATTTTGATTATTATGACAATCGACACAATCATTCCATTCACCTTGATGCTTACCACTATAAATGGGGAAATACATCCCATCATGGTCAAAAGTTGCTGGTGTCCAATCAAGGTTGGTCGTATGACAAGCCACACAATCCGTTGGGAATTGAGCCGCAGTATGATTTGGGTTATTTGTATTATCATAATCTGTTTGATGGCAACTCACACAATTTGGGTCGGCATCTGAATAGTTTCCTGTTGTATGGCATTGTGTACAATCCTGTATATCGTGCCCTAAGGTCAATGAGAAAAAATCATGATTAATATTTGCTGGTGTCCATCCTAGATTAGTGGTATGGCAAGCCACACAATCGGTGGAAAAACCACTATTAGAATGTTTTGGATTTGTTGTACCATCATAATCTGTTTGATGACAGGTCACGCAATTCGGGTCGGTATCCGAATAATTAGCTGTTAAGTGACACTGCGTACAATCTTGTATATCATGACCTAAGGTTAATGGGAAAAAGTCATGATTGATGGTCGCTGGTGTCCATCCTGGATTTGTTGTGTGGCAGGATGCACAATCTGTTGAGAAGCCTACATTGTTATGATTTGGATTCGTTGTCCCATCATAATCTGTTTGATGACAACTCACACAATTAGGGTCAGCATCCGAATAATTAGCTGTTAAGTGACACTGTGTACAATCTTGTATATCATGACCTAAAGTCAAAGGGAAAAAGTAATGATTGATGTTTGCTGGTGTCCATCCTGGATTTGTTGTATGGCAAGAAGCACAATCTGTTGAGAAGCCAGTATTACTATGATTAGGGTTTGTTGTGCCATCATAATCAGTTTGATGACAGATAACACAATTAGGGTCGGCATCCGAATAATTAGCCGTGATATGACATTGTGTACAATCCTGAATATCATGTCCTTGTGTTAATGGAAAAAAATCGTGATTAATGTTCGCTGGTGTCCATCCTGGACTTGTCGTATGGCAAGAAGCACAATCTGTTGAAAAGCCAGTATTACTATGATTAGGGTTTGTTGTGCCATCATAATCAGTTTGATGGCAAGTAACACAATTAGGGTCGACATCTGAAAAATCTCCTGTAGTATGACATTGTGTACAATCCAAATTATCATGCCCTAAGGTTAATGGAAAAAAATCATGATCGCCAATATTATCCGTATCCCAGCCATCTCCAACTGGGTTATGACACTCTAAACAATCTGTCGAAAAATTAGTGTGGTCAGGGCTTTTTACTTCCATATAATCTTCTCTATGGCAGCTTATACACTCGTTTCCTATGTTATCGAATCTTAAGTTAGTTTCAGAAAAATGACAATCTACACAACTTAAACTACTATGAGACCCTACTAAAGGAAAGCCATTTTCTTCATGAATTTCAGGAATATTATCTACTAGCCAAGTATTAGAAGTATGACATCTAACACAATCATTTCCAACAGAAGAGCTATGAATATCGTTATGACAAGATGCACATTGGTTTGGAGCTTCGCTAAAAACTAAAGTTTCATGGCATGCTTTACAATCTGTTTGTGTATGGGCACCTTTTAATTTAAAATCTGTTTTACTGTGGTCAAACCGCATTAAATAGATATCTATTTCCCAACCCGATGGATTATGACATTGGTTACAATTAACCTTTAACTCATCGCCATGAGGAGATTGAGCAAAAGCAGATGCATACACCAAAATCGCTATTATTATTGATGACAGTCTATACATTCGAATTTATTTAATTTATACAATACTACTTTTTCTCCATTTATAATACTACTAGTATGGCATGCTTTACACTCAACCTCTTGATGTTTACCTTCAAGAGGGAATTTTGTGCTATTATGATTGAAATTTTCAGGCATCCAACTGCTCGTTACGTGACAACGAATACAATCCGTCACACCATTTATAGCAAATTCATCATTATGAATATTTTCATGACAGGCTATACAATTTGTATCCATATCTGTGAATTTTTGAATTGGAATACTATTTTTATCAGTGTTTTCTATAAAATGACACGCCTTACAATCAACTTCTAAATGTTTTCCATCTAATGTCCAATTGGTTTTTGAATGGTCAAACGAATTGATACTAGACCATGTGTCGTTTATATGGCAAGAAGTACAATCTTGATTCGGATAAAACGTATCACTTATATAACCTTTATGAATATCTTTATGGCAATCCACACAAGTTTCTCCTAAATCCCTAAACGTCCAATGCTCTTCTTTTTCACTTACATGACATGCATAACATGGCGTTGCAACATGAGCGCCTTTTAATGGGAATTTAGTTTCTTGGTGTTGTTCCAATGTATATAAACTATATTCAAAACCTTCAGATAAGGAATGACATTCTATACAATCTGGAGATATTTTATTTTTGATAAACTCTCCATTATGATAATCGCTATGACATTTATTACATGCGGAAAAATTAATTGGTTTAGTATATCGTCCTTTATGGCATTGTTTACAATCAACCTTTAAATGCTTTCCTTCTAAAGGATAATCTGTAACGCTATGATCAAAATTTCTTATTTTTTTTATCGATAAAAAACTTGTTTCTCTATGACATTTTGCACAGTCCAAACCAAATTTGCCTTCATGAACATCTTTATGACATTTTACGCAATTGTTTTCTTTTACTCTTAAATTATCCTGAAACACTAAAATTGGATTATCTGTATCTTTATGACAGCTAAAGCAATCTACTTGCTTATGCTTACCTTTTAAAGTAAAGTTTGTATTGTTATGATTAAAATTACCTTCACCACTAAAAAATGAAAAAGAAGTTTCTGTATGGCATTGCATACATTTTCCTGGAAGCTTAGAATTATGTGGATCTTCATGACAAGATTTACAATCTGAAAAAGGAACATCTGCAAATTCTTGAAATTCTGCTCCGTTTCTTGTAGTTATTTTGTGGCACTCTATACAATCTACTTCTTTATGTTTTCCTTTTAGGGTGAAATCAGCCTCATTATGGTTAAAAACAGAAGCAGGATTAAAGGCTTCCATGTCATGGCAAGATCTACAATCTGTTGACAAAGTCTCTTGATGAAAATCGTCATGACAAGACAAACAATCCTGATCTAAACCAAGAAATGTGTTTTCTCTTTTCCTAATCTCTATATTTGGAATATTATCTGGCATATGGCATTTTCTACAATCTACTACGGTGTGTTTTCCTTCTAATTCGTACCCTGTTTTATTATGATTAAAATTATCTTCATCAAATCGAATCATATCAAATTTTCGTCCATGGTGTTCACTATGACATTTAAAACAATCTTGTTTTACAACATCTGTACTGGCATGAAAACCTTGTTTCTTGTTTATTAAAGTTTTTATTTCTTTATGACATTCCAAACATTTACTATTTAAAACCTTTTCTCCTAATTCATGGCATTGCGTACAATTACTCATGCCTTCTAGTGCTTTATGAGCTTCAGATAAATCTCCAGGAGATATCTGCCCATAACCTATTCCTACAGAAAAGACAATAATTGTAATATGTATAATTAGCTTTTTCAAATACTGTTAATAATGTCTTTTCATAGTATATCCAAAACGTTTGGTTATTTGAACACCTGCTTTTTGTAAAAAACTGGTAGGTAATTCGCCGCCAGCAAAAATGTAAACCAAATCGTTTTCTAATTGTTTTATGTCATCATTCTCATTAATTTTAAGTAATACATTATCATCATTTATTGAAACTACATTAGAATTAAATATCATCTTTAATGAGCCATCTTCAATAGCTTGCTCAACTTTCTCTTTATTTTTTGGTTTTAATCTGGCAAATTTGTCTTTTCTATAAGATAAACTTGCTTCATTTTCATCTTTTAATAATAAAACTGTTTCAATAGCAGAATCGCCACCTCCAACAACCAATACTTTTTTATTTTGAATATTTTCTGGCTCTAATAAACGGTATGCAACTTTTGTAGAATCTTCTCCAGGAACATTCAACTTTCTTGGGCTTCCTCGCTTGCCTATAGCAAGTAGAACGTTATTACATATATGCTCTTGGTTTGTATTTGTAACAATTTTAAACGTACCATCTTCTACAGGAATAATATGCTCTACTTTAGTATTTTCGGTAATTTCTATATTATGTTCAGAAATTACCTTTTTCCATAACTGAAGCAATTCATCTTTTGATGTATTAAATAACTTTGCTTTGCCATATAGAGGTAAATCCATTGGAGCAGTCATTACAATTTTTGCTCTAGGAAATGTATAAACTGTTCCTCCTAACGAATCTTGTTCTAAGGTTACGCAACTTAGTCCATGTTCCTTTGCAGCAAGTGTAGCCGAAATACCTGCAGGTCCAGCTCCAATAATAACCACATCAATAACATTGTTTTTAGAGGGTTTCTTACTTTTAACCATATTCTCAATAGCTTGCTGACCTTGCTCAACGCTATTTTTAATAAGTCCCATACCTCCTAACTCTCCAGCAATATAAATGCCCTTAAAATTAGTTTCAAACGTTTCGCTTACATGTGGCAAATCTACACCTCTTGATTCTGTTCCTATACGCAACGTAATAGCTTCAACTGGGCAAGCATGAAAACATGCGCCATGACCAATACAGTTTGCCGTATTAATAACCGTTGCAACACCATCTACAATACCTAAAATATCTTTTTCTGGACAAGCTGTTATACATGCACCACTTCCTATACAGGTGTTTAAATCGATGTGTGGATATAATGATACAGGCTCGAACAAACCTTCTTCTTTGGCGACATTTACTTTTTTGGCAACCACAACAGAATTAACTTTCTTCTTCTTCATATAAAAAAAAACAGTGATTGTACACAGTATAAACACTGTGCCATAAACCAATATCTGCTCTAAAAGTACTTCTCCCATTAAAAAATCCATTTATATCCAAAAGCGACTGTAATTGCGATATGTATAATTACAATAACCAACATTATTAAAGCAAAAGGCAAATGTGCCACATGCCAGTATTTAAATAGTTTTTGCATCGTTTCTAAGCGTGCTATTTTTCCTGAAAGCGTGACATCATCCTTAACCAATTTTACTATGTAATTTTGATCTTCCTTTGGAATTTTTTTTCGACTTAATTCCTTTTTTAACTGCCTTACATTTTTATAAGAAGGCTTTTCAGCATTCGCAATGTTAGCAATCATTTGTTTTGTTTGGTCGTTAATATCAAATTGTTCCTCTATAACAGAATCCAAATCTGTTTTAAGGTTTTTAACCTCTTTAAGGGTAAGTGCTCTACCTTCTATCGTTCTTGGAATTTGTATATAAATAAATCGTCCAATAACACCACTTAACACTACCGCAACCATACTCCAAAAAGCGACAGATACAATACCGCCAAATTTAAAAGCCGTATGAAAAAGCACGAGTATTGGCCCCAAAGTGCATAAAAAAATATGAAACTCTAATAAGTATTTTAGACGTAATATTTTCGACAAAAAATTATATCGTTTTCTAGCTATATAAATGGAAACACCAAATAATATCATTAGCGTGCCAATAATACCTAAGCCTTGTCCATAAATACCACTAGGCTTAAACCAAGTATGACGCGGATGGTAAAATCGCTCCTCTAAAGGCAAATTATAGTAGGTATATCCTGTGTAACTTAGGTATGCGGCTGTAATAATTGTAATTATAACCATAACCGCTATATATAGATTATGAAGGGGCTTTGTCAAAATTTTATATATTTATTTGGTTTATGCATTCAACTCAATCTTATATATAAAACAACTTACTGAATAATTTTACACACTTATAAGGGTCTTTTTTTTATAACTTTATGTAAAACAACGGTATTACTTGTATTTCAGCTTGTTTACTAATGCTACAAATAATTGTTTTTGCGTAAAAAAACAAGTTGAATTGTTTATATCATAAAGAGACTAATACTTTAAATAAACAATCACTATTTATATACGATGCGGTTTTATCTCTTTCACCCAAGTTAATAGCAACTACAATAGCTTACCTTTTTTAATTTTAAATATTTGTATTATGATACATAGTGTTAGAAACCTGAAATTTACTTATTACGCTTTTGATGGTGATATTTCTTTTTTTGCTTCAAAACCTTATTCTAGACAACCACTTCAAAATGCGTTTGAGATTCAATCCTTTATAGAAGGTTATACTATTCAGATTTCTTTATTTAAAAAAACGCTTAAAAAAGATTATGGTGTTATTCCTATTAACTCAACTCCAAGAATACAATTTATTGGTGAATTACTTGAGTTTGATTATTCTGAATTGTCTGAAAGTGAATCAACAGTAGTCTTTAAGGGAGATTTAAAAATACTTAGCGATATAAAACAAAAAACTTTTTTAGGTAGCATTAAGAAGATAGATGATACCATCTTACTAAAAGCTAATTTCTCATTAAATCCTTCAGAATTTGAATTTGAAAAGGTATTGAATTGCTCTACATCTTTTAATTCGACTAAGGCTATTAATGTAGAGATTATGGTGCAATTAAGAGCTTAAAAATTATCTGTCTTTAAGTTTTACTTGATTATGGGCAATCCTGTCTTAGTTTCATATGATCTTCTAGGTTACGCAAATCTAATCGAGTGCCATCATCTTCTGGGTTTATTTCATGTAACCTCCAAATATTACTTATATCTGAGAAATCTGAAAACTGAATTGAAAGCCTTAAACCACTATTTGTACTTACAGTCCAATTTCCGTTAAAAACAGTATTCGATGCGTCTGTTGCAGTAGCTGTTCCATCTGCATTAAATGTAAATCTGTATCCATTAAATTGGTCTTCGGTATTTTGCTCATTAACTTCAAGTTCTTCAATTTCCCATTTACAAAGTATTAGTAAATCTTTAAACTCTTGTTCCGATCCGCTAATATTATCATCTTCATCAAAATCAAAATCATCATCTTCGTCACAATCATCAATAGCAGCCTCAATAGTAGTTTTTAAATCATCTAAATTATTAACGTTTATTAATGTTCCATTAAATAAAGTCAACTCCAATGGGAAATTAATATTTACTATTAAATAGTCTTCAATATCATCAATAAATTCATAAAATTCTTTATCAGTATTTATCGTTTCAGAACCAAGCTCATTTATAAGGTTGTTGTAAGTAGTAACTGAAATTGGGTAGTTAAAATCTATGCATTCAATATCGTCGTCAACTTCATTTTCTCCAGAACAATTATCTCTAAAACTATTAAGCTCGCTTTCAGAAGTAATAAGAAACTCAGTAAAATTTTCTAATATAATAGTAATAGGAAAGGTGATAACTAATGTATCTGTATCTGAATCACTTTCATCAAAAATGGCTTCAATAGTATCAAAATCGTGTTCATTATTAATAATAATTGAAAGTTCATTAACAACTAGGCTTACTGGAAGCTGGACAGTTATACAACTAGCCTTATCAATAATATTATCTTTAGAACCATCCTTTAACACTGTACGTTGTATTAAATTTGCAACCAACGATGTAGAAATCAAAGGTGCTTCTTCTGGTGCTTCTTCAAATCTATACTCATCTTTTCTACATGAAGACAATACGATTATGCACAATAACATAAGTAGTATTTCTGCTTTTAATTTCACAACAACAATTTTATTAATTCGTTACGTATATATAACAACCAATACACCAAAATTACATATAATATTTTTTTTCTAAATTTAACGAATAATTAACTCAGATGCCAAAAGAAATTAAAAATCATATATGCGAAGAAGAAACTTTTACTGGCATTTATACTAAATACTCTAAAAATTTGCATGATTTCTTATACTACAAATTTGGAGATTATTTAGATCCCAATGATAAAATGCAGGAAGCTTTTATAAAGTTATGGGAGCATTGCAAAAAAGTTCCTCCAAGCTCTGCTCGTGCGTTTCTTTTTAAAGTAGCTAGTAATATGATGTTGAATGATATTAAGCATCGAAAAGTTATATTGCGCTATAATAAGGACAGACCAAAAGATTATACCAATGAAAGCCCAGAATTTATAATGGAGGAGAATCAGTTTTTTGAGAAATACCAAAAGGCATTGAGCAAACTACCAGAAGAACAACGTATTACTTTTTTATTAAGTAAAGCTGATAAAAAACCACATAAAGTAATTGCAGAAATGTTAGGAGTTACAAGACGTGTTGTTGATAGTCGTGTTTATAACGCATCCTTAAAACTTAAAGCAGAACTTGAAGAATTTAATAAATTTTATGCAAAAAAACCTTCTAAATTGTTATAGTAATAGAAGTACAAAATATGGATAAAGAATACTTAAATAAAAAATGGATTGAAGGAAGGCTAACTAAAGAAGAGCAAAATGCCTTTGAAGCTATTGAAAATAATGATCTTTTAAAAAAAATTATTGATAAGGCTTCCGCATTTAGTGTCTCTAATTTTTCGGAAGTACAAAATTTTGAGGCTCTTAAAAGCAAAATAAAACCAAAGAATAGTTTCCCTAAAAAGCATAATTGGTTAACACTAATGTATAGAATTGCAAGTGTTTTTGTTATTGCTTTTGGAATCTATTTCCTTTTCTTTTTTAATAACGCTACGAATGTAGGAACCTCAATAGGAGAAAAAAGAATGATACAACTCCCAGATGCTTCTAAGGTTACGTTAAATGCCGTTTCTGAAATTACATATAATGAAAAAACATGGGAAGATAAAAGAGAACTTACTCTTGAAGGCGAAGCCTTTTTTAAAGTTGAAAAAGGAGCAACTTTTGATGTTATTACCTCTATTGGAAAAGTAACAGTTTTAGGTACTCAATTTAATGTTAAGCAACGTAAAAACTTATTTGAAGTTAAATGTTTTGAAGGTTTGGTTGCTGTAACTTATAGAAAAGAAACTTTTAAATTACTACCTGGAAATATTTATAGTGTAATAAATGGTAAAGCTATAACAGATGTTATATCAAACAAGGAAAGCCCATTTTGGGTAGATGGTACTAGTTATTTTAAGAAAGTGCCTTTTCATCAAGTTATTAAAGAGCTTGAAAGGCAATACAAAGTTGTAATTACGGTTAATCAAAAAGATAAAAACTTACTATTTACTGGTGGGTTCACTCATAAAAATTTAGAAGAAGCTTTAGTGTCAATAACAACTCCATTAAAGCTCGTTTATGATATAGAATCACCAACTAAAATTTTATTACACCATAATAGTGAATAAAATAATTTTTGTTTTTATTTTTCTTAATCTTTCACTTAATGCTCAGGTTCAACAAAATAAAGTACCACTTGTTGAAGTCTTAGAATATTTAGAGAGCGAGCATCCCTATCAATTTAATTATTTATTTGATACTATAGATGCTGTTTTAACTTTTTACCCTCCAAAAAACAGTTCATTTCAAGAGGCTATTACTTTTTTAGAACAGCACACTCAATTTAATTTCTCCATTTTAAATAATTTTGTTTCTATCACAAGTAAGGATAGTTTTTTTATATGCGGCAATCTCAAGGATATTGAAACGAAAATACCCATTACTAATGCTTTAATTCAAAGTAAATATTCATCTACATCAAGTAATGAAAACGGATATTTTCAGCTTGAAGTTAAAAATAAAAATGAAACGGTTACCATTCGTCATTTAGGCTATAAACAATTTAAAAAAAGTTATCGATTTTTTAAGAAAGCAACTTGTGAAGTAATTTTCTTAGTTCCAGAAGTAATAAAGCTGAAACAAGTGATACTATCTAACTATTTGACAGAAGGTATTAATAAACTAAAAGACGGTTTATTTGAAATAAAATTCTCAGAGTTTGGAATTCTTCCTGGATTAATCGAAGCAGATATCTTACATACTGTGCAAGCACTACCAGGTATTCAAAGTGTAGATGAAACAGTATCTAACATAAATATAAGAGGAGGTAGTAATGATGAGAACTTACTGCTTTGGGATGGTATTAAAATGTATCAATCAGGACATTTTTTTGGATTAATTTCAATTTTCAATCCAAAAATGACAGATAGTGCTATTCTAACAAAGAACGGAACTAGTGTACATCATTCAGATGGTGTTTCTGGTACGATTGAAATGAAAACTAGTAATCATATCAATTCAGATTTTAATGGAAGTATTGGCATAAATTTTTTAAATCTAGATGCTTTTACAGATATTCCTATTAGTAAGAAGTCTTCATTACAAATCTCAGCAAGAAAAGGATTAAGTGATTTTTTTAAAACACCAACTTATAACTCTTATTTTGATAGAATTCAGCAAGATTCAGAGTTAGAAATGAATACTGATAATGTAACTAATTCTAATATTGAATTTGATTTTTATGATACAAGTTTACGATGGCTTTATGAAATAGATGCTAAAAATCAAATCAGATTAAATTTTATTACAGCCAATAATGAACTGTTTTTTAATGAAAATGCTGCAGTTAATGGAATTGAAGAATCGCGAAAAAGTAATCTCGTTCAAAATAGTTTTGGTGGTGGTTTATTCTATAAAAGAACCTGGAATAGCAAGCTTGAATCGACTTTACAGATTTACGAAACAGATTATAAGCTTAAGGCTATAAACGCTAATATTTTGCAAAATCAACGGGCTTTACAAGAAAACAGAGTATCAGAATCTGGAATAAAATTAAACACTCTGTTTAAAATTAATAGGCAATTTTCTCTTCTTAACGGATATCAATTTATAGAAACACAAGTTACAAATTTTGATGATGTAGATAATCCTGTGTTTAGTTTATTTGTAGCTGAAGTATTGAGAACTCACGGCTTGTATTCGCAAATAAAAATTTCATCTAAGAATGAAAAAAATGCACTTACTGCTGGTGTTCGTGTTAACTATATTCCTAAGTTAAATAAGTACATTGTTGAACCACGCTTAAGCTTTAACCAAAAAATAAATTCATTTTTAAATCTTGAAATTCTTGGGGAGTTTAAGCACCAAATCACATCGCAAGTCATCAATTTACAAAACGACTTTTTAGGTATTGAAGAACGCCGTTGGCAGTTATCAAATAATACTAATATTCCTGTAATACGAAGTAAACAGGTTTCATTGGGGTTGCAATATAATCGTAGTGGATGGCTAATCAATGGAGAAGGTTATTTTAAAAAAGTGGATGGGATAACCTCCCAAAGTCAAGGATTTCAAAATCAATATTTATTGGCAAGAACTGATGGCAATTACGAAGTATTTGGTTTCGATTTCTTGGCAAGAAAACAATTTCAAAATTTTAACACATGGTTGAGTTATACTTACATGGACAATTATTATGATTTTGAAATGCTTCAGAAAGATAAATTTCATACTAATTTTGACTTTAGTAATGCCGTAACCATAGGTACATCATATACTTTGAATAACTTTAAAGTATCAGCTGGTTTTAACTGGCATTCAGGAAAACCAACAACACGCCCTGTCTCAGGCAATGAAATTATTGGGGGCAATATAAATTACGAGTCTTCAAATAGCAGTCGCTTAAAAGATTATACTAGAATTGATATGTCTTCTACTTATCAATTTGATTTGGGCAAGAATACAAAAGCAAATATAGGTGCATCCATTTGGAATTTGCTCAACCGAAAGAATACCTTAAATACATATTACCGTATTAATAATAATGAAGCCATTGAGCAAGTTTCACAATCTTCCTTAGGCATAACGCCAAATGTTAGTTTTAGGGTTACTTTTTAACCTCAAGAGTTATGCATTTAATGAAATCCTAATTTATTATAACATTAGTATAATACATTTTGTATTGGGAAGTAATTCTTTCTCTCAATATATTTTTATTCAAAAAGTTGAAATTCAATACATTATCTTATAGAAATATACTTTATTTTTTACTGCGATTTTATTTTTAGAATCAAATTAAAAGAAATCAGGAGATTTTAAATATAAGTAAATTATTAAATTAATCGACAAAACGCTTGTTTTTCTCGATTAATTACATAGATTTGTATTTTAAACCCTTAAATCTTAATATATGAAAATGCGAATTACGTTACTTTGTTTTAGCCTATTTATGGTAACAAGCATAAGTTTTGCTCAAAAAAATAAAGCTCCAAAAAGTATTATTAGCTTAAAAGTAGCTATAAAAAAATATCATAATAAGGAGGATTTGGATCGTATGCAGAAAGGTCAGTTATTAACTTTGTATGTAGAGCGTATTGAAAGTTTAGTGAAATTACTGCCATATATAGCCTTTGCAACCAAGCCAGGTATTACAATGTCATCTTTAGGAATACCTAATGATAAAGAAAATAGAAATGCTTTGGATAATCAAATTGAAGCTACAAATGATTTTCTTGTTAGTACTTCTGAGTTTCAAAGAAGAATTTTACCATATTCGGATACTGATAATTTAGTATCTGCTATATTATTTTATGAAGAAACATTAAAGTCATTGCATGAGTATAGTGATTTTCATTAGTCTAGGTAATACATTTATAAAATAATTGCACTTTTTTTAGTTTAAAAAAGGAGTAAAAACATTGTAAAAAAAGCTGTGTTTTTAGTCCTTTTTTTTTGTGTAAAATTCAACAGTTTATTGTCATTAATTCGTCAATAGGCGTGTTTTTTTATAGATATTAAATCAATAAATTACTTTTTATTGACTTTTATACTATTTTAGTAAACTCATTAATTCTATTTAAGTGTATTTTGTCGATAAAATCACATAATAACACACATCGATAGTGTATTTCAACGAAATAATTGGTATTTCATGGAATTTTTATTATTTTTGATTATATATAATAAATCCCAAATTTAGCATAAGCTATAAATAATTTACTATGAGAAATTTTACTTTAATAACATTGATGTTTTTTCTAGCAATTGGAAACGTCTTTGCACAACAAGAAAAAGGAATAATAGGTTCTACAAATTGGTTAGATAATTGGTCTGAGTTTAAACCAAGTCAACAAAACCATAGAGAACCTACTCAAATTTTAAGCGGAGTTATTAATAGAGATACAAAACTATACAAGAAAGATGTATATTTATTAATGGGCAGTGTTTTTGTAACTGATAGTGCTTCACTTACAATTGAATCAGGAACTGTAATTATTGGTGACTATGCATCTAAAGCATCTTTAACCATATCAAAAGGTTCGACCATTATTGCTAACGGTTTAGAAACGGACCCAATTGTTTTCACTTCAAATAGAAGTATTAAGCGTGCTGGAGATTGGGGAGGTATAATTTTGCTAGGTGATGCGCCAAGTAATAAATTTGGTAATGGCTCAGTGTCACAGTATCACTCACAACTTAATTCAGTTGCATATGGAGCAACAAATTTTGGAGGAACAAATCCAGAAAGTTACTCAGGTATTTTAAGATATGTAAGAATTGAATACGCAGGAAAGAGAATTAAAGGTGTAGGTTATTTTAATGGATTGTTATTGGCAAGTGTTGGAAATAGTACAGTATTAGAAAATATAATGGTTAGCTATTCTGCAGGAAATTCATTTGAAGTTAGGGGAGGAGAAGTTAATATTAATAAAGCAGTTTCTTATAAAACCAACGGTATAGATTATAAATTTAATCTAGGTGCCCAATGTGAATTATCAAATTCAATAGCTATCAGGTCGCCATATGTATCTAGTAGTTATGGGTCACGATGTATGCATGTAGCTTCATATGATAAAAATAAAAGAGAAGAAGTAGATTTTACTAAGAACGGTACATCTGTGGTAGCAAAAAATTTAACCTTTATAACAGATACAGATGATTTAAAAGCAGAAATTAAAAAAGGTTTAGTGAAAGAAGCTATATACGTAGGAAAAAACGCATCATTAGATATGAATAAAAGTGTTCTTTCTGGGTTTAATCCAGCAGTTTTATTTGAGGAAAGACTTAAGGTTAACCAAGAAAATTTAGAAAAAATTAAGTTTACGGGAATGTATTTTAATAATTGTAACGGAAACATTTTTGTTGATAATAATCCAAATAATGAAGACTTAGAGAACTGGTACGGTAGTATTTCATTTTTTAACGTGTACTCTAAAAGTAAAAATGCTGAAACTTTTATTGATTTAAAAAATAAAAGAACACCAGATTATAGGTTACGTATTAATAGTATAATAGCTACTAATGATAATCCAGATTTAAGAAATGATTAATCTAATAAGTTAAGATTAATAATTGTTTCTAAAGTATTGCTTAATGAAGAAAAGAATAGCGAATGAAGAAAAATTACATTGTTATAAATATTATTGTTTTTGTTCTTTTATGTTTTACTGAAAATGTTTTTGCACAAATAGTTATTGGAAAACCTAGTTTAGGTTTTACACAAGCATGCGCAAGTTCTACATTTAATACTTATAATACAACGTTTGTTTTTTCACCTGAAGTAAATTTAACTGCTTCAAATCAATTCATAATAGAGCTATCAGATAAAACTGGCGATTTTTCAACCCCAACTACTATTTATACTTCTAGTGCTGGCTCTGTAACAACATCTCCAGCAACATTAAATTTTGCAGTACCAACTACAATTGCAGGAGAATCTTATAAAATAAGAATTAAAAGTACATCACCAGTAGCAACAAGCACCAAGTCTGATGCTTTTGCTGCATATTATAAAACTCAAGATTCACCATTTTCAATTAACAATTTAATTTCAACAGGTGTATATTGTTCAGGTAGTAGTTACTTATTAACTATTGATAACTCAGGAACAGGATTAAATGATTCACCATTACAATATCCATCACTTACATTTAATTGGTATAAAGAAACAAGTCCAACTACATCAGTATTTGTGCTCGAAGGAGAGACTTTATCTGTTAACGAATCAGGCACTTATTTTGTTGAAACTAACTATGGAACATGTACTTCAAATTCATTTTCAAATAGAGTTACGATAAGTGAAGCATCTTCTGAAACGACCTCGGAAATTAGCTCAAGTTTGGGCAATCCATATTGCTCTAGCGAAGGTTCTACAATTTTAAGTACAATTAATGCAATTAGTTATCAATGGTATAAAGATGAAGCAGAAATTTCTGGTGCAACAAATCAAATGTATGTAACAAATGAAGCTGGTGTTTATACAGTTGATATTGATTTAGGAGATTGTAGAATAACGGCGTCTATCAATTTAGAAAATAGTGGTTTTGTAAGCGATATTGATGTATTAGAGGTAAATATAATTGAAGAAAACGAAACACTAACAGTTACGGTAACAACAGATGCTATTAATTCAGAATTTGAATGGTATTTAAATGATTCAATAATTACAGGAGCAACAAGTAATAGTTATGAAGTTACAGAAACAGGAAGCTATAGAGTAGTTATTAATCAAACATTTGGTTGTATAGCATCAAGTGAATTTTTATTTGTAGTAAGAACAGCATTTCCCGATGTTGGAAATATTCCAAATTTAATAAGTCCAAACGGTGATGGAATAAATGATACTTGGGAAATCCCACAAGCCTATGTAAATGGTACAAATGTGCAAGTTGTTATAATGAGCTCTCAGGGAAAAGTAGAGTTGCAAACAAATGATTATCAGAATGATTGGCCAATAAACGAAATAAGTTTTAAAAACATAAACCCTGTTTACTATTATATAATTACAACACCAGAAGGTGAAACAAAAAAAGGCTCGATTACGGTCGTAAAGTAAAATGAAAAAACATATAATATATATGATTATATTTTTCTGTATAACACAACAGTTCCATTCTCAAGAGGATGGCGTTGTTGCGTTTAATTTACCCGTAAGAAGTTCTTTAAAATTTAATAGATACGCTATAAATCCAACGTTTAGTTTTGTGAGAGAACAAAATAAATATATAAGTTTTACCAATAAGCGACAATGGGCGCAATTTGATAATGCACCTCAAACTTATTTGTTTAGTTATTCAGGTAGATTAAAAGAAAACATTGGTGTTGGGCTTGGGGTGTTTCAACAAGATTATGGAGTATTAACCACGTTTGGAGCCGTATTAAACTTTGCTTATAATGCTACCTTAAATACCGATAGTAATTTAACTTTTGGTATGAATTTAGGATTTTATAAGAGTGGAATAAATGAAGGTAAAGTAATAACCAATTTTCCAGATTCATCTTTAGAAAATATTTCCTCAAACTCATTATTAACCATTAATCCAGGAATAAACTACGGGACTGAATTTATCGATTTTGGTGTTTCAATAAATAATTTGGTTTCATATAATTTAAAAACATCAAAAATTATAGAAGAAAATCCAGAGCAAAGTCTTCAAGCTCACTTCATGTACACAGGCTATTTAAATAGTCGTGATTTTTTTGATGAAAGCAAGTTTTCAACATTAGTTAGATCAGAATTCAAAAAAGAAGAAACAGTTGTTTCAGGAATTATGATGTTAACTGTCCCAAAAGGTATTTGGGCGCAAGCTGGTTATAATACATTATACGGAGTTTCAGCAGGAATAGGACTTAATATTACTACTCAAATCGCTGTAGAGTATAATTATGAAAAAGCATTAGGCGATTTATCAACTTTTGGTAATTCACATGAAATTACTGTGGCATATAAATTTAAAAATAAAGAAAGATTTAATTATAGTGGTGATGATGACGAACAGGCACTTTTAACTTCTAAGAAAAAATCCCGTCGTGTGTTGGCTAGTAACAAACCAAGTATGTCGAAAGAAGAAAGAGCGCTTCTAAAAGCTAAAGCAGAGGAAGCAAGAAGAATTAGGTTAGAAGGTATTGCTAAAGCAAAAGCCGATAAAGAAGCAAAAGTTGAAGCAGGCAAGCAAGCAAGAATTAAGTTAGCAGAAGAAACTCAAGCCAAGGCGGAAGAAGTAGTTAAATTAAAGTTAGAAGAAGAAGCCACCGCCAAATCTAATACAGATGAAATTGAGAAACTTAGATTGGAAGCTGAAGCTAAAGCAGATGAAGTAACTAGATTAAAGTTGGAAGCAGAAGTTAAAGCCAAATTAGAAGAGGAAGCAAGAATTAAGTTAGCAGAAGAAAAATTAAGAATTGAGGAAAATGCTAAACTTAAGAAAGAAGAAGCTAGGTTGAAATTAGAAGAAGAGGAAAGACTTCGATTAGAAGCAGAAACTCAAGCTAAAGTTATAGAGCAAGAAAGATTAGAAGCTGAGAAGAAAATTGACACAGTTCAATTGGATGGGGTATTAGTTATAACGCCAACAGATAAATTGGCTATAGGCATAAATAGTTTAACAAAATTAACTGATAAATCTAAAATTGAACAACAAAACTTAATATTAAAATTAGAAGAAAAAATAGCTAGCAAAAAACAAGATCTTGATGATTTAAAAGAAGAAAATGATTTAAGTGAACAAGGTATTTATGGTGCACCTAAAGCTTTTAAAAGTGTGTCAGCTGAAAATGCAGCTATAGAAGGTTTAAAATTAAGTATTGAAAATCTTATAGAATCTCAAAACCTCAAAATTACAGAGTTAGAAAGGTTGTATAACGAAAGACTTAAAACGGTTCCAAATAAAAGTGATGAAGCAAATAAGCTTTATCAAAGAAAAATAGCAGAATTAAAATCTGAACAATCAGAAGCTATTCGTTCTAAAGAAAATTTAGTGTCAACATTAGAAGATATTAAAGTAGCAACCGATTTTGAAAGAAAGCGTAGAATTAAACGAGCTGCTTATGATAATGAGGAAGATAGATATGTAAAAGATAGAGCTACTCTAAATAAAATTAAACGATTTACTTCTGTATCGTCAGTTCAGTTAACAGAAGAAGATTTTGATTTTGGAGAAGAGCAAAGTGGTAATATTACAATTGTAAAGGATATTAAAAATGTAGAAAGTGGTTATTATCTTGTGCTTGCAGTACATAATGATGTTGAAAAAAGAGATGCATTTTTAACGAAAGCTGTATCTATGGGTTTAACAAACATAAATTTCTTTTATGATGTGAATACAAGTAAATATTATATTTATTATGAGAAATTTAATAGTATTGGAAAAGCGAATAAAGCAATGAAATCAAAAGGAAGTGAGCCATATAATAGTAAAATATCTATGGTTAAAATAGAGAATTAGAATATATAAAAACATTAAGATTATCATTTTTTTATAACGTCCCAAGTAGAAAAAATATCAAATATAACTATCATGAAAAAACCTACTTTATTTAACAAAGGTCTTGTTGCATTGTTACTCTTAATGAGTATACAATTGTTTTCACAAAACCTTGTACCGTTTAGTCCTAGATACGATCAAGCTATTAAAGGTGATATACTTTTAATAGGAAATAGCAATGTAGGATTACATGTTACAAATCCTTATAACGGAACTGGTACAAATGATGCAATTAATGCAGCTGTTTATGTTGATATTGATGGCGATGCTACAACATTTAATTCTAGTAGTGCCGATTTAGATGTGCCAGACGATGTTACTTGCTATCAAATAGTTTATGCAGGTTTGTATTGGAGTGCCGTAGTTAATGGTGCTGAACCAATTTCGGATATTAAGTTTAAAGTTCCAGGCGGTGCTTATACTGATATAACTGGTACTCAGGTTTATTATCAGAATGCATCAAGTAATAATAATTCAAATACATATGCTTATTATCATGATGTAACTACAATGCTTACTGCTTTAGTCAATCCAGAAGGTACATATGCAGTAGCAAATATTTCGACATTAATAGGACCTAAACCAAATTCTGAAGGGCTTTCTGCAGGTTGGTCACTTTTTGTGGTTTATGAAGATCCGCTTTTGCCAAGTAAATACATTACGTCTTTTGATGGTTTTACAAAAATTACGGGTTGGATTAGTGAAACATTTCCTGTTTCAGGATTTACAACAATACCTACTGGTCCGGTACGTGCTAAATTTGCTTTTAATACTATTGAAGGAGATCGTGCTTATACAGGAGATTATTTACGTTTAAATGGAAGCACTATTGATGCTACAAATAATGCAGGAACAGTAATAAGACAAGGAAATAATTTCTTTAATAGTACAACCTCAATTATAGACCCAGTAACTAATACACCAGAACTTTTTACAGCAAGAAATCCTAATGGTTCAAATACCTTAGGTTTTGATTCTGGAATTATAAATATTCCAAATCCTGGAAATACATTAATTCCAAATGGAGCAACTTCTGCAACTATTAGTTTAGGTAGTTCATTAGATATATATTACTACTATTTCAGTGCTTTTGCTATAGAAATTATAGCACCAAATATTGTACTTACTAAAATTGTTGAAGATGAATTTGGTATCGATATTGGTGGGCAATTAGTTGATCTTGGCGATGAATTATATTATACTTTAGGTTTTCAAAATACAGGAAATGATGATGCAACAAACCTAATTATTAGGGATATTCTTCCAATAAATGTTGTTTTCAATTACCCAACCGATTTAGGTGTTTTACCATCAGGAGTAACGGTTCAGAGTTATAATCCAACAACTAGAGAAATTATTTTTAGTATAGATAATTCTGTAGTTGAAGAAAATGACCCTGTTACAGAAATTCGTTTTATGGTAGCTGTAGTTGCATCGTGTAGTTTATTAAATGATGCATGTTCAAATTTAATAAGTAATCAAGCCTATTCAACGTATCAAGGAACAATAAATCCAATATTTACCATATCAGATGACCCAAGTTTTAATACAAATACGGGTTGTTTACTAACACCAGGAGCTACTAACTTTTTAGCAGATCTTAACTGTACTTTTGAAGAAGAAGTAATACTTTGTGGTGCTAGTGTCGTATTAACTGCTGGTAATGGATACGATTCGTATTCATGGTCAACTAGTCCTTCAGGAACACCAGTAATAGGGACTACGCAATCTATTACTGTTATAACTACAGGAACTTATTATGTACATAATACTGCAATAGCACCTTGTCAATCAATAGATCAACAATTTGAGGTTATTACTTTTGGTGCAGGTGTTACAAATCCTGTGCTTCCTTTTGCAGATGAAGTCGTTATTTGTCCAAATGATGGAAAAGAATTACCAAACTTTTATTTATGTGGAGCAAATGATTCAAGATCTATACAAACAGGTATTACAGATACAACATCAATAATTTGGGAAAAATTAGATGAGTCTAGTTGTACAGCAGTCGCAAATGATGATTGTGCAAACGAAGATGCCGCATGTACTTGGAATCAAGTAGCCACAGGACTAGATTATTTAATAAATACTGCTGGGCAATATCGATTAACATTAAATTATGATGGTGGTTGTTTTAATCAGTTTTATTTTAATGTTTATACAAATTTATTAATACCTACAGTTACATCAAGAGATATCTATTGTACAACTCCTGGCGAAATTACTGTTGGCGGAGTACCAAGTGGTTATGAATACAGTATTGATGGAGTAACCTATCAAACAAGTAATGTGTTTTCTGTAACTACAGCAGGACTTTATAGTGTTTATGTTCGTCAAATTGGGGTTACACCAAATCCATGTATATTTTCAGTTCCAGACGTACAAATAAGAGAAAGAGATTTTACTGTTTCAACTATTATCACCCAACCTTTATGCTTTGGTGAATTTGGAAGTGTGGATTTAGCCGCAAATGATGTGCGTCCACAATACTTCTTTTCAATTTATGATGGTGCCACATTAGTAAATAGTGTTGGTCCAATTACGGCAAGTAATTATACTTTTGATAACCTAAACCCAGGAATATATACTGTAAATATTTCAACGGAAGATGGTTGTGTATATACTAGCGATATTGAAATTATAAATCCACCAGAATTAACAGCAACTGTAGCGCTTACGCAACCTTTAACATGTACAGACGGTGAAATTACTGTTTATCCAGTAGGAGGAACGCCACCGTATTCATACTTTGTAAATAGCACAACAGTTTTTCAAGGAACACCAATAATTAATGTACCAACTGTGGGTGTTTATAATATAACAGTTGTAGATTTTAATAACTGTTCAGTAGATGTTTCTATAACTGTAGATGCAATTCCTGCTCCAGTTTTTAATATTACAAAAATAGATATTCTTTGTTTTGATGAAGGTGATGTAGGTGAAATAAATATTAACGTAACTAACCCAAACGGAAATACTTTAGAGTATAGTATTGATAATGGTGTAACATTTTTTAATTCACCAATTTTTACAGGTTTAGCAGCAGGGAATTATGATGTTGTGGTACAATATTCAGTAGGACCAGATGTATGTGTTACAACACCGCAAACCATTAGTATTATAGCAACACCAGCAATTAATGGTACTGCAACTTTAACAACACCATATACATGTTTAACTAATGGTGTTATTACTGTATCGGGAGTTTCAGGAGGAACAGCATCATATACATATAGTATTGATGGTGTAACTTTTCAAACAGGATTAACATTTTCTGGATTATTAGATGGAATTTATACTATAACTATTAGAGATGCTAATAATTGTACATTCTTAACTGCGCCAATTACTATAGATCCTTTAAATCCACCAACAGATTTAGATTTTAGTAATACACCTTTAAGTTGTCCAGCTTTGGTTTCTGATGTAACAATTACAGGGACAACAGGAGGAGTAGCACCTTTAGAATATCAAATTATAGCTCCAGCATCTGCTGTAACAGCATATCAAACATCAAATATATTTACAGGATTAGCACCAGACACATATACATTTCAGGTGAGAGATGCTAATGATTGTGTTTATAGCGAATCTTATACCATTGCACCTTTACCACCGATGACGGTTAGTACAATTATAACCAAAGATTTAGACTGTACAGTATCACCAGATGGAACAATTACAGGAACTGTTTCTGGAGGAACAGCACCATTTACGTATGCTGTATCTTTTAACGGAGGTGCTTATGGAAGTTCAACTTCAGTTATTGGAATATCATTTATACATACAGCATCAACAGATGGAACATATCAATTTCAAATAACAGATTCTAACGGATGTACGGTTGAATCTGGAGTGCAAATTATTACTGCTATTTCATTACCTGAAATAACTTCGGTAACATCTATACCAAATTTATGTAATGGCGATACAAATGGATCAATTCAAATAGTTATAAATAATGCAGTTGGTACACCGCCTTTTGTTATCAATGTATTTAATGATACAACAGGAACAAATTATGGCACGCAAACGTCTAGTTTACCTGCTGGTAATTATACGGTTACGTTAACCGATGCTAAATCTTGTATAGATACTGAAACGATTACTATAGCAGAACCAAATCCTATTGTAGTAAATTATCATACTATTGATATTACTTGTGGACCTTCAGGAGTTTCACAAGGATCTGTAATTGTTGATAGTGTAACAGGAGGAACAGCTCCATATAATTATTTTGTTACAGGAACTAATGGATACTCTGCAACTGAACTAAATGCCTCAGGAACAATATCTACGACTTTTGATTTTGTTGATTTTGGGTTATATAAAATTAATGTAGTTGATGCAAATGGTTGTTCAATATTAGTTCAAGATGTATTAGTAGCATCACCGCCAAGTGATTTAGATATTAATATAGCAGCAACAGTAGATTGTGCACTAGGAGGAGAAGTTGTGGTTAGTATTGGAACAACTTTAGTAAGTTCTGGTCCTTTCTTTTTTAGCATTTATCAAGGATTTATTCCACCTCCACCACCTGGAGGAACTTGGATTCCAGAAGATAGTGTTGGAAGTCAAACAGCTACATTTACAGGATTAATACCAGGCGTAACTTATACATTTATAGTATATGACGTTTCTACAGATTGTAGTTATTATGAAACAGCAACGGCGCCAATTCCAACGAATTCAACGTTAACAGCAAGTGCGTTAACATCAAATAATATAACCTGTGTTGGTAGTGCAGATGGGAATGTATCGTTTACCATAAACAGTATTTATGCTGTTGCAACAAATGTGACTTATGAAATATTTGATTCGTTATCATTAGTAACAACAGGTGTTAGTGGAACTGGTTTAGTACCTGCTACTGGCTCATTAGCAATAAACAATTTAGGATTATTACCATTCGGAAATTACTTTGTTTTAATAACTGAAACATCGGGAGTTAATACAGGATGTAGCGTGGTAACAGTTCCTTTTAATATAACAGAATCTGCTATTGATTTAACTATTGGAGCAACTGTAGATCAAAATGCAAATTGTAACCCGAATTCAGGAGTTATAACTGCTATTGCTACAGATGGAACTGCACCTTATTTATATCAAATAACCACATCTGCAACAGCACCTTTAGATACAGACCCTTCTTGGGCTTCTGCGAGTACTTTTAATGTTGATGCAAATACATATTATGTACATGTTATGGATGCTTACGGTTGTATAAAAACAACAATTGCGTTAGTATTACCACAAGACCCTGAACCAGTAATTACTGCTTCAGTAAACAATCAATGTACAGTAACCGAAGGAAATTTTGAAATAGATGTAACATTATTAACGGTTGGAATGGCGCCATATACGTATAGTATTGATGGTGGTATTTTTCAAACAAATACAGCACCTTTTAGCATATCAAATTTAACATCTGGTAATCATACAATTGAGGTTAGAGATATTAATGGCTGTGGTAATTTAGTATCAGTAGATATAGAAGCTCCGATAGGAATTATTCCATCTGTAACAGCATTACCAACATGTAATGATGATGATGGAGAAATTACTGTAACAGGTTCTGGCGGAACAGGAACTTATTCATATACAATAAGTCCAAATCCAGTATCAATTAGTTTAACAAGTAATGTGTTTTCTGGTGTGCCATCAGGAACTTATACGGTTACAATAACAGATACAACAACGTTATGTTCTGAAGATGTGACTATAGTTTTATCATCGGCAATAACGCCTACAGTTACAACATCACCAACGCCAGTAACATGTTTTGGAGATAATAACGGTTCATTTGAAATGAATGTTAGTGGTTATTCAGGAGCTTATACATATGAAGTATTTGATAGTTCTTCAACATCTGTTTTAGGTGTTGTTGCTGCAAATACATTAACAAACCCAGAAATAGTTACAGGCATGTTAGCAGGTACTTATACAGTTGTAATGACTGAAACTGCTAGTCCGTTTTGTTCTACAACAACTAGTGTGATAATTGCGTCACCAATAGATGCATTAACAGTAGTAGCTACAGAAACATCAAATGTAACTTGTGATGACGACAAAGGAACGATTACAGCAATTTCTAGTGGTGGTTGGGGAATATTAGAATATGAATTAACAGGAACAGCAACAGTTGCTTATTCATCAAATGGTACGTTTACAGGTTTATCAGCAGGTTCATATACAGTTAATGTACGTGATGCTGGTGGATGTATAGTTTCAGATAATGTAACACTAGATTTACCAACACCTATTGATGCGACAATAACAGCAAGTACATCGTTATTATCTTGTTATGGCGATACGAACGCTACTATAACAGCAAGTTTAGTAACTGGTGGACAAGGAGGTAATTATTCATATATTTTAAATATGACTGCTCCAACAGTGAGTTCATCTGGACCTCAAACATCTCCAGTATTTGGTGATTTAGGTGCAGGAACGTATAACCTTGTAGTTGCCGACGGATATAATTGTGAATTTACTTCAGTAGATATTGTTATTGATGAACCAACTGAAATACAAGCTACTTTAGTAAAAGAAACATCACAAACCTGTACAACAAGTACAACACTTACATTAAGTGCTACTGGAGGAACAGGAACTTATGAATATAGCGAAACGGCTACATTTACAACAATATTAGGTTCGTTTGCAACTTCGGTAACGTTCTCAGTTGCAGATGGAACATATACGTATTACGTAAGAGATGCTAATGGTTGTTCGTCTAATATTTCAAATGAAATTACTATTGACCCATTACCAACATTAGAAGTGAAATTAGATTCGACTAATGCTACGATTAACTGTAATGGAGATACTACAGGTGTAATTGTAGCAATTGCAAAAGGTGGTTTAGGTAGTTATGTCTATACATTGCAAGATGCATCTGGAACAGATATTACTCCAGCACCAATTCAAATTACTCCAGGAGTTTTTACAGATTTACCTGTAGGAATATATCAAGTTGAGGTAGAAAGTGGGGATTGTTTAGAAACAAGTGCACAAATTCCTATTACAGAACCTACATTACCTTTAATAGCTAATTTTAACCCTTCAAATATATCATGTCCAGGTGTAAATAATGGTATGTTAGAGATTACTGCTTCAGGCGGAACAGGAATTATTAAATATGCTATTTCACCACGTTTAGATCAATTTTTTGAAACATCAACGTTTGAAGATTTAGCACCAGGTAATTATCAGGCTATTGCACAAGATGAATTAGGTTGTTTTATTCTTTTCGATTTTACTATTGATGATGCCATTCCAGTAATACTTACTATTGTTTCTAATTCAATATTACCAGAAATATGTAGTGGTGATTTAGATGGTGAGTTTAGTATTGAACTTTCTGGTGGAAATATGCCATATAGTGTGAGTTTAGATGATATAAATGGAACCTATACAATAGGTACAGCAACTCAAACAATATTTGATTTTACTAGTTTAGACGGTGGAGATCATATTGTTTATGTGCTTGATGATTTGGGTTGTCCAACAGAATGGAATATAACATTCCCAGAATCTGTACTTATTAACCCTGAAGTTATTATTGAATATGGTTGTGTTAATAATGCATCTAGTAATATAGTTACAGTAACTGTTGATGCTAGTATAACCAATCTTGCAGATTTAGATTATTCGTTAAATGGAGCTCCTTATCAAGTTAGTAATGAGTTTATAAATGTACCAGCAGGAATAGGTCATTTTATTGATGTAAGACATACAAATGGTTGTATTCAAAGAACGTTACTTTTCGACATTACAGATTTTGATCCATTACAACTTGCATTAGAAAATGGTGGATTAAATGAAATTGTAGCAATTGCTTCAGGTGGATCAGAACCTTATGAATATGCTTTAGACGATGGGTCTTTTGGAAGCTCAAACACTTTTATTATTTATGCTTCTGGTGATTATACTGTAACAGTAACAGATGTTAATGGTTGTATTGCTATGGCCACCATGTATTTTGAATATATAGATGTGTGTATTCCAAATTACTTCACACCAAATGATGATGGTGTTCTAGATGAATGGGGTCCAGGTTGTGCTACACAATATAACGATTTAACGTTCGATATTTTCGATAGATATGGACGTAAAATAGCCACCTTAAATATAGGGCAGAAATGGGATGGAAAATATAAAGGAAAAGAACTTCCTACTGGAGATTACTGGTATGTTGTAAAACTTAATGATAATATAGATAGACGTGAATTTGTAGGGCACTTTACACTTTACAGATAACGGATATAAAATAAAAATAAGATGCGAAAATTAATTATATACCTACTACTTATGACTATGGCGAAAGGCTATAGTCAAGAGTTTAATTTGCCCGTATTTACCCAGTACTTGGCAGATAATAATTTTGTAATCTCGCCAGCATATGCAGGAATTGGAGATAATTTACAACTTAGAGCTAATGCGCTTACACAATGGGTAGGCATAAAAGGCGCACCAGACAATCAATCTATTTATGCAGATTTTAGAATAGCAGACCGTTCAGGTATAGGCGTGTCTTTTTATAATGACAGTAACGGAAATACGATTCAAAAAGGTGCTAAATTTACTTTTGCACATCATTTAATTTTAGATTATTATTCAAAACAATATTTGTCTTTGGGTATTTCGTACAATTTAAATAGCTTCAGAATTAACATCGATAACTTTACTACGGATTATGAAAATCCAATAATTGACCCATTTGTTACAGATGATAGATTAACAACTAATCATAACTTTGATGTTAGTGCATTATACAGATATAAAGGGTTCTTTTTAAGTTTTAATGCCAACAATATGTTAGATAAAGATTTTGATGGTTCACTTAGAAAACTAGAACCAAATTTATTATTAAACTATCAAGTGTATTCTGGATTTACGTTTAGAGGTCCTAAAAAAAGTGGATTAGAATTTGAACCATCTATTTTTTATCAAATGTTTACAAGTGATAAGCGTTCTGCTACCGATATCAATTTTAAGTTTAGAAAATATAATAGGAATGAAGATTATTTTTGGGCAGGTATTTCATATCGTTTTCTTAACGATCAATTACTTAAACCTTTAAATATTGGACCAATGGTAGGTTTCAAGAAATCTATTTTCTATTTTGGGTATGCATATCAAGTAACAACTAACGATTTAGCAGCTTATAATTCTGGAACACATGTAGTAACTATTGGATTAGACTTTTTGCAAGCGATAAGTAATTGTCCATGTACGCAGAGTGCAGTGCATAAATAGTGATATCCTTGTTATTATAAATCTTTACTTTCTTAGGTAATAATAAAGGAATATAAAATCAAACAATCGACTATTTTATTGATAGCAGTTATAGTTTCTCTGTTTATCAACTCATATCGCTTTTACAATTACAAGTTCTATCAACATTCAAAAAGAATACTTAAAATAACTGTTGCTATAGTTGAGAGTCTTTTTATACACATTCTAAAAGCTTGTGCTAAATTTGAAAGTTCTAATTAGGCTTACACCATGAGGTAGGTAACAGCTTGGAAAATCCCCTATAAAGCAAATAATGAGGTTACTAAAATAAATGGTATCAACATTTTTTTGAAACCACAGGTACTTTATACGAATTACTCATTTTGCTTTTAATTTTGGTTGGTTATAAAACTTTATATTCCTAAAAATAGGAATGAAGGCTACTTTTCAATAATTTCAACTTCAAATAATTTATCCCAACGTTTCCCAGTCACAAAAATAGTTTTTGTAATTTGGTTGTAGGCAATTCCATTTAACACATCTAAACCATCATGTTGGGTTACTTTTTTCTTTAATGAAGTAAAATCTATAACACCAATAACAGCTCCGTTTTTTGGATTAATAATAGCAACTCCATTTTTTTGATAAATGTTAGCATAAATTTGTCCATTCACCCATTCTAATTCATTTATGCGTCCAATTTTTCCTTTATTAGTATATACTTGTATAAAATCTTCTTCTATTAATGTTTCAGTATTTAAACTCCAAATTTTCTCTGTACCATCGCTTTTATAAATTGTAGAAGTGTTATTACACAATCCCCAACCTTCTTTACTATTGCCATATTTAAAACTGCTTAGTTTATCAAACGTGTTAACATCATAAACAAAACCGGTTCCTTTTTGCCATGTAAGTTGATATATTTTATCATTTAAAATAGTAAGACCTTCTCCAAAATACTCATTAGCTAAGTCAATATTTTTAATAATTTCACCCGTTTTATAATCAACATGTCTAAGTTTAGATTCTTTGTATTGACCTGTACTTTCGTATAAATTATCATTTAAAAACTCAATACCTTGTGTGTACGACGTAATATCGTGAGGATATTCATTTAAAATTTTAAAGGTGTATATTTTTGGTACTTCGTTATTTAAAATAGTAATATTAGACGTTGCCACTTGCTTTTCTCCATCATAATAAACCGTAACTTCAATAGTTTGCTTTCCTAATTTGGCGTTTTTTAAAGCTGAGGTTTCATTAATTTTGTTTCCATTTAAAGTATAAAAAATAGAATCAATAATATGATTTTTTTTGTTTTCTAATGAAAGCGTAAGTGTTTCACTTATAGAAATATCCCCTTTTATAGCATTTGTTTTGATTGAAAAAGCATTTTTTTTCTGACCAGAATTTGAACCACATGAAACTAGTAAAATGGCTATAAATATGATTGTGAGCTGTTTGAATGTATTCATTTTTAACTTTAATTTTGAAGCAAGATATTTATTTAAAATCAGTATAAAAAATCATTGTGAAAATTTTAAAAGATTGTATATTTGCAACGGCAAGTCCTACACAACCAGCTCCTGTTAAATCCTCCAGGTCGGGAACGAAGCAAAGGTAAATGGTCGTAGCGGTGTGATGTAGGTAGCTTGCCATTTTTTGTACAATAAACTCAAATCTTGAAAGCTAAGGCGAATCAAGATTTTTTAGTTTATTGTATTCATATTTTTGAGGAAATCTCATAATTTATTATTGTATTTTTAAACCATAAAATATTTTGTAATCATGTCAAAAGTTGTTTTAATTACAGGCGGGTCTTCAGGAATAGGGAAATCTATGGGTGAATATTTAACTAACAAAGGTTTTATAGTTTATGGAACTAGTAGAAATCCAGATAATTATACAACAAGCAAGTTTTCGTTAGTAGCGTTAGATGTTTCGGACATCAATACAATTCAGCAAGCTGTAAAAACTGTTATTGAAAAAGAAGGCAAACTTGATGTGCTTATAAATAATGCAGGTGCAGGAATTACTGGACCTATTGAAGAAATTCCAGATATTGAAATTAAAAGAAATTTTGAAACTAATTTTTTCGGACCAATCAATGTTATAAAAGCGGTATTACCGCAAATGCGCAAACAAGGCTCTGGTTTAATAATTAATATTACATCTATTGCAGGTTATATGGGATTGCCTTATCGTGGTATTTATAGTGCCAGTAAAGGTGCGTTAGAACTTTTAACGGAAGCTTTTAGAATGGAGTTAAAAGATTTTAATATTGAAATGACCAATGTTGCACCAGGTGATTTTGCTACCAATATTGCAGCAGGACGTTTTCACGCTCCCATTGTAAAAGGCTCACCTTACGAGAAAAAATATGCTTCGGTTTTAAATGATATTGATGAAGATGTGAATAGAAGTAGCGACCCAATTGAAGTTGCAGAAGCAGTATTAAAAGTTATTCAAACTAAATCACCAAAGATTCATTATAAAGTTGGTGCTTTTATGCAGAAATTTTCAATCGTTTTGAAATTTATTTTACCTGATAAAGTATATGAGAAATTACTAATAAATCATTATAAGTTATAAATCTGTTTTTTGGTATAGT
>Ga0256845_1000578_pt1 | contig 33905 bp, 21 predicted proteins | sample RiftiametaG_FD_189101 | JGI IMG/M metagenome (GOLD analysis project Ga0256845, IMG submission 189101) | Tube worm associated microbial communities from hydrothermal vent at the East Pacific Rise, Pacific Ocean - Riftia | ecosystem: Host-associated > Annelida > Integument > Unclassified ...
TGAAGCGCTGCTCGTGGAGCTGCCACAACAGCGCCGGGACCTCGACGTCTGGACCCAGCCGACCCGAGGCCCGCTCGTGGGTGTCGACGTGGAGGGACCGAGGGGCCGCAGACCCGCGCTCCCTGGTCTGAACCCGATCCCGAGTTTGGTCCCGAGCTTGGTCCCGAGCTTCGCCCGGCTCCGAAGATCGAGCGGGCCCGAGCGCAGAGCGAGACCGGGCCCGAGCTTCGCCCCCTCGGGCGACTTCCGCTCGCCGCTCGCCGCTCGGCCACGGCTCGCGGCGCGTGTTCGGATCACCTCGCTCGACCTGCTCGACACGGCCGGGGCGTCGCCCGAGCAACACTGCGCTGCGACCCTCTCGCTCCCGGCCAGTCCTGATCGGCGCCTCACTCTGGGGTCGCGCCCAGTCCCGAGTCCGAATCCCCGAGTCGCCCGACCCCAGATCGAACTCGCCGCTGGGTTCCAAGTGACGACCGAGATCCGTGACCAGGGCGACGTCACTCCCATCCTGCGGATCGACGTCGGGGATGTCCTCGAGCCCCAACCCAGCCAGCTCGTGGTCACTCTCGTGTCCGTCTCGATCGCGCAGCCGAGCCTCGAGGCGATCGAGGGTCCGATGGATCTTGCCCAGACCGCCGCGCTCGCTCGGCTTCCTCGAACCCCGCGCTGCGCCCCGACGCTCGACCACCTCCCGCGCACCGAATGCTCGGGTCGAGGCCTGCGAGTCCCCCTCTGGTTCTCGATCCGCGCGAGCAGAGACCCGGGGAGTCGGCGCCCCCGCGTACTGTTCGAGCGCCTCCGACAGCGCCCCCCGATCGGAGGGCGCCTCCAAAAAATGATCGGCGCCAATGTCCAACACGTCCGCGAGATCACGCAGCTTGCCCCCGAGACGCCCGTAGAGCAGCACCGGAATCGACGCACCCGCCCGTGTACGCCTCAGCCCAGCCAGCAGCACATCAGGGTCGAGATCGCCCATACACGCCAAGATCGCCGTCGGTGGCGTGCTGCTCCGGACCCGCCGGTTGAGCTCTCGCGGCGGACAAGCGCTGACCCGATAACCGATCTCGGCGACCGTGTCCGCGAGTTCACTGCGGGCGTCGGGGTCACCCACGATCAGGATCTCGACCGTCACGAGCCTGGAGTTTAGCGGGTTCGATCGCTTTGGGAAGGCGCACGGGAAGGCCTCCCAGCGGCAACCTCAGCCGACGCGGCGTGCGCGCGGCTCTGTCGGGAGCGGCTGGCTGTCCGAGGCGAGACCCCCTTCGGGTCCCACTCGGCCCGTCCGCCGATCGCCCGTCGTCGATCCCCAACGCCGAGCGCATGGCCTCGGACCTCCTCCATCCCCCATCCCCGAGCTCGTTCATGGTCGCGTCCCAGACCGAATGATGCAGCGAGGGACGACTCCTCGACATCGATCGCAGGCCACTCAAAACGGCACGCTCCTGTGTCATCGCCAGCGATCCACCGACAGACGAAACCGACGCTCGTGGCTGACGCAAAACGCCAGAGTGTGACATTCCCGAGCACGCGACACCCACTGACTGCCACTCCAGAATCTGACCGCCTACACCGCCGAGGGCGCCGAAAAATCGGGCTGGCAAAACGACCAAAGTAACCCGAGACTCTCGGGACGACGCTTCCGTCCTGCTTGCAGCCGTAACGATTATGCAAAGTAAAACCATCACTTACCTCGCCTCGACTTCTCTCTTGGCCCTCTCTCTGACCACCCTCTCCGCTTGCACCGACGACGTCGGTGATGGAGACGACGAGATCGGCTCGGCGGACACGGGCACCGACACCATCGGCACCACCGGCACCGACACCACCGGCACCACCGGCACCGATACCGATACAGAGACCGACTCCGACACCGACTCCGACACCGACTCCGACTCCGACTCCGACACCGATACAGACTCCGACACAGACTCCGACACAGACTCCGACACAGACTCCGACACAGACTCCGACTCCGACACCGACTCCGACACCGACTCCGACACCGGCGGTGCTGAATGCGGCGACGGAAACGTCGACGACGGGGAAGCCTGCGACGACGCGGGCGAGTCCGAGCTGTGCAACGACGACTGCACCATGGCGGCCTGCGGCGACATGGTCCTCAACGTCACCGCTGGCGAGTTCTGCGACGACGGGGCCGAGTCCGAGACCTGCAACGTCGACTGCAGCGAGTCGATCTGCGGCGATACGGTCCTCAACATCACCGCCGGCGAAGAGTGCGACGACGGCAACCTCGAAAACAACGATGGTTGCCTGGCCTCCTGCGCCATCACCATCTCCTGCAAGCAGATCCTCGCCGAGATCCCCGACGCCGGGGACGGCGTCTACCTCATCGATCCCGACGGGCCCGATGACGAGGTCACGCCCCAGCTGGTGCTCTGTGACATGACCACCGACGGCGGCGGCTGGACCATGGTCGCCTCGACCCGCACCGAGCCCATGCAGGACGCTGCCATCGACTACCACGCCGACCTGCAGCTGATGAACCCGGCCGCCGCTCACACCGGCGTCTGGGGCGGCATGCGCCCCCTCGTCAACGGTGGCAACAGCGACATCCGCTTCACCTGCATGGCCGACCCCGACGCCCTCGCCCTCGACGTCGACCTCTCGTTCTACAACATCATCTGGTACGACGAGATCAGCACCGGCACCGACGCCGACAGCTGCTTCAGCGAGAACAACGGGCAAAACGACGACGACCCGACCCCCGCTCGCCGCGACAACATCTCCGCGGCCGAGCTCCCGGCGGGCGACCTCTGGAACGCCTCCGGCTACCTCGAGGGGGAAGACACCTGCGACAGTCCGACCGACTTCACCGTCGACTTCGACGACCGTGGCATGGACGCCGACCAAAGTGACGGCACCGACTGGGGCCACGACGACGGCCAGCGCAAGTGTGGCGCCTCCGGCCTTCAAGACGGCGCCTGGCACATCTGGGTCCGCGAGCTCGACGGCTGACGCCGCGTCGCGCTTGCTCTGAATCAACCCCGTGGTGGCTCCGGCCGCCCGGGGTTTTTCTCGTCTCGACATCAGCCCTATTCCAGAACGGTCGTACTACTACAAATGTGCAGGGACGCGCACAGAGGTGCATTATCGATAGTCTTAGAGAGACTGCCCGTTTGGTCTGTGGCCATGCCCAGGGTGGGCCGCCCCCCCTCGGGCACAGGGCCCGTCCCGGCGGGGAGCGAATAGAGCTCAAGTGCCCCCTAACCCCTGCCCAGGCCGAATTCGGCCTGTCCAAAGGGCCATCCGCCCTCGTGCCGACGACAAATACAAACCAATAGCCTGGACGCACCACACCTTAAAGTGTGCACATTTAATTGATATTCACTCCTTGCAGAACAGTTAAACCCCTCTCAGGATTACAGTCACTTCCAGCGAGGGCCGACTATCGGCCCCGCCGGAATCACAACAAGGAAAACACCATGAACACCAAAATCAGTCTCGACGACGTCATTTCTCAGCTCCGCAACTCCTCGATGGAGCGCATCGTGGAGTCGGGCCGCATCAAGGGCGGTCTCTCCCAAGCTCAAGACGGCTGCCACTGCAAGGCTGAGGCCGCCTCGGCTGCCCCCGTCGGCCTCGGCTAGTAGGCTCGACTGACGGATGGGGGCCGGCGTCGCCGTCGGCCCTCCATTTCGCACTCCTCACGTGCAACAATTACACATTCACATATTCACATGGAGTATATAGACACCTTCTTCGACGATTGGCGCGATCGTGGGCATCGGATCCTCCGTGACAGCCTGCGCCACGCCCTGGGTGAGCGCGCCCCCTGGGCCGCCGACTGCGTCGAAGTCGTGGACAGCTGCGATCCGGTCACGGTCAGCGCCCTGCTCGGCCCAGATCCCCGAATCAGCGCAGAACAGTGTGTGTGGGGCAGTCTGAGCCCCCGACAGCGCCCAAGACAGTGCCCGGTCCGCTCCTTCTCCGACGGCCGCGTGCTGCTTCCGGGCCTCGGGTTCATCACCGGCGTCCCCCCAGACGCAGCGCTAAAACTGATTCAGCACGACGGGAACCTGGCTATTCACGGTCACGCCGACGCGGGCTTCGAGCCCCTCCAAGCGATCGCTCCGGGTGTGAGCGCGACCTTCTACCCCCACCGACACCCCCCCCTACGCTGTTTCCTGGAGCTGCGCGGCCCACACTTCGACGAGGTCGAGATCAGCGGGCCCACGGCCATGAACAAGGCCGCCCTGGCCCGAGCCTGGGCGCTCATCGCCGAGGCCTGGCCCGCCCAGTCCGCCGAGCTCGAGCGAGACCTGCGCGGCGTCGTCGTCCTCCGCCATCCCAAGGTCGCGTCGATGGCCGCCCTCGGCATTCACGGGACCGTCTTTTTCAGCACCCTCGGCCCCGAGGGGCCCCTCTATTTCGTCGAGGAGCTCGTCCATCAGACCGGTCACGTCACCTTCTCCAAGGTGATCATGGACTGGCAGGGCTTTCTGGCGGTTCCCTACGACACCCCCATGACGCTGCTGACGGGTGACGAGCGTGACAACCGGAGCTTCGGCGACGCCTTTCACGGCAACTACACCCTCGTTCGCATGCTCCAGACCTTCGCAAAGCTGCGGGCCCTCGACCTCGCGCCGACCCTGCGCCACGAGCTGCGCGGACGCACGGCCCTGGCCCTCCTGCGCCTGCGCCTCGGCCTCAGACAGATCGAGCACCCCCGCCTGTACACCGCTCGAGGGCTCGTGATCCACCGCCGTCTGGCGCAGGCCTGGACGGCCCTCGACCGGGAGCTCGGCGCCCTGATCGACGAGTGTGATCTCGACGGCCAGCCCTACGTCTTCGACCCCACCCTCTTTGTGGCCCGCAACCCCGACTGAGGACCCGTGCCCCTGTTCGAATCCATGCGCAGCTTCGGCTCCCCCTTTCGCGCCCTGCGTCAACACGACGCCATGGACTGCGGCCCGACCTGCCTCCGGATGATCGCCCGCCACCACGGCCGCGACTGGTCGCTGGCGACCTTGCGCGAGCGCTCTCGCATCGCCCGTGACGGGGTCTCCATGCAGGGCATCGCCGACGCGGCGGAGTCCATTGGTATGCGCAGCCTGGCGGTCATGCTCGAGTACGAGCAGCTCGTCGACAACGTGCCCCTCCCCTGTGTGCTCCACTGGGATCAGAACCACTTCGTGGTTTTGGTGGCCGCTGACCACCGCCGGGTCAAGGTCGCCGACCCGGCCCGCGGGATAATCGTCTGGCGACGAGACGAGTTCCTCCAACACTGGGCCGGGCGCTCGGGTCGGGGCACCGCGCTGTTGCTCGAACCGACCCCGGAGTTCGCCGAGCGCGAGGACGAGGCCCGGGACCAACGGGGCTTCTCCGCCTTGTGGCCCTACCTCCGCCCTCACCGCAAGCTCATCATCCAGTTGGTCTTGGGCATGACCGTCGCCAGTTTGCTGGCCCTGGTGTTCCCCTTCCTGACTCAGGCCCTCGTCGACGTGGGCATCGGCGCGCAGGACATCGGCTTTGTGCACGCCGTGCTCTTGGCCCAGCTCATGCTCTTCGGTGGCCGGACGGCGATCGAGCTGATCCGAGCGTGGATCCTCTTGCACATCGGTCAACGGGTCAACATTGCGATGTTGACCAACTTCTTGGCTCGCCTCTTGCGATTGCCGATGAGTTTCTTCGACACCCGCTCGATCGGCGATGTCCTCCAGCGGGTCAGCGACCACCGCCGGGTCGAATCGTTCCTCACCGCGGGCACCCTCGAGGTCCTGTTTTCCCTGTTCAGCGTGCTCATGTTCTCGCTGGTGATCGCCGCTTACAGCCGCGTCATCTTGCTCGTATTCGTGCTCGGGAGCGTCGCCTCGACTCTGTGGATATTGCTGTTCATGGGCCGCCGGCGGCAGCTCGACCAGCAGCGCTTCACCCAGCGAGCGGCCAGCCAAAGTGCCCTGGTCGAACTCGTCGAGGGCATCGCCGAGATCAAACTCAACGACTGCGAGCGCCGCAAGCGATGGGGCTGGGAGCAGATCCAGGTCCGCCTATTTCGGGTCAACGAGCGTCGTTTGGCCCTCAACCAACTCCAGGGCGCGGGCAGCCTCGCAATCAGTGAGGGCAAGAACATCGTCATCACCTTCCTCGCCGCCCGCGAGGTCATCGCCGGCGAGATGACCCTGGGCATGATGCTCGCCATCTCCTGGGTCTTGGGTCAGGTCGCCCGCCCCCTCGACCGCCTGCTGAGTTTCGCGTCTTCGGCCCAGGACGCGAAACTCAGCCTCGAGCGCCTCGACGAGATCCAGCACTTCCCCGAGGAGCAGCCCGCCGACAAGCCGGTGCTGCGCGAGCTTGGACGTGATCGTTCTCTGCGCGCGGTCGGAGTCGGGTTTCGCTACCCGGGGGTCGACACCTGGGTGCTGCGCGATGTCGATGTCCACATCCCCGCCGGCAAGACCACGGCCATCGTCGGCGCCAGCGGCAGCGGCAAGACCACCCTCCTCAAGCTCTTGCTGGGCTTTCACCCGGTCGACGAGGGCGAGCTGCGGGTCGGATCGATCCGACTCTCCAATCTCGACTGTGGGTTCTGGCGCCGACGCTGCGGTGTGGTGATGCAAGACGGGCACATCTTCGCCGACACCATCGCCGGAAACATCGCCGTGGGCGACGGCCTCCCCGACGTCTCGAGGCTACTCGACGCCCTCGAGACCGCGAACATCCGTGAGTTCGTCGAGGGCCTGCCCCTCGCATGGGAGACCCGTATCGGCCGCGACGGACTCGGCCTGAGCCAGGGTCAACGCCAGCGCATTCTCATCGCCCGGGCCGTCTACGCCGACCCCGAGTTCTTGTTTTTCGACGAGGCGACATCGGCCCTCGACGCCACCAACGAGCGCGAGATCATGGGTAAACTCGACACCTTTTTGCTCGGCCGCACCAACCTGGTCATCGCCCACCGTCTGAGCACGGTCCGCAATGCCGACCAGATCATCGTCCTCGAGGGCGGCAAGGTGGTCGAATCGGGCAACCACGAGGAGCTCACGGCCCTGCGCGGGGCCTACTACAAGCTGGTCAAGAACCAGCTCGAGCTGGGGTCTTGATGCCGACTCCGCACGGCCCTGAGAACCGTGAGGACGACCTTGGGAAGTCCTCCTCATCGAGCGTCGCCGTCGAGGACTTCATCGGCGTCGTCCCCGGATGGTTGCTGCGCCGCGGCAACGCGACCTTGTTTGGGGTCTTTCTCGCCTTGATCGTCGGCGCTTGGATGCTCGAGTACCCGGATGTGGTCTCGGCCCCAGTCACGATCACCACCGAGAGTCCTCCCGCGCCCGTGGTCGCGCGGACCAGCGGGCGCCTCGCTCAGCTCTACGTCGGCGACGGAGACGAGGTCGAACGTGGGCAGTGGCTGGCCGTGGTCTCCAACGCCGCCGACACCGAAGATGTCCGCGCGCTCTCGGCCCTGCTTCGGGCCTTTGCCGGCGACCTGAGCGACCCGGCGAGCTTCGACGCGCAAGCCCACGGCCTGGGTGCCGAGCTCGAGCTCGGTGACATGCAGGTCGAATACGCGACCTTCGTCGCCGCTTGGAAGGACCTGCGTGCGGGCTTGGACGACCCCTATTTCGAAGCCAGCGCCCGGCGCATCCGCGATCAGCTCGACACCTCCGAGGCCCTCGCGGGAACCCTCCGCACCCAGCGTCGAGGACTCGAGGCCGACCTCAGCCAGGCCAAACGCGAAGCCTCGACAGTGCAGGGTCTCGCCCGCGACGGGATCGTCGCAGCCACCGACGCCGACTCGGCCCTGGGCCTGGTCCGTCAGCGTCGGCGCGCGGTCGGGGCAGCCGAGGTCGACTTGCTCGACAGCGAGCTCGGCCGCGTCAATCTCGATCGCGCTCGCCTCGACCTCGACCACGAGCTGCGCGAGCGCCAACGGGAGCGGCTCCGAGCCGTGCGCGATGCCTACGCTGCGCTCTCGGGCAGCTGGGAGACCTGGCGCCGAGACTACCTCCTGCTCGCGCCCATGGCCGGGCGGGTCAGCCTCGACCAAGTCTGGAGCCCGCAACAGTGGGTCGCCGAGGACGACGAGGTCATGACGGTGATCCCGACCCTCGATACGCTCGTCGCCAGGGTGACCCTCGGCCAGCTCAACTCGGGCAAGGTCGAGGTCGGGCAGCGCGTACTCATCAAACTCGAAGGCTACCCCTTTCGGGAATTCGGCGTGGTCGAAGGTCGGGTCGATTCGGTCCCGGCGATCGCTCGCGACGGTGTCTACCTGGTCAACGTCGGCCTCCCCCAGGGCCTCGAGACCAACCAAGGTCGCACCCTCGAGCTGCGCCACGACATGGGTGGTCGCGCGGAGATCGTGACCGCCGAGCACCGCCTGCTCGCGCGCCTCTTCATCCAACTGCGCGGGCTGACCTCGCGCTGACCTGCCCCTTCACCCACTCCCACACAGATCCCCGTGAACCACCCGAGCTCCCTGAACACCGCCTTGACGACGCTGATCGAGGTCCTCCACTCTGGGCCCCAAGACCTCGATCCACACCGACTCACCGAGGCTCTAGCGAGCTTGCAAACGCGAGCTCGAAACCCGGACCCGCCCGAAGCGCTGGCCTTGGCTCCCCTCGCCCTCGCTCGCCACGCCTGCTCGATCCACGATCCCAGCGCCTACTCGATCAGCCCCGCGGGGCTCTACTCGAGCTGGGGCCGGGGCGACGATCGAGGCGTCCCGGCAGACGCCATGAGCCTGCGGGCCCTGAGCTCGGGCTCTCCCTTCGAGCCTGCGCTCACCGCCTTGTTGCGTGGGCCCACGCCGAGCCCGGACGCGTGGATGATCCTCGCCATCGACCTGTGTGATTCGGTCGATCGGGCGCTGCGTACAGCCGACTGCCACGACTCGCCGTTTTTTGCCCGCCTGCGCCAGCTCCAGGCCCTGCTCACGAATCTCGAGGGACCTGCCGACCCGGCGCTCACCAGGCTCACCGCTGAGCTCTTCGTTCACGCGGGCACAGCCTTGCTGGCCCTCGAGCGTCAGCCCCCCCTGCGCCGCCGACCGGGGGACGCCGAGCGCAGCCCTCCTTGGCTGTACGCCATTCACCGCTCCAGCCCCCCCGCCCTCGAGCGGCTCCGGACCCTCGCCGCGGAGCCCGGCCGGACCTGTTTCGACCTCGGCCTGATCCGAGGCTCCGCGACGATGCCCGACGAGCCCCAGCCCCAGCACCAGCCCCAGCCCCAGCCCCAGCACCTGTGCTGTGAGCTCCAGATCCGTCCCTTGTTTCGGAGTTCGGCCGGACGTTGGATCGACGATCAGGTAGACGGCGGCAGCGAGTTCGGCCCCGCGCTCTGGTTCGCACCAGGGGTCCGCTTCACCGTCCTCGAGGTCCTCGACCCGGGCCCGCGCGGCCGCCCCCTGGTCCGCCTCGCCGAGCACTCTCGACTCGGTGCACACTGGGCCGGCACCCGCGACCCGCAGGCCCAGGCTAAGGCGAGAGAACGCCCGCCCCTGTATCACTACACCCTCGGGCGGGCACTCCCCGGAATCGTCGACGACGGTGAGATCGGCGTCGCCGAGGCCCTCCCAGGGACCCAGGCACCCGCTGTGTGGTTGACCACCCGCGAAGACTGGGAGCCCTCGATCGTCAAGAGCGTGGTCGAGGACGGCGCCCGCCGGGAGCTCACCATCGACGAGCTGCGCGAACACTGCGGCGGCCTGTTTCGCGTCCGGGTCGACGCCCAGGTCGGGGCCCTGAGCTGGGCCCGCTTCGCCCAGATGGCCGAGGTCGACCCGAGTCTCGTCGACGCCCTCGACGCGAGCGGGCGGGCCCGGGGAGCCGACCCCAGGCATTGGTTTTGTTGCCCTTGGTCCGTGCCCAGGGCGAGCTGGCGTGGAATCGAGATCCATCAGCCGGAACGCGGATGGGTCGCCCTCGAGCTCTGAGCACACATCGCCATGCAACTGCGCACCCACACTCGCCCCTTCGAATGGCCTGGCATCAGCGGCCAGCTCTGCGCCTGCGCACGCCCAGGAGGTGGCAGCACGGGCGGGCGCTGGTTTCAGGATGACGACGGCACCCCATGGTTTCTCAAGTCCGACCCTTATCACGCGAGCTTGCAAAGTTCGGCCGAGGTCGTCAGCGCCCGGGTGCTGGCGACCCTGGGCTACCCCGTGCCCGAGACCCACAAGCTGGTCGTCGGCGAGGTCCACCTCTCGGCCGCGCGCGACGTCGGTGAGGCCATCGCCACTACCCACTTCGAGACCCTCCACGTCCCCGCCGTTCGCGAGCTGCGGGTGTTCGCAGCCTACCTGCGAGACTGGGACCGGATCGCCCCCCGGTCGACCAACAACTTGGTCCACGCCGACGGACAGATCACGCTCATTGATTTTGGTGGCAGCCTGGGCGCCCGGGCCCTCGGCCGACACAAGCCCGGGCCCGTCTCCCACAAGGCGATCGGCTGCTTCCCTGCGAGCCGAGATATCCGCGAGATCTGGGGTGGGTTTCAGTTCGAGACCCGGGCCGACCACCCCTGGCTCGCGCTCGGCCCCACCGACATCGACGCGGCCCTGACCAAGCTCGCCCGCCTCGACGACCAGACCCTCGAAGAGATCGTGGGTCTGGCCGCCTACCCGGACCAGGTCGCACACGCGACGATGGTTTCGGCCTTGGGCACCCGACGCGACACGCTGGTCGGAGACCTGCGCGCACACTTGGGTGCCTGAGGCTCAGATCCGACGCAGCTTGCTTTTGAGCTCGCCCTCGAGCTGCTCGATCACCGACTCGAGGTCCACCCGAGTCGCGTATCCGGGCGTCTCGATCGGGAGCTTCGGCTTCGGGAGCTTCGGCTTCGGGAGCTTCGGCTTCGGGAGCTTCGGCTTCGGGAGCTTCGGCTTCGGGAGCTCCAGCTTCGGGAGCTCCAGCTTCGGGAGCTCCAGCTTCGGGTTCTTGGCGTCGAACATCACCTTGATGGGCGCCATGTGGCAGGGTGCGTAGCCGGTCATCGGCGACAGGTGAATCTCGATCGCCGCGACCGCAGACTTGGGCAACTTGGGAGGCCGCGGGACCGTCACCTCGAACTTGCCGCCCTTGTCCGTGTGCACCCGGGTCATCCACAGGGCCTTGCCCTTGAAGGTCGTGCGAAGGGTGATCTGGCCGTTGCGCACGGGTTTCCCCGCCCCCGTCACCACCCCGGTCAGCTCGATGCTCGGTCCACCTGGGCGACGCACGATCTCGATCCGGGTCTTGCGCGCGGGGCGGATCGTAGCCGAGACCCCCCCAAAGGGGACCCACTGGCAGCCGTAGAGAACCTCGGCCTCAATGCTGACCACCGGCGCCTCCTCCCCCTGCTCGAGCATCAGATCCTCGAAGGGGACGGCCATAAAGTCAGCTCCGACCACCGCTTCGCCCTCGGCGGTCCCGCCCATGGGCAGGGAGTAGCGCTCCTGGGTGAAGCCTGCCGCCCAACCCCGGGGCAGGTCGCGGGCCCGGAGCCGGATCTGGGCCCGCTGCGCGACCGGGTTGGCGATCCGGTACTCGATGACCACCGGCGCATAGGGGCTCTCCCCCTCCATCCACCACTCGCTCAGGTTCTCCTGGGCCTCATTGTTGTAGGGGTTGGCCTCGTTGGGCCCGCTGCTGGCCCGCGCGATGATGCACACGTGCTGCTCGTTGTTGTGCCGGGGCGTCCAGTCGACCCGTGCCAAGGCCGAGCCGCCCGCGGGAATATCGACCACATCGGAGCCGAGATCGAAGCCCTCCACCGGCCCCATGCCCGCGGGGATGACGACCTCGAACTCGACCTTCACGTTGTTGGCCGGGAGGTTGCCGTCGTTGTGAAAGCGAGCGTAGACCCGGGCCGGCCACCCGACCCGGAGCCGGTCCCCGTTGCCCACGGGGTTGCCCGGGATATCCGGGTTTTGGGCCGGGTCGCTCTGCCGATACTCGTCCCAGTCGTTGTCGACCCGGGTGTCGACCCAGATGTCGGGGGTCTCCCAGGGGGTCGGGTCCCAGGGGTCGATCCGGCACTCCCGGTTGCCCCCGGGTCCCGCCCAGGTCACCTCGACGAGATAGACCTTCGCCACGTCGCCGAGCACCTCTTTGATGCGCACCGTCACCTTTCGGTCCGCCGAGAAGTCGGCGACCACCCGCTCGTCGCCGCCGGCCTGCAGCGGCCGCAGGTCGTCACCCACCCACATCACGTGGCGGCGAAAGACCGGAATCACGATCGGGTCACTCCACGAATCGAAGGCGTCCGTGCAGATGATGCCCCCCGGGCTGACCGGGAGATTTTGGTCGAACTGGGCGGTCCCGAACTTCGGGTCTTCGAGGGGCCCCTCCTGCCGGTTCTCGATATAGACCGACCGCCCCTGGCCGATCGGGATCCGGACCGCGTGACACAGCCGCGTCTCGCCGAATTTTTCGGTGAAGGGGTTGTCCGCGGGAAAGGGTAGCTCGCTCGGAAACACGAGGTAGTCGACCGACTCGGACAGGTCTGGAGCCGGTGGCTCGAAGACCGCGACCTCCGTCATCCAAGCTTCTCCCTGGGCGTTCCCGTCCCCATCGCGGTCCCTCGTGCGCCAGTGTTTGCACCACGCGCAGGTGTGCTTAGGGCCGGTGCTGCTCATGATATCCCACCCCCCGACTTCCTCACCCGCCAAGTCGATGTCGTCGGTTGCTTCGTCGTAGAGGTCCGGGAGCCCGAGATTGTGGCCGATCTCGTGGGCGAACACCTCCCATTTGTAGGTGGGTGGAATGACGACGAGAGAGAGATCCAGGGATGCATCGGCGCCACGATCGAGCGACACGAAATCCGCAAATGCCCGCACGGTCCCGCGCGCGGGCACGATGATCAGGCCGGCGTAGTCGGCCGGATTGTTGCGTTCGTCCAGCACCTGCCACTTGACCAGCGTCTCCTTCACATAGCGGTTGTGGTCACTGAAGGTCCAGGTGCCGATGTGGACCTCGGACTGACTGGGCGCGACCCCGAGCATTCGCGCGCCCTCGGTCTCGGCGATCTCGAGCACAAAGTCTGGCCCGGCCTGGTTGGTCTGAATTGCCAAGGTCGTAACAGATCCACGCGTCGAGTGGTGTGCCAAGAACGGTGCACCGACCCCATAGGCCGCGGAGATCGCCTCGGAGATGGTCGTCTTGACCTCGAACGAGGTCTGCGTGCCCGCCGAGAACACCACCACGACCGGTGGATCGTCTTGATAGGTGATCGAGAGGGTCTCGCCCCCCTCCCAGGTCACCGGGAACAGATCGATATCCGCCTTCACCCAAGTCGGCGTGGCCCCTCGGTAGTACTCCTCGAAAGGAGAGTCGACCCGAACGATCTGCGAGTGAATATTGAACTTGAAGGACACCTTGGCATAGGAGTTCTCGCCCCACAGCGCGTTCGCTAGGCCGAGTTTTCCCTCGAGGTCGCTGGTGATGTCCGCCACCTCGACCCCTTCTTCGAGCTCCTGATCGGACGCCAGGGTGATCAAGACGAGATAGGGTTGGCCGAGACCGATGGATTGAATGGTCATTGTTCTCCAGGGGCGGGACAGAGCCCGCAGGTTCGTGTGTCGGGCCCGAAACAGGACGGGGCCCAGCTCGCAGGCTGGCCAGCGCACTGGCCCCATTTGGGCCTCGTGCTGCCGGCAATGCAGCTTCACTGCGGTAGTACAAATCGGCGCTGGATTGATCCCAGTTTTCTTTCAGACCTCCCCCGTGCCCAGAGGACCTCGACCTCGCCGCGAACGGGCTGATCGAGGGCCCTCGAATCCAATCACAGGGGAGAAGCCGGTGCCGTGACGCGGACACCGACCCCGCAGGCGGCAGGTGTCCCCCCCCCCCCCTCACCCGTCCGGGTCCATCGTCCGCGGCCTCGCCCTGCGCGGACGGCGCGCCCTTGCCCTTGCGGCCGGTCCGAGCGAGGTCACTCGACGAAGCGAGCGCTTCGCGAGACCATGGCCCCATGGCGCTTCGACTGACCTCGACCTCCCTCTTGACCCTGCTCGTCCTCACTGCCGGGGCGTGCAATTATGGCTACAGTGCCGGCCTCGGATCCGAGACCAGCGTGGGGGACGGCAATACCGACACCGAGGGCAGCTCGGGAATGTCGACGGTAGATACCACTGGGGTGGATTCCACCGAGGTGGGCTCGGAGGACGACTGCCCGCCCGGGACGAAGGGCTGCCCCTGCGACGGCGTCGGTGGTTGTGAGCCAGGGTTGACATGTGATGGAGATGCCTGCGTGCCCGCTGTGGATACGACCGAGGACACGGGGACTAGCGATGATACGGAGACGACAGGCGATCCGGGGACTACAGACGATACGGAGACTACCGGCGGTGATGGTGTTCCCTATGGGGAGTGTCCCAGCGGCGACGACGATTGCCTCCCAAGTGAACTCTGCCAGACTGGCAGCCAGGGCGGGCAACACTGGAGTCTCTGTACCCAGATCTGCGGCGGACAATCAGACTGCACCGCCACGCCCGAGGATATCTGTTCCGCCCTCCCCGGGGATGGGGTGATCGCCTACTACTGCATCCCCCTAGTGTGTGACATCGATGATGAAGATGGCTGTCCGGTGGACATGTTTTGCGCGAACGGTTTCCAAGATGCAGACGATGTCTGCGTTTGGCCTAACTAGATCCCGCATGCAGAGAGCTATCTGGTCACCCGACAGCTATCTGGTCACCCGACAGCTATCTGGTCACCCGACAGCTATCTGGTCACCCGACAGCCTTCTCCTCTCTTCGACATTGCATCACCTCGCAGGGAAACGGGAGCCGCATCGATCTCACCGACGAGCGCCTCGTGCTCGAACCTCGGTAGGACACCTCGAACACAGGAACGAGGCTGGATTGTCGGACGAGTTCCCCAGTACAGGGCGAGGTCCAGCCCCCAGACCGATGTCTTGGGCCAGTTGGATCCCGCGTCCGCCCGCTGCACAGTCACTGGAATTGCAGTACTACAGTTCACAGACTCATTTCAGATGATGAATCCGATGCGGGGCGCAGACACCGACTCCCGCGCACGACAGATCCCCACCACAGACCTCGGGCCTACGCGAACACCGTGTCCCCGGGTTCGACCGCCCCAGACGGCTGATACCCGGGATTGCGAGCAAGGCCACTCGACGGCGCGCAAAGATCACGAGACCATGCCCACATGGCGTCTCGCTTGACCTCGACCTCCCTGTTTGCCCTGCTCGTGCTCACGGCGAGCGCGTGCAACACCGATGGCTTCGGCATGGGCCTCGGCTCCGAGACCACCGACGGCGACGGCGACACCGATGCCGACACCGAGTCGGAGGGCGACTCGAGAGCGACGACGACGACCACCACCACCGAGGCAGATTCAGCGAGCGACGGCTGTCCTCCCGGGACCGAAGACTGCCCCTGCGGCGACGGCTGTGACCCGGGGCTGATGTGTGAAGGTGACGCCTGTGTGCCTGTTGCGGGCACGGGTGACAGTACGGAAGAGGACTCCACAGAAGAGGACTCCACAGAAGAGGACTCCACAGAAGAGGACTCCACAGAAGAGGACTCCACGGACACCGACACAGGCGGTGGCCCCGTTCCCTATGGGGAGTGCCCCAGCGGCGATGACGCTGACTGCCTTTTCCCTGGTGAAATCTGTCATACAGGCACGCAGGGGGGACAGGATTGGAGCATCTGCACTCATGGCTGCAATGGACAGCCAGACTGCGACGCCGAGCCTGATGACCTCTGTTCCGACCTCCCCGGGGATATGATGTTCGCCAATTACTGTGCCCCGCTGGCGTGTGATCATAATAATGATGATGAAGACTGTCCGGAGGCCATGTTTTGCGCGGATGGCTATCAAGGCGCAAATGACGTCTGCCTCTGGCCATACTGAGCACCGGGTTTGGCGGCCCACACCGCGCATTACCCACAGTGCTGCTCCGCAACACCCCGCTGAACGATCGGCCTCGAACCACCGCGATCAAGTCGTGATCGCGTAGGACTTCCCGCAGGTCCGACAGCGGAATTCAGAGCGCTGCGACGGGTCCTCCCAGTCGTTGACTGAATCCCAAGCCAGGTGGACCGAGGCGATCACCTTGCGCACGGCCTCCCAGGCGTACCAGCTACCAGGTCACTGGCCAGGCCACTTTCATGGGCCCATCCACAAACGCCGGGAAGCTGGCTCCCTCGACCGCCGCGCGCACGCAGTCTTGGATGGTCGACGCCAGTGTCTCGTCGAGACCCACGCTGGTGACCTCGCCGCTGACTCCAATCTCGACCGTGATGCGCAGGGTCTCGCCACTGTCGACCTCGCAGTTCTCCAGCGCGTCGCGGGTGGCGTTGAGGCCCGTCAGCAACTGATCACGGCTGAGCTCGTCGGGCCTGTCGTCCTCGGGCTCGCCGTCTTTGGGCAGGCCGAGGGCCACCCCTGGAGCGGGTTCATCGCTGCGCTCGGGCGGGTCGAGATCGGGCTGGACACGCCCGTCTTGGACCTGCCCCCCATCTTCGCTGAGCCGAAACTCGAGGTTGATCGGCGGGCGCTGAAAGCGGTCTTGAAGGTCGAGCTGTCCCGCTCCCTCTCCGATGTTGAAGAACACCTCCCCATCCCCATCCTCGTCGCCGATGTCGAGGCCCATGGTCGGGTGCCCCTCGCTGATCTCGGCGCGGATGAACCCGACCGTTCCGCCACCGTAGATCCGGCGTCGAGGCTCGCCACAGTCCACATAGAAACGTGTGCTGTATGTGCTCGATGCATCGGTTGGACCGACCCACAGATCGCAGGTATCGCCGAGTTCGGCCCCCGAGCGCCCCTCGCTGGGACCGACGACCTCGGCCTCCCAATGGTGCAAATGGTGCAGGGCGGGGGCGGCCACAGCCGGCTCGGGCACCGGAACCGGCTCGTCGATGGGCCAGGGTACCGGCTCGATCGTCGGCGGGAGGGCCTCGGTGTAGGAGTCGGGAGAGTTGTCCTGGAATGCCTCGACTGCGGCGACCACGACACCCATGAACACCATCAGTAGGATCACCTTGAACACATTGCCGAGCTGGGGAGGGGGCTCCGACGAGCGTGGCTCTAACCCTGGCTCTGGCTCTGGTACCAAAGACATGCCTCTCGGCGACCGCAAACCACTCGGCGGGGTCTGCCATTCGTCCCAGTCGTCGTCGTGGACGGCAGGGTCGGTCCTGACGCTGCTGAGCTGATCGAGGAGCTCGTCGACATCGAAGTTCGGGGTCAGGGCCTCCTCGCGCGCAGCCTCGGCCGCCTGCGCCATGGCGCTGTTGATGGACGCCGAATCTAGCGCCACAGAGACGGGAGAGACGGGGGAGCTGGTGGAGAAGAGAGAATTGGTCGAGGCGGGTTCCCCCGCAGCGGGCTCGGCCGTGCGCATATAGGCGTCCAGAGAAGCGGACTCTTCAGCCCGGACCTTCGGGACCTTGCGCGGACGCCAAAAATCGTTGCCGCGGAGCAGCTGACTAAAGTCCATGCGCGCATCGACACCCGTGCGATAGCCCTCAGGGGTGCCCGCGCACAGCAGACGATCGAGAGTCACCCCGAGCGCAGGCCCGAGCGTCGGACCCTGCGCGCGGACCAGTGCCCGCTCTTGCGCCCGGTCGAATTCGCCCATCCAGGTACCGGTGGCGGCATAGGCGATCGTGCGTCCGAGCTGGCGCAGGTCCCGGCTGGGGCTGGGCGCGTCGCCGGGATCGACCTTCGCCTCTGCGCTCAAAAGTGTGTCTGCGAGCGCGCTGTCTTGATCGAGGACCCGCGCGGCCCACTCCATACCGAACAACACGGGTGAGCTTCCCGGTTCCAGGAAACCGATCTTGCCCGGGTGCAGGTGACCGTGGACCACAGAGGGGACCGAACGGTGGGCGTAGGCGAGAGCCCCGAGCATGGCCGAGCACAGCGCCCCCAGCTCCTCCGCGCCGAGCGGGCCGTGTTTGCTGACCCGCTGCTCCAAGGTCCCGCCGGCGATCCAGTCCCTGACCACGTACGCCCGGCTCCCGCCCCCCCCCCCGACTTCGTGGATCTTGATGACCCCCGGCGCGGCGAGATCTGCAAACGCCCGATAGCCTTCCACAAAGCGCCGACCGAGGGCCTCGTCGTCGGGGTCGGTGACGTAGAGCACGGCCACGGCTCGGCCCGAGCTCTCGTCGAGCCCGCGATAGAGAAACCCGCCCGCGATCTCGCCTAGGTCGGCCTCGAGGATATAGCGGTAGGCCACACGCAGGCTCGCGGAGCAGCTCGGACAGACCGAGGGAGGGCCATCGTCGGTCTCACCACAGTCGATGGCGTGGGCACACTGGGGACATGCGAGGGTCGCCATCGGAGCGGATGGTAGCAGCTCGCCGGGCGCGAGACCGAACCCGCAGGCCCGAGCCCAACCCATGTGGTCCGGCCCTGGCGCCCGTGTACCATCCGGTCATGCGTGTCCTGAGCTTCTCGGGCAGTCCCCAGGCCATGGGTGAGGCCTTCGGTGAGACCTGCCGCGACCAGATCCCCATTCTCTACCAAAACCGGCTGGCCAACGCGCTTCGCCAGGCCAGGCAACACGGTGGTCGAGAGGTCGGCGAGGAGGCCATGTTGACGGTCGCCCGGGCCTGCCTGGCGCCGACCCGGGCCCACGATCCCTCGGGCTACGCCGAGCTCGAGGGCATCGCCCGGGGCTCTGGCCAACCCGTCGAGAAGATCCTGGCCATGAACGGCCTGACCGACATCCGCGATGTCCTGAGTTGGGCCGGAGATCTCGAGGCTCTGGGTGGGTGCACCTCGTTCGTGGTCGGGGCCGACCAGACCCACAGCGGCGAGCTCCTGTGCGGCCAGAGCTGGGACCTGGCCACGGACAATATGCCCTTCGTGGTCGCTGTGCACCGCAAGCCCGACGACGGACCCGAGACCTGGACGCTGACGACCGTGGGCTGCCTGTCCCTGATCGGCCTCAACGAGCACGGCATCGCGGTCGGCACCACCAACGTGCGGACCACCGACGCCCGACCCGGGGTCACCTACCTGAGCATGATCCACAGGGCCCTGGCCAGCCGCACCCTCGACGAGGCAGCCGCCGCGATCGCCGGGGCCCAGCGCGCAGGCGCCCACTTTTTTTATGTCGCCGACGGGGACGGCCGGGCGCTCGCGCTCGAGTGCACGCCGGAGATGGTCGATCGCCGGGAGCTCGGCGCGGGCACCTACGTACACACCAACCACTGTGTGGTCCCGGCTCACCAGGCCATCGAGGGCGACACCCCCTCCGAGTCCTCCCACTTTCGCCAAGCCCGCCTCGAACAGCTGATCGCCGCCTCGGCCGAGCCCGGGGTCACGATCACGATGGAGACGGCCCAGGGCTGGCTCGCAGACCGGGACAACGGCCACAACGCGATCTCGCGCGCGGACTTCAACGGCATCAACACCAACGGCGCCGTGGTCATGCAGCCCCAATCGCGAGCGATCCACGTCTGTCATGGGCCGCCTCACGAGGCGACCTGGTTCGACCTCCGCGCCGCCGTCAGCTGAGCGAGCTTCGCGTGTTAAGCCTCAGGCTGGTCCCCGGGGCTCGGGCCTCCGAGGCCGCTGCCCCTCCCCCCCACCTCCGTTCATGCTCGGCGCCAACCCAAACCCACGCGAGGTCACGCTCCCGCCCGCCCGCGAGCGCGACTGGCTGATCGGGCAGACCGCGGCCTTGCTGCGCCACGACGGCTGGCGCAGCTACGCCCTGGCACCCATGCTCGAGCCCACGCCGACCTACTTCCCCGATCGCTGGGTCGGCGGGGAGCCCAGCGTGGTCCGGCTGCTGCGTCGACTGCTGCGCTACGCAGGCCACGACGATCTCGAGGTCTTAGCGACCTTGCACGACCAGGATCCCGCCCGGCGCGGCGAGGTCGTGGGCAAGCCGGCCATGATGCGCGGCAAAGATCCAAACGCCTGGTTCCTGCGTGTGCGCGAAGGCCGGGTCTACTTCGCGGTCGAGGAGATCGCCCTGCGTGAACCCGAGAACCTCGTCCCCGCCCTCGCCCGGGCCGTCGCCCACGCCCACCGGGCCCTGGTCGGCCTGCCGACCCCCGAGGGCCTCCCCGGTCAGCGGCTCATCGACCTGACCGGCTTCACGCTTGGGTTTGGGCTGCTGACTACCGACGCCAGCCAGCGCTTCTACTCCCAGTCGGCCGGCGGGTTCCGGGCGACCCGGGCCGAGGCCCGACTCGGGGCGCTCTCGGTCCAGGACATGAGCTTCCTGCTCGCGCTTCAGGCCCAGACCCGAGGTCTCGACCGCCGAGCTCGGCGACGCCTGCTCAGCCGGCTTCAGCCCAACCAAGCGGGGCTCTTCCGCGAGGCCCAGACCTGGCTGGAGACCCTCTCCCCAGACGTGCACGAGCGACTTGGACTCCCCGCACCCAATCACTGGCCCGCCCCTCCCCGGCTGGAGGATCTGACCAGGCCGCTCTCACCGGGAGGCAAACCCGCCCCGAGTGAGGCCGAACTCGGCCCTGAGGTCTCGGGGGTCTACGGCGAACTCGACGAAGCCGACGAGTACGACGACGACGAAACCGACGAGTCCGAGTCCGAAGAAGAGGACGACGAACACGAGCAGCGCCGGGACCTCGACCGGGGTATCCGCGACGCCAACCGGGGCAAGCCCGTGTTTCGCATCGAGCGCAGCGGGGCCCTGCGGACCGCCAAGGTCCTCGGCTTCCCCGTGCTCATGCTCGGCGGGCTGTTGAGCCGCGGGAACTTCGGCGTCGACGTCCCCATGCACATCGTCATGCCGGTCGCCGCGGGTCTGGCCGTCGCCGGGCTCGCTATCGGAGCCCTGTTCACGGACCGGCGCTGCTCCGAGCCCAAGTGCGGCACCAAGCTCCGAGTCGAGGACGAGACCTGCCCGCTCTGCGCCGGCATGGTCATGAGCGTGATCAACAGCCCCAAGGAGCGACTCGGCGCCGAAGAGGAGCTCGCCGCCGAAGGTAAGATCGACGCCAACGGCTTGGTCGCGGCTTGGGTGAGGCAACAGGCCGACGCCCGGGAGGCTGCTCTCGAGGCTGCCGAGCTGGATGACGAGGCGGCTGAGCTGGACGACGAGCCGAGCTTCGAGGCCGACCGGGCCGACCGGGCCACGGGACACGCCGACGAGTCCCGTGCGAGCTGAGGCCCCTCGAGCGGCCACCAGTTTGAACCTACGCTGCCAGGCGGATCTGGGACGTTCAGACCGGTCGCCGCTCCAGCTGGCGCGGTAGAATCGCGGGCGCGTGGACGAAAGTCACAACATCGGTGCTCGCTACTCGCTCGAGCAGAGCCTCGGCTCCGGCCGCCTCGGGCGCCTCTACCGAGCGCGCGACCTCCAGGCCGCCGATGATGGGCCCAGCCTGGTCCGCCTCGAGCTCGTCATGGCGCCCACCGATCCCGACCTCCTCGAGGCCAACTTGCGCGAGCTCGCGCAACGCCTGGCCGAGGCCGGACCGACCATCTCGCCCATCGAAGCGATCGTTCGCTCGGGTGCCGACATCGCTATCGTCACCCCGCTGCACCCGGGCCAGACCCTCCGCGCACTGCTGCGCGGCGGCGCCCTGGCGATCCCCCTGGTCGCCGAGATCGGGCGCCAGGTCGCCGAGGCCCTGGCTCGCTGCCATGCCATCCACCTCCCCCATCGCGATCTCCAGCCCGAAAAGCTGAAGATCTGGACCGCGGGAGAAGGTCTCCAGATCCGCATCCTCGACCTCGGGCTCGCCGCCTTCGCCAAGCCCGAGCACGTCCTCGACGAACCCGGGCGGTCCGCGTCCGGCTCCCCGCTCATCGGACGGCTCCAGTATCTGTCCCCCGAGGCCGCCCGCGGTCGCGAGATCGACGCCCGCGCCGATCTCTACGCCCTCGGGGTGACCCTCTACGAAGCCAGCGTCGGCCGGCCACCGTTCATCGGCGAGAGCCGGGCGGTCCTCCAGGCGATCGAAGAGAGCATCCCCGTCCGCCCGGCCCTGCTGCGCAGCGATCTGCCCCGGGCCCTGGACCTGTTGATCGTCGAGCTGCTCGCCAAAGATCCGGCCCGTCGCAACCCCAGCGCCAGCGACGTCGCTGAGCGCCTCAGCCCCTACGCCGACCGCTCGCTCGCGGCCCTGCTGGTCGGCGAGCCCACCCATCCCCGGCCCGGCCGCGGACTCGAGAGCCCCAGCGACTCCCGCTCCAAGCTGCTCAGCGCAGCTTTTGGCCGCGACCGCTCCCTGCGGGCCATCGACGCCCGGCTCTCGGCCGCCTGCGGGGGCTCGCACCAACTGGTCCTGCTCGGCGGTGAACCAGGCATGGGCAAGACCACGCTCCTCGACGAGCTCGCCCAGGCCTGTCACCAGCGCAAGGTCGAACTGCTGCGCACGAGCGCGACAGCCGGCGATGCCCACGGTGGCTACCTCGGGCCCTTCGTCGAGCTGCTCACGGCAGGCCTGGCCCGGCGCCCCCACGCCGCCAACGCCCTCGCCGACGACGCGGCCGACCTCATCGAGCTGTTCCCCTCCCTCAACCGCGATCGCCTCGCCGAGCTCGCCCAGGGTCGACCTTCACACCCGGGGCTGATCGCCGAGCTGTCGAGCACCCCCCTGCCCCAGCGCCGCCCTGGCCAGCTGATCCTCAGCGTCAAGGACCGCAAGCTCCGCGCCCAAGAACGCATCGAGCGCCTCGTCGTCCGCGCGGTCGCGGCTCTGGTCACCGACCAGCCTCCCCTCGCCCTGGCCATCGACGACGTGCACGAGTGCCCGGCGATCATCTCGCTGATCGAGACCATCTTCCGGCGTCTCCCCCGGGCGCCCCTGCTGATCGTCATCGCCCACCAGCTCAACAACCTCCCCACCCACGACCCCATCCGCAGGCTGCGTCGGCGCCTGCAAGAGCACCCCCGTTGCCTGCCCCTGGTGCTCGAACCCCTGCGCCAAGACGCCTTCCACGGCCTCTTGGTGGAGCTGCTCGACGGCCCCCAGATCGATCCTCGCCTCGCCGTCAGCTTGCACCGCCAGAGCGGGGGCCAGCCCCTGTTCGCCCGGGAGCTGGTCCGGGCGACCCTGGAGCACGGCCTGTTGATTCGCCGCGAGGGCACGTGGCAGCTCGACGCCCCCAACTGGCCGATCCCCCGGACCCTGCGCGCGGTCCTGGCAGGACAGCTCAGCCAGCTCTCGGGCCCCGTGCTCTCGGCCCTGCGCACGGGCTCGATCCTCGCCGTGGGCCTGGGCGACTTCGAGCTCGCCGAGGTCGAGCGTCTGCACGCCCAGTCGTCGGCGACCCTCGAGCTCCTGCTCGCCCAGACGGTCCGCCTGGGCATGCTCACCGAGCACCGCCGCCGCACCCGGGTTCGCTACGCGTTCACCAGCGAGGTGCTGCGCCGGGTCATCCACGACGACGTCCCGCGGGCGGCTCGCCACAAACTCCACTATCACTGCGCCCAGCGCCTGCGACGTCTGCCCCGCAGCCACCCCCGCGGGCTCCCCGGGGGCGGCCCCGAGAACGACGCGAAACACGGGCAGATCGAAGACATCATCTTGATCCATCTGATCGAGGCCGAGCGCCTGAGCGAGGCTCGACCGCTGGTCCTGGCCCTGGGCCAGCGCGCCCTCAAGGAGGACCTACCCGAGCCCGCCCTCGCCAAGCTCACCGCCCTGCTCGAGGTCGCCGACGCCCTGCCAGTCGTCGAGCGCGCCGAGCTGCGCCTGCTGGCCGCTGAGCTCGAGCGACTCCGGGGCGACGCCGGAGCCGCCTCGGCTGAACTCCAGCGCCTGGGCGCCGCCCTCGGAGAGGACGACGACCCCCGCCTCACCCACCTCGGCGAACGAGGGGCCGAGCTCGCCCGCAGCCTCGACCGGCCCGCGCTCGCCGATCGGCTCATGGGTCTGCGACCCCAGGACAGGCGCAGCGCCGAACTCGACCGACGCGCGCGGATCGAGATCGGCGCCCTGCGACCGGCCTCCGCCTCCCGCTCCATGCCGATCGGTGACCTGCACTGCATGCACGGGGAGTACGCTCAAGCGCGGGTCGCCTACGAGAGCGCCAGGGGCCGAGCCGCAGCCCGGGGCGACCGCGAGGCCGAGGCCCGACAGCTCGAGAACTTGGCCCGGACCGACTCGGCCCTGGGCCAGCACGCGGCGGCCCTGGCCCGCATCGCGGAGGGCCTCGAGCTGCTCGGCGAGGACTCCCCGCTCGCCCGCGTGGGTCTGGTCGCCCGGGCCGTGGCCGCCCTCGTCGAACTCGGCTCCCTCGATCTCGCCGAACCCGAGCTCGAGCGCGGGGACGAGTTCTTGCGCGCGGCCGACGCGGCCCAGGGCGACCGCGCTCCGCCCCGCGACTGGCTCACGACCCGGGCGCGTGTGCACGCCGAACTCGAGCACGCACGCGGCGATTGGGAGCTCGCCAACCGCCGCCCGGAGCTGGCGATCGTCGCCTACGAGCGCTGCCTGGAGTCCTCCACCACCTCCGAGCGCTGGGGGACCTCTGATGCACGCCTGAGTCTGGGCCGAGCTTGCGCGCACGCCGGTCGGGCCCAGCGAGCCCTGCGAGAGTTCGAGCGAGCCGCGTCCGAAAAACAAAAGATCGGCGACCGGCAGGGCCTCGTCCGCAGTCATGTGGCCCGTGTCCGCGTGCTGCGGGACCTCGGAAAGATCGACGACGCCGGTGAGCTACTCAGGCTCACCGAGGCCCTCGCCGACGCCAGCCGAGACCCGAGCCTGACCATCCAAGTCTGCGTGGAGCTCGGCCGGCACGCGCTCTTGCGCGGACGACTCGACGAGGCCGAAGCCGCGGCTTCCCGGGCCCGACTCCAGGTCAAGGGTTACGGCGCCCGCGAGGCGAGGCCCGCGATCGAGGTCCTCCTGGGTGCGATCGCCCTGGCCCGAGGTGCACACCGCCAAGCTCGAGACCACGCCAGGACCGCCCTCGACTCCGCGCGCCGCCAGGGCTTCACCGAGGTCGTCGTCGAGGCCCTGCTCGTGCTCGCAGAGGCCAGCCTCGGCGAGCGACCCCAACGCCTCCCACCCTCGCCCTCTCCCTCTCCCTCTCCCTTGTCCGGAAGCCCTCCTGCCCAGGCCCCCAGGAGCGCCGACTCGGGCGTGTACGTCCGTCCTCCCGGAACCAGTCCGAACGAGGCCCGCTCGGCCGCGCTCCTCAACGAGGCCCGGGCCGCCGCCGATGCCCTGCGCAACCCCTACCGGAGCCTCGACGTCACCCTGCTCAGTCTGCGCCTCGGGCTGGGGGCCCCCGACCACGCGGGCGACGACTACGTGGCCATCGAGAGCCTGGCCGAACAGGCCGAGGCCCTCCACGCCGCGCGCCATGTGGGCCTGAGCCTGCTCGCCCGCGCAGAGGTCCTCGCGCCCATCGATCTGCGCAGCGCCCTCGAACACGCCCGGCTGGCCGAGAGCCGCCTGCGTCGAATGGGGGCCCTGGCCGAGGCCGAGCTCGCCGCCGAGCTCGTCGCTTCCCTGGTCCGCAGCGACCGGCGGCGGGTCACACTCGCATGACGAAGCGATGCTCGTGGACGGGCCCGGCGTCCGCCCGCACGGCCCCTCGGTCCCCAGTCTCAGCATCCCGCAGCAGCCGCTTGATCTGCGGACCCAGGGCGTCGAGCTCGGTCGAGGTGAACTGCTCCCCGCCGAAGGCCGCGATCCAATCGGCCTGACGCTCGAGCACACGCGCGTCCTGCTTGAAGATGGCCCTCGCCAAGGGACCCAGCAGGGGCGTCACCAGGGCCGCCGGGACCGGCAGGCGAAAGCTGATCACCGCGGTCAGCCGGGTCCGCTCCGCGGTGATCGGGGTCAGGGCGCTGACCGTGCAGATGTGGCTGGTCTCGCTGAGCTTGTACTCGACCTCGGTGATGCTCGGGAGCACGAAGCGATCGAAGTGGGTGACCACGCCGCCCCCAGGCGCGAGCAACTTGCCGACCACCCCGGGCGGCCGCGGCTCACCGATGTACTCGGCCTCGGTCTGGTCGCCCCAACGCCGGACCACGACCTCGATCTCGTTCCCGCCCCCGGACTTGCGAAACAGGCCGCTGTGCAAAAACGCGGTGTGGGGCACGTCCAGAGCGTTCTCGGCGACGGCGTGGACCGTGCCCTCGACCTCGAAGCTCTCGCAGCCGCTGTGAAAGTCGGGATTTCGAGCGAAGCGAAACACATAGGGGTCGCGCACCGGCTCGACGTCCGGGGTCGCGTACACCCAGACCACCCCGTCTTGCTCGCGGGTGGGGAAGCGGGGCACGGCCCGCCCGTCCGAGTCCGGCTCGACCTGGGAGGTGGGCAGCTCCCGGCACCGACCGCCCGCATCGAAGACCCAGCCGTGGTAGCCGCAGCGCAGCCGCCCACCCTCGAGCTCTCCGTCCGAGAGCGGCACATTGCGGTGTGGGCAGCGGTCCAACAGGGCCGTCGCCTGTCCCCCCTCCCCCCGGAACACGACCAGCGGGACCCCGTAGAGCCGGGTCGCCAGCGGCTTGGCGCCACTCTTATCGAGCTGCGCGCTGGTGCAGACCACGTACCAGTCGTCGAGGACCCGGGCGGAGGAGCTCAGCCCCGATCCGGGGCCGACGATGGCCAACCCAGCCGGGCGCCGCTCACCACTTCGCTCAGCGTCGTTCGAGGACTCGGTCACACACGGACGATAGCACCGGCCCTCACTTTCTGGACGACAAGGGCCGGTGCAGGCCGGTGCAGGCCCGTGCAGGCCCGATCTGCTCTCGCTCACAGCTCGACTGTAGCGACGCCGTAGCTCCCCATGGTGCAGTGCAGTTTGTCGCCGTCCATGATCACCTCGTAGCAGCCGGTCCCCGGGAGCTCGGCCGTCTCGAGCTCCGGCTGCGCGAACACGCTGGTGTCGACGATTCCAAGCCCGGCCGAGCCGCCCTCGATTACAGCCCGCGCTCCCTCGACCGCGACCAGCCGCCACCAATTCGAGCCCTCCGCAACGTCGATGGTCTGCGAGGGCGTCCCACCGCTGACGATGTCCAGGACCACCAACTCGGTCTCGAGGCCCAGCGGCTCCTCGAGATCCCATTGCCCGGAGAGCTTGGCGAAGATCCGGGAGTCGGTGGCGTAGAGCTGCTCGATCCCCGCGCCGCCCTCGATCCCCACGTCGCCCTCGATGTCGATCGACTGGACCAGCGTAGCCTGGGCGCCCGCGATGTTCAGGCGCTCGATGGTCTTGTGCATGATCGTACAGGTCTCATCCCAGCGCCAGAACTTGGGGTGGGAGTAGCACTGTTGCTGCTCGAGATTCACGACCTCGCTCTGAAAGTCGACCGTGTAGGCTCGACCCGCGTCGGCGTCATAGGCGACGATCACCCCAGGTACGTTGACCTTGGGCATCCACTGCGGCGTCGCCAGATCCAGGTCCAGCCGGTCGAAGTAGAAGCGGACCTTGCCTGGCTGACCGAGGACGGGCTCCGTATGCCACGACACCAGCGTGTCCGAGAGCACCGAGAGCCGACCTTGGGTCTGGCCCTCGGGCCGGGCCAAGATCCCCGCGACCTCGAGCGCACTCGGGTCGGAGAGATCGACGACCACGACCTCGGAGATCCCCAAGTCGAGGTCGTCCTGCAACACGGCCAGCCGATCGCCGCGCTGTGCGTACCAACTCGCCTGGGTCACCACGCCCGCCACCCCTGCGCCACCCCCAGCGCGCTGCCCCGGGAGCTGGAAGACGTCGTCGATCACCGGATTCGCCGGGTCGCTGATGTCGACAGAGGTCAACACCGAGACCATCACGTAGTCGTTCGCGGTCTCCTGCTCCTGGACCGAGAGCACAAAGATGTGGTCGCCGACGGCGAACACATCCGCCACCCAATTGTAGACGCAGTCCTCAGCGCTTACAGCGACCATGCCGAGGGGCTCGGGTGCGCCCAGGTCCTCCCCGTCGACGAGCTCGATGACCACTTCACCGGTCCACCACGCTTGGGACACACGAGCCCAGAGCGAGCCCCCGAGCGGGACCAGATCGTGGACTTGAACCGCGAGCGCCATGTCGTCCCTGGCCTCCGGGGCGTCCCGATCGCCGAACTCGAAGCTCGCCAGAGCCAGGTCGGAGACGGTCATGATCCGCTCGCGGTGAACAAAGGCGCGGCGCGCCTCGCCGCGTGAAGGCAGGACTCCACGCAAGTCGAGATCGTCGTCCGCCCAATCGATGATCTGCACCCCCCTGCGATAGCCACCGCCACACGTATCGGAGTCGTACTCGTAGCCCGAGTAGGGGACCAGGAGCATCTGCTCGTCCTCAAGGATGGAGAAGGCCTTGTGGATCTGGTTTTGGCCCTCGCCGAAACTCCCCCAATCGCCCCCAAAGTGGACCCGACGCTGGAGCTGGGGATCGGCGAAGTCGCTGACGTCGAAGAGGCTCACGTTGAGGGCTCCCTCGCTGTGGCTCGGGTCGAAACCGAGCGCCAAGATCCGGTCCCCCCGGGGCTCCAGGTGATAGACCCAACCGGGAATCTCGAGCGCGCCGATCTGCTTGGGATCGCTGGGGTCGCTCAAGTCGATGGTGAACAGGGGATCGGTCCGCTCCGCCGTGATCGCGTAGGCCCGGTCGCCGTCGAAGCGAGCGCTGCGCAGCGACTCGGGCTCGGGCAGGGTCAAGGTCCCCGAGCCCAGCGCCACGATCGAGTCGGAAGACTCGATCGCGAAGGTCTCGATGAGGGGGTCGCCGGTCGAGAGCTGACTGATGACCCGGAGCACCCCTTCGTACTCGTCCATCTGCCAACGGCTGAACACGCGGCCGCTCGCCTGGACCTGGGCGCCCATGCTCATGCTCCCGTCGCCGGCCGAAATGTCGACCACGTCGATGAGCGAGCCCCCGTTCATCTCCCCCCAGCTCTGCGCGGCCAGGTACATGCGCTCGGTCGACGAGGCCACGCTGCGCCCCCAGTCCCAGCTCGTGTCAGGCGCGAGGAAACTCAGCTGATCGACGAGCACGGGGGCCGCCTCGTCGCTGACGTCGATGGAGGTCACGACCGTCTGTTCGGCCCCCTCGCAGCCCCAACAGTACCCACCCTCGATGGTCACCAGATAGAGGATGTCCCCGACCCGGCGCGAGTCTTGGATCTGCCCGGGGAGGAGGAACTCGCCCCGGACCTCGATGTTCGCCGGATCGGAGGCGTCGAGGGCCACCAGCCGGCTCGAGTCGACGTAGTCCCAGCTCTTGAACTGCTCGTCCCAGTCCCAAAACCTGAAGTTACTGAAGATGACGAACGCCTGTCCATCCTCGACGTACATCTCGAAGGGTTGGGCGTCGGTCTCCCAGGTCCCGAGCGCGACCAGGTCGTCGGGGTCGCTCATATCGACCACGGTCAGACCCGAGTAGCTCGACAGGGCATAGAGGAGGTCGCCCTCGACCTGGATGATGTCGGCTTCGGAGAGCTCGAGGTCGCCGCCACCATCGTCCTCCCCCCCGGCGTCCTCTCCCCCATCGTCGCTCCCGATCTCGTCTCCCCCGGTCAGCCCCTCATCTGCGAAGCCGTCCCCGAAATCGTCGCCCCCGGGGTCGTCCGAGATGAAGCCCGGACCCCCTCCCGGCTCTTGGCAACCCGAGAGCACCGACATGCCAAAGGCCGCGAAGCACAGGTACGAAAATGGAGCAGACTTGGTGTTTGGGGTGATCTCGTTCGTCTTCATGGTCTCGGCCTCGAACGCGGAGCCAGGCCCCGCCGTCTCTATGTGCCACGGTCGCCTGGATCGATCACACTCGAGGCGGCAGTCGGGTTCTGCCCACGAGACGGGGCCCGACGCGCGCAAGGTCACACACTCAGTTGAGGACGCTGACCGGGAACGAGCCGCTCTCGCTGAGCAGGTCGATCAGCGCCTTGGCCCGATCGCTGAGGATGCGGATCCTCGCGTCCGTATCCTCGGCCGCCAGACAGCGCTGGAGCAGGCGAAGATGGGGGAGCTGTTCGCCGAGCGAGCGAGCGCCCCGAACCGCGCGCATGAGCTCGACGTTCGGGACCAAAGAGGCGATCGCGTAGACCACCACGCGCGCATCCTCGAGCCGCAGCACCGAGCGCACCATCTCGCGCTCGTCCGGATCGAAGGTCTCGGCCATGCGCTCGACCTGGGCCTTGAGGATCTCCAGCTGATGCAGGGCCTCTGGAGGAGCCTCCGGCAGGGCCTCGACCGTGACCCGCCGAAACCCGGCCTCGGTCACCGGCCGCTCCTCGACCACCCGGACCCGGCCCAGGCCCTCGAGGCGAATGAAGCGACGACCGTCGGCGAGGCGATGATGGGCGACCAACTTGCCGACCCCGAACACCGCCTCGATCGGAGGATCTTCCTCGAGGCTCCCCAGACCCGGCTCGAGACCCCGCAACAGCGGCACACCGATGTGCATCCCACCTCGGAGCACATGGTCCACCATCGCCAGGTAGCGGGGCTCGAACACGTTCAGAGGCAGAACCATGCCCGGCAACAGCACGACGTTCGGCAGCGGAAAGATCGGCAGCGCATCGAGAATCTCGCGCTCAGGCTGTCGATCGATGTCCAACATCTGTCCGCACGAGCCTAGACTCAAGCGCTCACCTTGGCGAGCCGGATCCCCCCGCATCTGTCCCAAAGCGCCCTCGGACGGCGTTCTCGGGCCGCCATGAATCACTCTTGAAAATGTCCGTCGCCCGAGCTTCGGCCCACGGGTGGACCGGCGCGGAACCCGAGATCTCAATCGGTGAGCAGGGGCCGCCCCAACAGCGCTAGCAGAGCCGAGCCTGGAGGTCCGGCCGGGTCTTGAGCGCCCCGCGGTACGACGCCGTGACCACTCGGGTCGCGTGTTTGTCGTCTGGGACGTTGAGACAGTTGTGCTGCCCGGTGATCACGCATGCGGCCCCACCAGCCCCGAGCTCGCGCATGAGCGCGTCGGCGATGTCGTTGCAGACCCGCTCTTGCAGGGTCAGGCGCCGGGTGTAGCAGTGGACCAGCTTCGCCAGGCTGCCGAAGCCGACCAGCTTGTCCGTGGGCAGGTAGGCCACCGTGGCCTCGCCCACCCAGGGCATGAGGTGGTGTGGGCACATGCCGTGACAGGGGATATCCCGGACCACGACCAGCTCCGTATCACCCTCGCCGAGCACCGGGTCACCGAGGATCTCGGCCGGATCGGCGTCGTATCCAGAGATCACCAGCTCGGTCCACAGCTTGGCCACTCGGTCGGGCGTACCCAAGAGATCGCCATGCTCGAGATCGAGGCTGCAGGCCGCCAACAGTCGACGCACAGATTCGGCGATCGCTCGCTGGCGGTCGTCGGGGCTCGGGGTCGGTGCGCGTTCGGGCACGCCCCCAGTGTAGCCAACCCGACGAACCCGCCCAACCTGCCCGACTCGCCCGACTCGCCCGACACCCTCCGACCCGGCCGACCCGCCCGAGACCCCGCGACCAGGCTCACGAGGCCGACAAGGATACTCGCTCCGAGCCCTTGATCTCGGCCGGGCACCCGCCTATACCTGGCGACCTTCATGTCGGAGACCGAGACCGAGACCGAGACCCCGCCGCCCACGACGATCGACACGTCCGAGCAACATCTGCCCGTGCTCGGCCGTCCCCTGGAGGTCCGCGTCGATGAGCGCGGCGTCGAACGTGCAATCCGCAAGCTTCGCCGGCTCATGGCCAGCGAGGGCGTGCTCCGCGAGATCAAGCGCCGCCGCCACCACGAGAAGCCCAGCATCGCGCTCAAGCGTAAAGCTCGCGAGGCCGAGCGACGGCGCAAGCGTCGGATCCGGAAGATGCGCCAAGGCTGAGCGGAACGGCTCGTCCTCGAGCCGACCGACCATCCGTACTGGTCCCCCAAGTCAGAATCGGCCGCCTCGCAATGCGAGTGCGGCCGAACCCAATTTGGGGCGGTCCAGGGCCCGCTCGACCGCCACTGCCCACCCGACCGGAAACCCTGGGCCCTGCTGCCTCGGTCGAGGGTCGAGTACGATCTCGATGATGCAGCGTCGGCTGGTGATCCCGCGTCTTCCAGAGGGCTCCGTGCCCCCGCTCCCGCCGCTGTCCGCGGAGACTCCAGTCCAGGTCGCCCGTCCGAGCCTCGCCGCCCTGCGCCTGGTCTTCGGAGTCGGATCGAATCCCGACCAGGCCCCGAGCGAGACCGACTTCCACCCCGTCTACACGGTCGCCATGCCGGTCGTCAGCGCGGGCGGGCTCGACCCGGACGGAGTCTACGAGTTCGATGCCGGAGCCCAGCTCGCGCTCTTGCAGCGTCGAGCGACACGCCGGACCTGGGCCCTGCGCCTCGAGCTGGAGCTCGCCCAGTCCCACGACGCCGTCAACACCACCGAGCTGTGGATCGAGAGCCCCCCCGAGTGGCCCTCCGGCGACGGCCCCCGGCTGCTCCTGCTCGGACCCGCCCGCGGCGTCCCCCTGCCCGGCGGTGGTCGGGTCCTGACCATCGCCACTACCCTCGTGCATACGGTCGAGGGCGCGCGCGCTCTCGGGGGCCGACTGAACCTCCGCCTCGCCGACGCCGATCCCCGCGGCCCGACCCCCGCGACGATCGAGAGTCCCACCCTCGAGGTCGCGCTCGACCTGCGGTGCTACGAGTTCGAGGCCGAGACCGACTCGGCCCAAACCGAATCCCCTAAAACGGCTCCATGACCGGGACGCGTAGTCGCAAGCGTCGCCGCAGACCCGGCCGCAGGGGGACCCGACGCCGACGTCGGGTCGTCCTGTCTCTGCTCGCCGCGCTGACCTTCGCCCTCAGCTGGTGGGCCCTGAGTCTCGGTGGTCTCGACCCCCACGGACCCCCCGCTCACGACCCGGGCGAGGGCCTCCGGGTCATGACTTGGAATCTCGAAAATTTCAGCGGTGATCCAGGACACCACGACCTGGACCGCATGGTCGAGGTCATCGACGATCTCGACCCCGATCTGCTCGCCCTCCAAGAGGTCAAAGATCCCGCTGCCCTGGCCAGGTTGTTGCCCGGCTGGGAGATCCTCAGCTCCAAGGGCGGCGGTCGGGGCCATCAACACGTCGCCCTGGCCTGGCGTCCCGACCGGCTCAGCCTCGAGGAGGGGCCCGTCGAACATGGCGAGCTCACCATGGGTGGCCGGGTACGCCCTGCCCTCTCGGCCTACTTCAGGTCTTCCTCCAGATCCTCCCTCGGATCTTCCAAACCTTCCGGATCTTCGGAGCTCGATCTGTGGGTCACGGTCGTCCACCTCAAAGCGATGCCCGATGGCCACGCGCTGCGGACCCGACAGTGGCCCCTCTTGGTCCAGCTGACCGAGGCCTTCGCCGAGCGGGATCCCGACGCCATCATTTTGGGCGACTTCAACACCACGGGCCTCCCAGGGGCCACCACCGCGGATGAACACGCCGAGCTGGACCGGGTCCTGGGCGCCGCAGGGCTCCGCAGGATGCCCAACCCGGGCGGCTGTTCGGCCTACTGGGACGGCCGACGTCGGGATGCCTGGAAAGAACCCTCGGAGATCGACCTGATCTGGGTCCGAGGGCTGAAGCGAAATCTTGGTGTTGGGGCCCAAGTCCACAGCGGCACACATTGCGCCGCACATCGATGTGAGAACTTTCGCTCGACCGAGGCCTACCCTGTGGCCGACTACGAATCGGTCAGCGACCACTGCCCTGTGATCTTGGATCTGCGCCACGACGCCCCATCCACAGATTGATTCACGACCCGATTGAAGAGCCCCGGCAGCGGCCAGACAACGACGCAGGGCACACCTGTATGGGGTTTGGTGGGATTGCTTTTCGCTCCAGGTCCGCAGTCGGAATTCGCCCATGACAGGCCGCTCGGGCCGCTAGAGGCAAGACCGAGCGTCCGGGTGCCCCAAACTGGAGCAGCGTAACTTCGTGCACCGGACCCGTTGTGCGCGCCCCCAGATCGGTGCCATTCTCCCAGCTCAAACGAGCCTGAACCGCTCGATAACTTTTCCCGGTACCCCCCGGAGTACGACCATGGTCGACATCGATATCCGCAACAAACCCATCCTCCCCTTTCTCGCCTGCGGCCTGCTCTCTGGCCTGGTCGTCGCCGCCCCCGGCTGTGACG
>Ga0256845_1000579_pt1 | contig 33896 bp, 24 predicted proteins | sample RiftiametaG_FD_189101 | JGI IMG/M metagenome (GOLD analysis project Ga0256845, IMG submission 189101) | Tube worm associated microbial communities from hydrothermal vent at the East Pacific Rise, Pacific Ocean - Riftia | ecosystem: Host-associated > Annelida > Integument > Unclassified ...
GGACTTTGAGTCAGTTTGGTCGCCAGAAAAAAAGAGCGATTGAAAAATACAGTGAATTCGTTGAAGAGGGGATTTACAATGATCCACCACTCAATGATCTGCAAGGACCGCTTGCATTAGGTAGCGAAAAATTTATGCCTTAAGTACGTACTTTAGAGATAAAAAAAGATCAGCAGCGATTTATGACGCTTATTACTCTGGGGGATATAGTCAAAGAGAAATAGGTGAATATTGGGGGCATCACTACAGTACGGTGAGTCGCTGGCTAAAAAGATACGAAGAGCAAAGAAAGACGTGACCCCATAAATGCACATAAATGCATAAATGTGACCCCATAAATGTGTGACCCCACTAATGCTCCAACGGAAGAACAAAAAATTTATCAGAGATACCCCAAAAGCAACGTCGAAAAGTCTATGTACTGTCGACCAACAAAATAAATTTACATCAATATAAAGGAAAAAAAAATGAAGTTAATAAAATATTACCTATTAATTTGCCTAATCGCCTCAAGTCTTGCATCTGATCTATCAAATGCTAATCCTGCCATTCAAGCTTTTGAGGATGAGAATTATGAGCTAGCTAAAGAGTTATTCGAAAAAGATAAAGATAGTGCCGTTTCTAAGTTATACCTAGGTCGCTTAGAAATGAAAAATGGAAACTTGGACGAGGCGGAAGAGCTAATAAAAGAAGCACTTGATATGAAACCAAATAATTCAAATTATCATTATTGGTTTGCCAGCATTAGCGGAATACAAGCGGGCAATGCTTCCATATTTTCCGCTCCAGGATATGCTTCAGATTCAAAAGAGCATTTTATTAAAGCAGTGGAACTTGACCCAAATAATGTTCAAGCGTTAAGCGGCTTAGTTTCTTTTTATACTCAAGCGCCTTCTATAGTGGGAGGTTCCATTGATAAAGCGCGTGAGCTTTCAGCTAAATTAACTGAGCTAGATAATAAAGAAGGTCTGGCGGCGCAAATTAATATACATAAGCAAGAGGATGAAATGGAAGAATTTCTGAAAAAATCTGAGGTGCTTGCAGCTTCTTTTCCTAACTCACCTGAAGCGTTACTTAAAGCCGGTTTTTCTTTTCAAACCGCTAAAAAGTATGAAAAATCATTTCAATATTTTACAAAAGCTTCAAATATTACAGAAGAGCAACTAGACAGTTCGCTTAGCGTTAGAGAAAAGAGAGGTGAAAAAGCGGCATCCCTGTCTGCTTTATATCAAATTGGACGAAATGGTGTTTTGGGGAATACGCATATAGAAGAAGGTATTAAAGCTCTGGAAAGCTATTTAACGCTAGAGCCTATGAAGGGACAACCAAGTCATAGTTGGGCGAAAGTTCGCTTAGCCGCTCTTTATCTTAAAAATGGTAATAAGGTTAAAGCTAAGGAGCTAGCTCTTATAGCTAAAAAAGACAAAAGTGATGATGGCCCTAGAAAAATAGCAAAAAAGCTGCTTAGAAAGATCAAAAAAGCGTAAATATTTGCATATGTAAATTCTTTCTTACATCTTAATGTTTGCCTTTTCTTACGGATAAACCTCTACAACCATAAACATAAGAAAAGGTGGGCTCATGCAAAGGTCGGTCATTCGATAAAGAATCCATTAAAGCTAAAGGTCGAGCGATGATGGATCATAAAGGATGAGTGAACGGCTCCTCTCGCCAGAAGCCGAGCAAGACTTCATTGATATCTGGCTTTATATTGCAGAAGACAACCCCGTCAATGCCGATAATTATATCGATGAACTCCACGACAAAGGCTATATTATTTGGGTTCCCTTAAATAGATGTTATATTAATTGAAATACTGAATGAAATCAGTGGGTTTGGTTGATCCGACCCGAGAAAATACGAGTTTATTTTAATGCCGCTTTATTCTATAGAAGCTTATGATATTATTGGCCCCAATATGATGTTTTATGACAATAAAAAATGCAAAATAATAATAAAGAGAATTGGTTAAGGATTGCTTTTACCCCCAATTTTGCCCAAACATATCTGTTTAATATTTTCACTGCGAATACTCAATCAATTATTGATGGGGTAGGTATTGTGCAAACGCAATTATATCGAGGCTCTCAGCCCCCAAAATTAAACTTGGCCTACAGGTTACTAATTTCGAGCCTTTTTTGTATCGTTCTATTAAATGCCGGTGTCGCTTCCTCTAATCCTCTTAAGATCCAAGGAAAACCATTAGTTCGTTCATTTTCCTCTTATGAATATAAAGGACATGAACAGAATTGGTCGATGCTGATCGCGCCCTCAGGTTTGCTTTACGTTGGAAATGGTGAAGGGATCCTTGAATATGATGGTATCAATTGGCGTCATATTGAAACACCTTATGCTGCGAGGGTTCGTTCTTTGGATATTAACAAAAGTGGCAGAATTTTTGCGGGTTCGCATAATAGTTTTGGATATCTGACTGAGGGAGCTCTTGGACAATTGGAGTTTGTTGATATTTCACAATCAATTAAACAAGAAGATAGAGAGTTTGAGGATATTTGGACCGTAAAGGTTGTTGGAGAGGTTGTTTATTTTGTTGCCTCAAAAATCTTATTTCGTCTTAATGCTGATGGTAGCCTTCAATCTTGGCGTACGCCTCTCAGTCATTTGCGGGGAATAGAATCTCTTAACGGAAATATCTATATAACCAGCAAGAAAGAAGTTTATCAAATCAAGGACGATCAGTTGGTTGTTTCGCCAATTCATTCAAATGGTCAATCGCTTTCGAATATTATTCGCGTATTGCCACTAGAAAATGAAGAGCTTATTTTTAGTGGGGAGGGTATTTTTAGCTTACCGAATGATTCACACGATATTCAGTCCATCCAACCTTGGAAAAATTCAGCAAGTCAAGCATTAGCAGGAAAGCGGTTATACAAAATGAGTCGATTCGGAGAAGGTTTTATTGTTGTGACCACTATCGGAGACGGCGTTTTTCTTTTTGATGAAAATGGTTCGAACCTTATTCATTTTGGCGTTGATGAGGGGCTTGTGGCTGATATTGTTTTGGCGATAGGCGTCGATCATCAGGATGGTTTATGGCTGGGATTAGAAGGCGGTATTGCTCGAATTCAATCTCCCACCAATATTTCAATCAGCGACGCTAGCTTGGGATTGGATTCTCCAAATGAGATGATTAATTATCGTGAGGAAATGCTCATTGCAACCCAAACTGGTGTGGCCGTTCTGTTAGAAGAAAAGCAATCTAATAAATACAGTTTTCAATACATCGACAATTTTTCCAAACAGATTTTTTCATTAATTCCCATACATCGTGGGATCTTGGCAGCCGGAAACGGAGGGATATATCAGATAGAGTGGAATGAACACTCGCCACTTCAAAGCCGTATTAGTCATATAGTTGATTATGGATTGGTATATGGGCTCATTGAATCCTTGTGGTTTGACAACGAATATTTTGTAAACCTAGATGATGGATTTGCCCGTCTTCGATGGGATGGCAATCAATGGTTGTTTGAGAAGATTAACGAGATTAAAGGTCAGGTTCGCGGACTTGTATTTGACCAATATGGATTATGGTTGGCGACCGTGTCAGGAAAGGTGTATCGGGTAGAGAAATTTGATCGATTGGCCGATATGTCGTTTGAGCTTTTTTCTCAGGATAAAGGTGTTATGCCTGCTAATATCAAGATATTTCCTAATGATGATGGGGTTTTGATCGCCGGTAATGAGAAATTAGCACAATATAATTTTAAAAATAACCGGTTCGACATGGTCGGACAAATTGATCCCCAATATGAAATTCAATATTTAAGAAAAGATAGTGAGCAGCAGTATTGGCTTGGCACCGAATACGATATTGGTACTATTAAAGATTTGCAGTCACTAGAGCAGATCGATTTTTCATTTTCGAGGCTGCTTGTATCTAGCCGGGCGCTTGAGTTACTTAATTTTGATGATCAAAATTATTTAGTTCGTTCAAGAGATTTGGTCAAGTACAAAACATCGCAATTTGAATTTAAAAAGGCTGATGTACTGTTGAGAAAAACTCATCCTTCAGCGCTCAATAGTTTGCATCAATCACTTATTCAATTAGATTCACATGACGTCAAATTTCATGTTGCATTGCCTGACTTTGCTAATCCTGTCCATCATCAGTATCGATTTAAGATCGATGATAATCGATGGTCAGAGTGGTCGAAAACACCATCTAATCGTTTTTCCAATTTATCGGGCGGCAGGCATGAGTTATCAGTTCAGGCGACTAACTACAGTGGCAAACTCTCGCAGCGAGTTTTTCCATTTAATATCAAGCTATATTGGTATGAAACCTTGTGGTTTAAATTGTTAGTGATTGTTGGCTTGTTATTACTCATATGGATGATTGTTCGTTATAGCACCTATCGATTAAGACAACGTAATATCCAACTCGAAGAATTGGTGCAGAAACGTACTCAGATCATCACTGATCAGTCCAAAGAATTAGAACGACTAAATAAAGCCAGAACCCGTTTTTTTACTCATGTTTCTCATGAACTTCGAACTCCGCTGACCTTGACCATTGGGCCATTGCAGGAAATTTTAGATGGTCAATATGGCAAATTTTCTAACGGTGTAAAACAAGCGATGGGGTTGGTTTTACGGAGCGCCAGTAGTATGCAAAGCTTGCTTAATCAGGTGCTAGATCTGAGCCGAATGGAAAGTGGGGCACTTTCTTTAAAGCTAAAACCTGTCGAGTTAGTGAATGAGTTAAAATTATGTAGTGCATCATTTGAGTTGTTAGCAGAAAAGCAACAAATCTCTTTTAACAAAATTTATAGTCAGCAATCATTGAATATAGAAATTGATCCAAAAGGCTTGCGAAGTATCATCAATAATTTATTGAGTAACGCCTTTAAGTTCACATCTACCGGTGGGATCATTCAATTAGAGCTTATAGTTCAGAGCAATGATATCTTTATCCAAATCTCTGATTCTGGTTGTGGAATTAACAAAGCAGAGTTGCCGCATATTTTTGATCAATATTATCAAGCAGAAACTAAAGATTTGAAAAAATATTCTGGAACGGGGATCGGTCTTTCGATGGTACGTGAATATGTTAAGCTTCATGGTGGTGATATTCAAGTCATTAGCCAGCAAGGTAAAGGAACAACCTTTAAAGTCAGATTGCCGCTGATTGTTTCTACTGAAGAACCTTCAACTCGTCCTTTTACCGCTGAACTCAACCAAAAAGAAATGTCTACGACATTTAATCAACAATTGATGGTTAAAATTAAAAATGGCGATTGTCCAACGGTTCTGATTGTTGAAGACAATGATGAATTACGTCAATTTATTGCTCGACGCCTCAGCGAGACTTATCGCGTATTGGAGGCTGAGAACGGACAACAAGCGCTAAAAATAGTAAAACAACACATACCAGATGTAATTATTACCGATATTATGATGCCGATAATGGACGGTCATGAATTGTGTAAAGTTCTCAAATCTTCAAGGAAAACGGATTATATCCCACTGGTGATGCTTACCTCAAAAAGTACTGGAGAAGAAATAGTTGAAGGTATTAACCTAGGGGCAGATGATTATCTCGCTAAACCTTTTTCAATGCCTGAACTACTGGCACGAGTTCGTCGTCTCATTGAATCTCGACTAGTTTTGCGTGAACGTTATTCTAAAAATGAATTTGTTTTTAAGGCGACCGATAAAAAACAAAAGAAACGGAAAGTTGACGAATCTGAGGCTTTCCTGTCACGTATTAGAGAGGTCGTTTTAACGCAAGAACCTGAAGGGTTTGGGGTTAAGGAATTAGCTGATGCGCTTGCCATGGATCGCACGACCTTATATCGCAAACTCAAAATTGCCACTGGAGGTTCGGTGGTTGAAGCCATCAGGAGTATTCGTCTAGAAGAAGCAGCCAGCTTGTTTAAGGCGAATCAAGGCAATGTTACTGAAGTGGCTTATGGTGTCGGTTTTAAAAGTTTAGGGCATTTTTCGCGTAGCTTCAATTCCTATTTCGGCCAGTCCCCCTCCGACTTCAAAGCTGAATATGACTGCTAACTATATGATTTTTAGTCGATTGCAACATATAGACAACAAGTTGCAACCTACAAGCAAGAACCTCCAATACTAGCCACTTATCCTTCAAGTATTCATTTTCTAACCACTTAATATAAGTGAAGCTTGAGGTAGGTTGTGATTAGTTCGTTGCCCAATAATCAATTGGTCGGTAAGCCGGTAAAGGAAGAGATTTACAGCAACAAGCTGATAAACAGTAAAATTATTCAGTTTGTACTGTTTTCAGTTTTCGGTTTTATTTTTTATGCCAATAACGCCTTGGCAAGTCTGGCCTATGTGAGTCAGCCGATGACTTGGCAAAACGCAGAGGCTTATGCCCAAGCCAATTTTCCCGGTGGCCATTTAGTTACCATAAACAGTGCAGAAGAAAACACCGCCGTGATGGCCATGGTTAATACCTACGACACAGTCGTTTGGCTCGGTTACAACGATATTGCAGAGGAAGCCAATTGGCAATGGAGCAGCGGAGAATCTCCGGTTTTTAACCCGCCATGGGCTAGCGGTAACCCTGATAATTGGACCGGACATAATGATGCAGGTGAAGACGCTGCTTTAATGTTAACTAATGGTGAATGGCAGGATCAGTCCACTGACTATGCGCGCTCATTTGTGGTCGAATTTGACGATACGGGTAAGTTCTATTTTCAGTCCTTTGGTGGGGGATCGATGAAAAGTCTTGACGCTATAGATTTGGATGCGAGCTCCGTCATACAAAGAGGTTTGAGTTCTGATATTAGTACGGATGTGGTTAGCAGTGTGGATAATTTTGTATTACGCTTTAGTGGGGAGTTTTTTGTGGCGGGCGGCGATGTTACTTTCCAGTTAAGCTCTGATGATGGTAGCCGCTTGTATATCGATAATGAACTAGTGCTCCTTAACGATGGGTTACATGCGGTTTCGACACTGAGCACCACACTTAATTTATCTAACGGATGGCATCCTATTCGGGTTGATTACTTCGAATTAACGGGTGAGCAAACACTTGAATTACTCTATCAAACCGCTGAAATGAATATTCCTCAATCCATCGGCGACGCCATTATTAGAGCCGGAGCCGATCGAGATGGTGATTTTTATAGTGATAGTTCTGACACCTTGTTTGCTTCAGGATGTGATTTAAATTTGTTAGTTGATCCATCGGTAACGGACTATAGGAACTGTAATTTTGATGGTCAGGATTTTCCAGACGGCACCTATAGAAATAAAGTATTTGATAACTCTTCGTTTAGAAACACTAATTTAAGCAACGTCACTTTTATTGACTCCTCCTTTAAATGGGCCGTTCTAGTCGATCAATATCGTCAAAATGGATACGGCGGCATAAGTTATTCCGGCAATGTCACTTTCATTAATTCGAATTTAAGTTCAGCTCAGGTAGAAAAACACTGGCCTAATGTTCGTTTTTATAATGTCAATTTTAGCTCGGCGAGATTTAAGACTTTTGATAGTGATAACTACGATTCAAGCTGGTTTTGTTACAAGAATAGCCGTTTCTTAGAGTCTGACCTAGCGCGTATCGAACTTCCTTCTGAAATGGCTGGCGATCAAAATTATCGACTAGGTGTGCCTGCGGCGAATTCTAGTGGAGATCTTAAATGGGAATTATATAACTGGAGCCATTCTTGCGTGAGTGACATAGGATTGGATAGCGCTTCGAGTATCCCCGAACTAGCTAATACCCCAATTAATATTGCGCCGGTGATATTTTTGCAGCAAGAGCTAGGCAGAAGAGGTCTTGTTAATTTTAGGAAGATCGATCCCTACAATTATCCGATCTTCGGTAATGATCTTAAATCCAGTTATCGCAATGCGGCTGCGGAACCGTCCCCCTATTGGGAGTGGGATATGGGAAATTATTATCACATGGATTCAATTCGAATCTATAAAAATAGTGAAAATGTCAATGAACTCGATAATGCGGTGGTATTAATTTCAGAGTGGCCATTTGGCGAATCCCCACTAATCCAATCGGATTTTGATAGTATGGTCCGCTATCAACTTAATCCAACCGGTAAGCCGTATTATGAGATACCGCTTAATCGCTCTGTTCGATATATACGTATCCAACGTCCAATAGATGGAACAGATCAATTCCTCAGTTTTAAGAAATTAGCCATGTTTGGCAATCAAACTCCACTTGCCGCTGCAAGTACGCCACAACCTGCCAATTTTGTCCCGCCGCGCTTTGAATCAAACCGCACCGAGTGTGAAGAGTATATGTTTGACGAAACTAGGTTAGATCCTAGCTTTGATTATCTGGCGGCGGTATTGCCCGACGAACAAGGTCGTACCTACTGGAATAAAGCTGATCTGGCTCGTCAAATCAAAAATAACGCCAATTTTCATTGGTCTGAACTTTACAATACTAACTTTGAGCAATCCGAGTTGGTGGGCGCTGATTTCAGACAAGCGGACGCACTAAGCGCGAATTTCAGAGGAGCGAACCTAGAAGGAGCTGATTTTTATGGAGCCAACCTTTACGGTGCAGATTTTAGAGGAGCAAACCTAAAAAACGCTAACTTCAGCACAACTGACCTGAGTTGTGCCTATTTCTCTGGGGAAATCCCAGCATCCTATACACCGCGAGGTGAATGGGATCCGGTTAATGCACCGATGATTTCACATCTGGCGGGAAATAGCGCTTATGGATATGCGCGATCTTCATCCATTGATTTAAATGGTTATCCCAGTCTTGCGGTGGACAATGATCCCGCTACCAGTAGTATTACTGCGGTTGAAAAGAGTCCTTGGTGGGAGTTAGATATGGGCGCTATTTATGTTTTATCCAGTGTTGCATTAGATACCGAACATGATCTGGTAACTACCGAGCAACTGGAGCTTTTTATCTCTGATTGGCCATTGCCCTTTGACTTTAACGGGGTTGAAGTTGAAGGACAAATTTACCGAATAACAGACTTTGAAATTGATCCCGATGATGCTTCAAAAATCAAATTTAATACCGAACAAACCGGACGATTTATTCATATACGAGCGCCAGCATCGCTGGGAGAGTTGCGTTTGCGCTTAGCTGAGGTGAATGCGTTGACACCCGTTTTACCAAGCGCGCCGTCTAGTAGTATGCCGCTAACCAATGCACAGGCCAATAATTTAGTCCCTGAAACCCAAAATTTGCTTAATCAAATTGATCGCCTAATTGATTTCTACCAAAAAACTGACCCGAATGATGGGGTTGAAAGTGCTCGCGAGACCGTGACTAGCCTGATGATACTCGCGTTAAATTCTATCAAAGCGTCTCACGGGGCAATCGAAATTCAACGCAACTTCAGAAAAATCACACGGCCTGTCGATAGCTCGATGCTTTTGATGAAGCGACTAGAAGTGCTCCCCTCGGCTAAACCGGTAGCGAAGCGATTTGCCAATCGAATGAAACCGGTTAGAAGGCTGTTTACGGCCCTAAACTATTCGACCCATGTTATCCAACAGAATGTGAATTTAATTAATGATAATTTGAAGAATCAAATAACCGCTGCGACTGTAGCCAATAAGGAAATTGGCAGCCAGGTGTCGATATTGAAAACCGGTCGCTCTTACGTTGAAACCATCCAACGCTGTGCCCTCTACGGATCTAATTCGGATCAGGTTAGAGCCGCGCTCGAAAGTTACTCATCATTTGCGGCAACGGGGATTAATAGCATTATTAAAGAAATTGACGATCAAGCGTTGGTGGCCTCTTCAACCTCCGAGGCGCGTCAATATACTCAGCAGGTTTTTGAACTTTACACTATTCCCGCTATCGATGATATTTACCAAACTAGTAAGGATGTTGTCGAGGCGATGGGACCTTTCGCCGCCGCCATTACTCCCTTACAGCTGCTATTTGCTGGGGGCGAAATCTACGATGGCTTCACGCTATGGGATATCGTCGACCTGTTTGCTGATGTGTCGGACTGGTTTCTAAGCTTACCGGGTATTTCAGATATTTTGGATTTTGTCGAAAAACTGTTATCTCCACTTTTCGCCGAAATAGAGTCTGTTTTAAATCAGCTTGTTGGCAAAATAATCTCTGGTCCATTGGCTGGTCCGTTGGCGAAAACTCAGAGTTTATTGGATCAATATGTCAACGACATTATCTGGCTTGCAAACCAAATTAAAGGGGATGCCGAAGTTTACTATATCCCAAATGTCAACAATGATACTTTTGTGGATGTAATGAATATATCGGGAGGCTCCATTTTTACCAGTTGTCGTGACAGTTTAAATTTACCTCCCCAATGGCCAGAGGCAGAAAATGATGATGACGGCGATGGGCTTCTTAATGCTTTTGAGATTGGCTACGCGCCGGATAATATCGACCCAGTGACTAATACACTGTCGGATAATCCCGATTCGGACCTTGATGGTTTGACAGACTATTTTGAGTGGTATTGGAGTAGCCAGGCGAGTGCTGATGATACCGTCTTTTTTCCGACTAATGGATCACTTAATGAAGCGCAACGAGATGATGATGGCGATGGACTTTCATCTATTCAGGAGCAGTTTTATCAAACAAATCCTTATGTTGCCGATACTGATGGTGATGGGATCATTGACGGTGATGAAGTAAAATGGCGGACTAATCCGCTTTCCGAAGTCGGTGATTTGTCCGATCTTGAGCTAGATTTAGATGACGACACTGTAACGATTGCGCAGGAATTAGTTTACCAGCTCGATCCAATCAATCCACTGGATATTTATGAAGATCCTGATATGGATGGCGTACCAACCGATCAAGAAATACTTCAATTTAGTTCTCCGCTAATCGCTGCCCCTGTACAGTTTTTACAGACAATTTCAGAAATTGTTGATCCTCAAGTATTGAACAATGAAGTGTCTATTGACCTAAACGACTGGGTGAGTTATTCGGGTAGCGACTTGATGGTGATTGATAAACAGGTGTCTACTATTTCAGAAGGGGAGTTAATTATCGATGATCCAAACCTACTCCGTGTGCGTTATAAGTTAAATGCGGTTGATCAAAATTCACGACGTGCTTATCTACTCGTAAAACTAAAGTCTGAAGGTGGCGATCTGGTTGTTCGAATATTGATCAATATCAATTTCCCCGATACCGATAACGATGGAGTCAACGATCTGTTAGATAATTGCATCGCAATAGCAAATCCAGATCAACTCGACTTTGATTTAGATGGTGCAGGTGATGTCTGTGATTTAGACGATGATAATGATGGCGTGGCCGATGTGGATGATGTTTTTCCACTAGATGCTTCAGAATGGGTCGATACCGACGGTGACGGGGTCGGTAACAACGCGGATACCGATGATGACAACGACGGTGTTTTAGATGATGATGATGCTTTCCCTTTGGATGAAACAGAGTCACAAGACAGCGATGGTGACGGTATTGGCGATAACAGTGATCCAACGCCTTATCCACCATCCGGCGAATTAAATTTTGATTCAACCGATTACATGGTCGCTGAAAATGGAGCTTCTGTTGTTATTACCGTATCACGAATCAATGGCGACTATGGTGCACTCACCGTTGACTATTCATTGCAAGATGGCGCTGACTCAAATGCTGCCACTGCTTCAGTTGATTATGAATTTTCATCGGGGAGGTTATCCTTTATCGATGGTGAAGTCAGTCAGACTTTCACCGTAACTATTCTTGATGATAGTTATTATGAGGGCGATGAAACCTTTACCGCGGGTATAAGTAATATCGTTGGTGGCGATGGCACCATTGGTTCGATCGCATCGGCAGTCATCACCATTGCTGAGGATGACGCGGTACCACCTGCCGGTGAAATCGGTTTTGAGTTTGACAGTAAAACGGTGATTGAAAATGACAGTGACGTGACACTTAATGTGCAGCGAACAGGCGGAAGTTTCGGTGAACTTAGCGTGAATTATGCAAGCTTTGACGGTTCTGCCATTGTAGGTACAGACTACAGGGTGCTAAGTGACAGTCTCACCTTTGCCGATGGTGAAACGCAAAAAACAATTGTTGTTAACTTATTCAATGACGATATTTATGAACCCGATGAAACCTTCACTGTTCAACTGTCCAACCTAATTGGTGACGGAGTTTTAGGGATAAATCTATCGACTATTACCATTTTAGACGATGAGCCAATACCGGAAGCGGGTGTTCTGGAAATTGAAAATGCCAATTATATTATTAACGAAAATGATGGATCATTAGCTATTAATGTCATTCGAGTTGATGGTGATGTTGGTACGGTGAGTGTTGATATTTCAACTTCTGACTTAACAGCCATTGCCAGTGAGGATTATGAGACGATTTCTCAAACACTTAGCTTTGCTGACGGTGAAGGATTAAAATCTATCACGTTGAATATCGTTGATGATTCCAGCTATGAAGGTGAAGAAGTCTTCAGCCTCAATCTTAGCAACGTCGTGGGAACCTCACTCGGTAATCAATCAACATCAACAATTGCAATCGTTGAAGATGATGAAGTACCGCCCGCTGGTGTGATTCAATTTAGTGGGGCGAGCTACTCGGTGGACGAAAATGCTGGAAGCATATTAATTACAGTTACAAGAGCCAATGGTAGCTTTGGAAGTGCTAGAGTCAATGTGGCAACGGTTGATGGAACGGCGATTGCGGATGAGGACTATCTAACACCAACCGAAACGCTCACTTTCTTAGACGGCGAAACCAGTCAAACGATCAGTATCATCATTCTTGATGATGTTGAGTATGAAAGCAATGAGAGCTTCAATCTGGTGCTTTCGAACTTGGAGGGTGATGCCGCTTTGGGTAATCCTGATACAGTAACAGTGACCATTGTTGAAGATGATGCCATTCCACCTGCCGGTGTATTGCAACTAAGCGGTAACAGTTATACAGTTAACGAAGCGGATGGTGGCGTGATAATCACCGTGCAAAGAACCGAAGGCAGTCATGGTGATGTATCAGTGGATTATTCTGTCACCGACAACCAGGCAATCAATGGCAGTGACTACTCTGTCAGTGACGGTACGCTTTATTTCGGTGATGGTGAAATGAGCCAAACGATCACGATTGATATTATTGATGATCGTTTAGATGAAGTCACTGAAACACTAACCGTCTCTTTGTCGAATGCAGTCAGCGCCACTTTAGGCAGCATTCAAACTGCCAGTGTTTCAATTACAGATAATGATGGATCATCGAACGGCGGAGGTGGAGGTTCGTTCAATTTTTGGTGGTTGTTAGCAGGTTTAATCTTGCTGAACAGCCAAAGGCGGCAGGGTCATCTTTAGGGTGAATGTCGGCCGTTAACCTTCAGGGGCGCATGGCATGCGCCCTTTATCCTAAAACAGGTTAGCCAACCATGTTGTTGGTCTATAATCCTAGAATAATCAGTTGAAGTTGTGGAAAGACATCCCGAACGAATTGGTAGACTGAAAATAAATTATTGTAGAATAGGAGAAGCAAAATGATTACTCGAATATGGCATGGAACGACTTCGTTGGAAAACTCTGATGAGTATCTGGACAAGATGAAGTCGGTGGCTTTACCAGACTATCGTTCGACACCCGGTAATAAGGGGGCCTACATTCTTCATCGAATTGAAGGAGGTGTCGCTCATTTTAATATGTTGACCTTTTGGGAAGATATGGATGCGGTGAAAAAATTTGCCGGAGAGGAATCAGAGACACCCAAATATTATGATTTTGATAAGAAAATGTTATTGGAATTAGAGGATGTTTCTCGAAATTTTGATACCTATGAGTGAATGGGAGGTTGGTTATTTTAGGTTCAAGGTGCCTTGTTTAGCATTTTGCCAAACCGGCTCCTTTCTCCTCTTGGAGGAAAAGGTTAGGATGAAGTTAAATACTATCTGCGACTTCTATTAATAATTTTTCCAATTTATTCGTTTGTTCTTCAATTTCAGACATTGTTTTTTGATCAATTTTTGGCATTTTGATTTCCATTGCATGCATTTGTTTTTCTAAGGCTTGCATTTTTACTTCTAAATTTTGGCTCGCTTTTTCCATTTTTTCCGAGAATTCATCCATGCTGTGGGTGTGTCCATCGAATTCTAGACTATTCATGGCACCTTCCAATTTTTCTGCTTCAATTTCCAATTCTTCAGCCACTTGTTCTATCTTTTTACCCCATTCTTCCATACGGTCACTATCAACTTCGAACGCACCTTCTAGTTGATTCATTTTCTGGTGTATCGCGTTAATTTGCTTCTTTTGTTCTTCGGATAATTGGTCAACCGTAAATTCCTTGCCATCCACAAAATAAACTCGGTTATCGCGATCACCGTGTATGTGGACATGATGATTATCTGAGATAGGGGTATCGTTTGACGGAACACTGGAAATTTCTGATAGGTGCTTGGAAGATGGGTTTGTGTTTTGGCATGCGCTGAGCAAGGCGCACATGATGATAGTGGCTGTCATTGATAGTAATGGGTTGGTCAATTGATGATTTCGCATGATTAATCCTATTGTGGCTAATAATGGTAATTACCTCATATGTCGTCAAACTGAATAAAAAAGTTTGGCTGGGTCAGTTTATTTTTCGAATAAACCATTATATTTGCACCAAATCACCACTAGCTCTGTCCCTCAGCCATTAAAATCGTTAAAATCACGCCTTTATAGAGAATGGCTTGCTAGACTCTGATCCATTTAAGACTGAATCAAGATCGAATCTAAACCATATAATTGATTCAACAGACAGCCCGTAGAGAAAAACCAGCATGCAACATGAATACAACCCGCAAGAAATCGAAATGCGAGTACAAAATATCTGGACCAAAAACAAGGTCTTCAAAGCCGTTAAAGACAACTCAAAAGAGAAGTTCTACTGCCTGTCAATGTTGCCTTATCCCAGCGGTCGACTGCACATGGGGCACGTCCGTAATTATACTATTGGTGATGTGATTTCTCGTTTTCAGCGTATGAATGGTAAAAATGTGTTGCAGCCAATGGGGTGGGATTCATTTGGTTTACCTGCTGAAAATGCAGCGATTAAGAACAAGGCTCAGCCAAGTACTTGGACCACCGAAAATATTGCTTACATGAAAACCCAGTTGCAAAGTTTAGGTTTTGCCTATGATTGGGAACGAGAAGTCACGACCTGCCAACCGGAATACTACAAATGGGAACAATGGTTTTTCACTCAATTGGTTGAAAAAGATCTGGCCTATAAAAAAACATCAGCCGTTAATTGGTGCTCGAATGATGAAACAGTGCTGGCTAACGAGCAAGTACACGATGGTCTTTGCTGGCGTTGTGATACCCCGGTAGAGAAAAAAGAGATTGATCAGTGGTTTATTCGAATTACCGCCTATGCAGAAGAACTACTGGAGAGTTTAGATACACTGGATGGTTGGCCGGAAAGTGTTAAAACCCAGCAACGTAACTGGATCGGCCGTTCTGAAGGCATAGAAATGTCTTTCAGACTGGAAAATGACAACAATGCTGATCTAGACGAAAATTCAGTCAGTATTTATACCACTCGGCCTGATACATTAATGGGGGTCACTTATATTGCGGTTGCTGCCAGACATCCCATTGCTGAAAAAGCCTCTCAAAATAATCCTGAGTTAGCGGCATTTATTGGCGAGTGTAATCAAAGCACCACTGCGGAAGCGGATATTGCTACCATGGAAAAGAAAGGGATGGCGACTGGAATGAAGGCCATTCATCCGGTGACCGGTGATCGGGTGGATATTTGGGTTGCGAATTTTGTGTTGATGGATTATGGCTCTGGCGCAGTCATGGCAGTTCCCGGACATGATCAGCGTGATTGGGAATTTGCCCATCAATACGGAATTGAGATCTCTCAGGTCATCATTCCTTTGCAAAACTCTGAACGGGAATGCGATTTATCTCAAAGCGCTTTTACCGAAAAAGGCATTCTGGTTAATTCAGGCGAATTCGACGGGTTAACTTCCGATGCGGCGTTTGAAGCCATCGCCCGTTGGTTAGAAAACAAAGGGTTGGGCGCTAAACAAGTTAACTACCGTATTCGTGATTGGGGTGTATCTCGCCAGCGTTTTTGGGGCGCCCCTATTCCCATGATCAAATTGGAAAATGGTGAAATGGTTACAGCCAAAGAATTTCCAGTTGAATTGCCAACGGATCTTAAATTAAAAGATGCTAACTCGCCTTTGATCAATAATCCTGAATTTCAAGATGTGGTGATTGATGGCATAAAAGGTAAACGGGAAACAGACACTTTTGATACTTTTATGGAATCGAGCTGGTACTATGCTCGTTATACTTCACCGGATTGCGATACTGCGATGCTCGATAGTGAAGAGGCCAACTATTGGCTGCCAGTTGATCAATATGTGGGCGGTATTGAACATGCCACGATGCATTTGCTCTACTTTCGATTTTTCCATAAATTAATGCGTGATGCAGGATTGGTTGATTCGGATGAACCGGCCAAAAAGTTGCTGACTCAAGGCATGGTATTATCAGATACCTTTATTACCAAGGATGGAAAAGGCACTAAACATTATCACACCATCGAAGAAGTGGATGTGATAAAAGATGAAAAGGGAAAAGCCATCAGTGCAACCTTAAAATCGACAGGCGAATCGGTCATATTGGCGGGCATGGAAAAAATGTCCAAGTCAAAAATGAATGGTGTCGATCCTCAAGCTTTGATCAATGAATACGGTGCTGATACTTCTAGGCTTTATACCATGTTTGCTTCTCCACCTGAACAAACGCTTGAATGGAAAGATGATGGCGTACATGGTGCCTATAAATTTTTACGCCGATTATGGAAAGTTTATACTGAGAATGCACTAATTGAAGAAACTGCGTTTTCTATTAAGGATTTAAATAAGCAACAAAAAGAATTGTATCGTAAAACCAATGAAACCATTGAAAAAGTCAGTGATGACTATGAACGGCGCCATTCATTTAATACGGCGATTGCTGCTACCATGGAACTGGTGAATGCCATTGTCAAATTTTCAAATTCTGAAATAAATGAGATCGATAAATCGGTCATCAAATATGCGCTGGATACTACAGTGTTGTTGCTTTCTCCAGTGGTGCCACACATCTGTCAAGAATTATGGTCTCTATCTGGGACTGTCTCTGGACGTGCAGAAATAATTGTGGATGCAAAATGGCCTGTTTGTGATAAGGCTGCTTTAAGCAAAGATGAAATCTTAATTATTCTTCAGGTTAACGGTAAAACTCGTGGCAAAATCGAAGTTGCGACGGATCTCGATAAAGAGGCTATTGAGACCTTAGCTATGCAGGATGAAAATGTAAAGAAATTTATTGAAGGCAAAATCGTTCGTAAAGTCATTGTCGTGCCGGGTCGTTTAATTAATATTGTTGCAAATTAAGCCGTCGTTCTTGATATTTCGAAAGAGCTTAAGTGATTGAGGAACGAAACTCTTTTAAGTCGCTTAGGCTTATGTCAGGATGACGATTGATCGTTTTTCATTCGGTTTGGCATGCTCTTGTTGGTATAGATATATTATGAAAATAAAATTAATTACGATTATTATATTGGGCTGCCTTTTGTTGGGCTGCGGCTTTCATTTACGTGGTCAAGGGCCCCATGTTAGCGGGGCTAATATTGAAAATAGCCGAGTGTATTTAGCAACGATCCAGAGTGCCGGTTTGTTAAATAGGCAGATACTGCGAGATTTACAATTTTCTGAAGCTGAGGTCATTGATGACCCGGAAAAGGCTGACTGGCATATCATTGTGTTATCTGCCAAGACGGAAAAAAAATCCGTTGGCATCGATTCAAGTGGTCGAAATAATGAGTATGAAATAATTATATCAGTCGAGTACATTGTTGACTCCAGTCGAAATCTTAAAGCGACCAATCAAACCGGTAAGGATGAAAAATATAGTGAAATTAGAAATCGATTTATAACCAGTCACAGAAATTTTTATTATGACAATAACGATCCAATCGGAAAAAGAAATGAAGAAAAAATTCTTCTTAATTCCATGCACAAAGATATATCCAGACAACTGGTAAGTGTTTTGTCCTCCAGTATCGCTAATCAATAAGGTGATAAACTCAGTTAACATCATCTGTACCGATGAAGCTTTGTTGCAAAAAGAGGCTTGTGATCAAATGATTGCTGAAGCCAAAAAACAAGGTGTCAGTGAAAGAAAAATTGTGGATGTGACCGATAAGTTTTCTTGGGATGAATTGTTGGCAAATAATAGTAGTTTATCTTTATTTTCTGAAATAAAATTGACAGATATCAGATTTAATAAAATACCCAAAAAAGATGCACAGCAAGCCTTAGTCGAATTAATGAAAACGGCAGATCAAGATAATTTATTTTTAGTCCGCCTGCCTAAACTTGAAAAACGACAAAAATCGACTAAATGGTTTAAAGATATTAGTAACGGCGCTAGAGTCCTAGAACTTTGGCCACCGAAACCCCATGCTTTTAATGATTGGATCATACAACGGGCAGTAAAGTTAGAGATTGATATCGATCGAGATGCTTGCGCGATGTTAGCAGAACAAACAGAAGGTAATTTGCTAGCGGCTAGCCAGAGTTTAGACAAAATAAAATTACTATTTGAAAATGAAAAAATTAATACGGGCATGTTGAAAGATGTCATTTCTGACAACGCCCGCTACTCGGTATTTTTATGTTTGGATGAAGCGCTGGCAGGAAAAGGTGAACGTGCAGTCAAAATGTTAAAAAAATTCCAGCAAGAGTCAATTGCTCCTATTTCAATATTGGTTAATTTGACCCGTGAAATTAAAACTTGTAATCAGGTTTCCGTGGCGGTACAAAAAGGTCAAACAGCTATGCAGGCGCTATCTAAAAGTTATTTGTGGGATAGCAAGAAAAAAATGATCGCCGTTGCTGCTGGCCGTTTACCTCTGGCATTGTGGCAAAAATTAGTGATCCGCTGTGCTCATTTAGACCGAATGGTGAAAGGACAAGAGCAAGGTAATATCTGGCAAGAAATGGAATCTTGTTTATGGTTAATGAGTGGCAAAAGAATTTGGGGTATTAAAAAATAATTTCTAGGAACTATTTTTATAGTCGTTCAATGGTGGTTGTTTGGAATAGGATTTGTCAAATTTGATAAATAGTGAAAACATCGAATTTATTTTTGGCGGAAGTTTCGACCCGATTCATATCGGGCATATCAACGTTATTGAAAGGTTACGGGAAAAATGTCCTAGTTGGCCGATTCGTTTGTTGCCTTGCTCTGTACCGGTATTAAAAAATAAACTTTCTGCTAGTTTTGAACAAAGAGTAGAAATGCTTGCCATTGCAACTAATCATATTGATCATATCATTATTGACGAGCGAGAAAATAAGCGTCTGGGTAAATCTTTTACGATAGATAGTTTGCAGAGTTTGATTCAGGAAGTACCTGAAAGAAGGCCCGTTTTAGTGATTGGTGCTGATACATATGAGAGTGTCAAATTGTGGCATCAATGGCAGCAACTTAGAGATTATTGTCATTTGGTATTGGTCAATCGGCCGGGAGTGGCGATCGGTGATGTCAATAAAGGCATGGAGCAACTAGGATTTGATTGTGCAAAAAATATTCAAAAATTAGAGTTAGTACCCGCAGGGCAGTATTATTATTTAAATATAGAAGAGAAGGATGTTTCTTCTACAGGTGTACGATCACAATTGAGCGGTGGTTTGTCCGTTGAACAATTGATACCGAACAAAGTGATTGATTACATAAAGAAAAATTTAATATATCAGAAAGAGACATTATTGTAATGAAAAATGTACCACTAAAAGACTTTGTCGTCGAACAGCTTGAAGAAATTAAAGCAAAAGATATTAAAGTGATTGAATTGCGGGAAGACAATACTATCGCCGATTATATGGTGATTTGTAGTGGTACTTCCTCGCGACACGTAAAATCGATTGCCATTTTATTAATCAAAGCGTTAAAAGAGAGAAATACTCCGCCGATAGGAATTGAAGGTGAAGATGCCTCTGAATGGGTATTGGTTGATTGTGGTGATGTAATTGTTCATGTGATGCAACCGACTACTCGCGATTATTATCAGCTTGAAAAACTTTGGGAATAGTCAATTAGTTTTAAGCCACGAGCTACGAGAAAAAGATGAAAATAAAAATAATCGCGGTGGGCACAAAAATGCCCCACTGGGTCGAAACTGCATTTGATATCTATGCTCAACGTTTACCTCGTGATTGTTGTTTGGAACTTATTGAAATTCCAGCTGCCAAAAGAACACGAAACCAACTAACCGATAAATGGATGCAAAAAGAAGGTGAGCTAATCATAAAATCGATTGATTCATCCGATTGGGTGGTAGCTTTGGATGTTGAAGGGCAAAATTGGAGCACTTCTAAGCTTGCTTTGCAAATCACCAAATGGCAATCAATGGGTAGTAATATTGCATTATTGGTGGGTGGTCCCGATGGTTTATCGGCTGAATGCTTATCGAGAGCGAATCAACGATGGTCACTTTCAGCATTGACTTTTCCTCATCCAATGGTCAGAGTGGTTTTGTCTGAGGCGATTTATCGAGCATGGTCGGTGACGGTTAATCATCCTTATCATCGGGAATGAATATTTTACTTTATTTATTTTCTCTGTGGTGAATACTATTTTTTATGTTTTGTTTTCAGGTTTTTCTATTTAATGCTAAAAAATACTAACCAGATAAAAAGTGGTCACGCTTTTAAAGATCATCGTCAAGAACGACAGATCTTGGTTTCCCGCAGTATTTTTGCCTTCATACTCGTCCTTATCTTGATGCTTGCATTGCTGGGGCGTGGTTGGTATTTGCAAGTGGTTAAACATGATTTGTACCAAACTCGCTCCAATAATAATCGTATCAGCGTACAAAGAGTTGCACCTAATCGAGGATTAATTTTTGACCGAAATGGTGTTTTATTGGCCGAAAATCGCTCTGTCTATTCTCTGGAATTGATCCCTGAGCAAGTCGCAGATCTAAAGGAGAGTTTACTCCAATTAAAACGGTTGGGGTTGGTCGAGGACAAACATATTACTTATTTCAATGAGCGCTTGAGAGGCGTACGTCGATTCAAAAGTGTATTGTTGAAATCTCGTTTAACTGAAAAAGAGGTGGCTATTTTTTCTGCTAATGGTCATCGACTGAAAGGAGTGAGAGTTGAAGCTCGTCTGGTTCGGTATTATCCGTTTGGCGATAAAGTGGCTCACGCATTGGGTTCTGTCAGGCGGATAAACGATCGGGATTTATTGCGCATCGATCAGATCAACTATCGTGCCACTCGTCATATTGGAAAGCTAGGTATCGAAAAATTTTATGAGGATGTTTTGCATGGCACCATTGGCAGTAGGACTGTAGAAACCGATGTACAAGGACGGGTAATTGGCCAGCCGATTGAAGAAACTCCTCCGATCCCCGGAAGAAATCTAAAGCTATCTCTGGATATAAAATTACAGTTAGCGGCAACTGAAGCCATTAAAGATTTTCGTGGTGCTGTTGTTGCGATTGATCCAAGAAACGGCGAGGTTTTAGCTTTAGTCAGCAATCCCGGATATGATCCCAATGATTTTGTTACAGGTATATCCATAGAAAACTATGCCAAGTTAACTCGATCGGATGATCAGCCTTTGTTTAATCGCGCTTTGAGAGGCCAATATTCCCCAGGATCGACTATAAAGCCTTTACTAGCATGGGTTGGTCTGGAAAATAAAATCATTACTGAGAAAACCACAATTAACGATCCAGGTTTTTGGGTGCTCCCTAATAAAGAAGAGAGAGTCTATCGAGACTGGAAGCCTGGTGGACATGGCTCAAAAATTGGAGTTCGCAGCGCTATTACCCGTTCGTGCGATCCATTTTTTTATCAACTGGCTTACAAAATGGGCATTGATTTAATATCTGAAAATATGAAAAATTTCGGATTTGGTGGAACGACCGGGATCGATATGGGAGAAGAGTTGACTGGCATTATGCCCTCAAGAGAATGGAAGCAACTCAAAAGGAATACTCCTTGGTTTCCGGGCGAAACCGTTATTACCGGGATAGGCCAGGGATATTGGAATGCCACACCTATACAACTTGCCAACGCTGTAGCAACCATTGCTAGTGGTGGACCACGTTATAACTTGCAACTAGCTATGGCCCAAGAAAAGGATTTTACTTGGATAAAAAAATCTCCGAAGCTGGCATTAAGGCAAGTTGATTTTGGTGATGGTATTAATTTGAAAATCGTTCGTCAGGCAATGGAAAAGGTGACACGTTTCCCTTTTGGTACCGCCAAAAAGGCGTTTAAGGGAGCGAACTACCAATCGGCCGGTAAAACAGGTACTGTTCAGCTTATTGCAATGAAAGAAGATGAAAAATACGACGAGAAAAAAATAGCAAAAAAGCATCATGACAATGCTGTTTATATTGGATATGCGCCAATTGAAAATCCAGAAATTGCCATCTCAGTCGTTGTCGAAAATGGGGGGCATGGCGGAGAAAGTGCTGCTCCTATTGCTAGAAAAGTACTGGATGTTTATTTTAACGAACTGACTAAGTTAAGTCAGGTTAATCAATAATGGCGTTTGTTGATGGTGATATTTCTGATCGACGAGGCAATAGCTTAGCCAGTCGCCTTCATGTTGATCTACCGCTTTTAGCAGGACTGTTGGTTCTAATGGGATTTGGTCTGGTCGTTCTTTATAGCGCTTCTGGACAAAATATGGCGGAGTTACAGCGCCAGATCATCCGTCTGGCTATTGCCTTTATGGCGATGACATTTTTAGCTTGGATCCCGCCAAGAGTCTATAAAAAATGGACACCTTTTATTTTTGTAGGAGGCATAGTACTTTTGCTTGGTGTCATTGTTTTCGGTGAAATGGGCAAAGGGGCACAGCGCTGGCTCAATTTCGGTTTTTTCCGTTTTCAACCGTCCGAGGTAATGAAGCTTGCAGTACCTATGATGGTAGCTTGGTATTTTAGTGAACGAAAACTGCCGCCGAATTTACGTGAGCTTGGCGTTGCGGGTATTATTATTGGCTTGCCAACATACCTTATTTTGATCCAACCTGATTTAGGCACTTCAATTTTAATCGCAAGTTCAGGCGCTTTCGTAATATTCTTAGCGGGGATCAAGTGGAGAGTATTGTTTTCCTTAATTTCTATCGCAATTATCTATGCACCGATACATTGGATTTTGGTGATGGAGTCCTACCAAAAGCAGCGGGTTCTGACCTTTCTCGACCCAGAGCAAGATCGTCTTGGCAGCGGCTATCATATTATCCAGTCGCAGATTGCAATCGGCTCTGGTGGACTGAATGGCAAAGGATGGTTACAAGGAACACAATCTCAATTAGAATTTCTTCCAGAAAGAAATACTGATTTTATTTTTGCTGTATTAGGTGAAGAATTTGGATTTTATGGTGTGTTATTATTGTTGAGCATTTATATCTGGATCATCGGTAGAGGTTTTTATATTTCAATCAAAGCCCAGGAAACTTATACTCGGCTATTAGCCGGTGCAATCACTTTGACATTTTTTGTTTATGTGTTTGTCAATATTGGTATGGTGATCGGTGTGCTACCAGTAGTTGGATTGCCCCTGCCTTTGGTGAGTTATGGTGGAACATCAATGGTGACTTTGATGGCTTCTTTTGGTATTTTGATGGGGGTTCAAACGCATAAAAAATTATTACCTGGCTAGAAATAAATTAAAAATACATAAAGGAAACGTTAGTGAAAAAAATTCAAAAAATGGTGGGATGTTTGGCTGTGATGTTATTCAGTTTTTCGGTAAACATCGTCCTAGCAAAAGATGACCTTTCATTGAAATTGAAATTTTTTGCCGATCGAATGGAAAAAGAATATCAATTCGATGCTCAAGATGTCTTAAAGACTCTGCAAAATTTGCAAGTCAATAATAATATCATTGTCAAAATGAATCGCCCTGCAGAGTCACTTCCTTGGCATCGTTATAGACCTATCTGGATGAAAGAAAAAAGGATTAATGGCGGGATTGAATTTTATCGGAAATATCAGAACGAACTGGAAAAAGCAGAAAAACAGTATGGTGTCGATAAAATGATTATCGTAGCTATTATTGGAATTGAAAGTTTCTATGGTCGTCATCAAGGCTCTTATCCTGTTTTAAATGCTCTTTATACTTTAGGGTTTCATTATCCCAAACGAGCTATTTTTTTTAAAAGCGAGTTAGAACAATATTTTTTGTTAGCTAGGCAACAAAATTGGAAATTGTCTGTCGTTAAAGGATCTTATGCTGGGGCAATGGGAATGGGGCAGTTTATTTCGAGTAGTTATCGATCTTACGGTGTCGATTTTAATCAGGATGGAAAGGTGGATCTTTTTAATAGTCCCGTTGACATGATAGGCAGTGTTGCCCACTATTTTAAAAAACATGGATGGAAGAAAGATGGATTTGTTGCAAAAAAAATCACTCTAAATAGTCAGCAAGCAAAGCCGCTGGTTCAAAAAGAATTACAACTTAGTAAGCGGCTAGCTGATTTGCAAAGATCAGGCATAGTAGTTAAGGAGATAAACGACACGGATTCAAAAGTTGGGATTTTCGAGTTTAAACAAAAAAATACCAATGAACATTGGTTGGCGGCTCATAATTTTTATGTAATCACTCGTTACAACCATAATGCCATGTATGCTCTGGCGGTGTTTCAGTTAAGTGAAGCGATTAAAGAAAAAATGATACAACAAAAAACATTAGCTCAATGAGTATCCATTATTCAAAATATTGCTTTAAGATCAAATCAATTTTTAGTTGGCTGTTTCTGTGTACACTGTTTAGTTGTTCAATAATTAGCAAAAAGGATCAAGATACCGGACCTGATAAACCTATTGATTGGACTCAGGTTAAACCTGTAGTTCCCCAATACGAAGTTAAAAGTCGATATGGCAATCCCGTTTCGTATGAAGTTGCAGGCAGAACTTATCATGTACTGAGTTCTTCCAATAAATATAAAAAAAGAGGCATCGCCAGCTGGTATGGAACCAAATTTCATGGACGCAGAACTTCAAGTGGTGAAACCTACGATATGCTGCAATTAACGGCGGCACACAAAACCTTACCGATCCCCTGTTATGTAAAAGTGACTAACTTAGACAATGGTAAAACGCTAGTGGTACGAGTCAATGATCGGGGACCTTTTGTTAAGTCTCGTGTTATTGATTTATCTTATGCCGCGGCTCACCAATTAGGTATGGCAGAAAAGGGAACCGCTAACGTGATTGTTGAGTCGATAGATTTTCACAATCAGGTTGGCAACTCTTTGGTCAAATTGTCGCCCAATAAATCGGCTATTCAATCCAGTGGTCAGGGTCAATACAGGTTTGTTCAGGTTGGTGCCTATGCAAATGCAGAAAGTGCTAAGAAATTGGCCAAAGTACTTGATAGAGAAATTAAATTACCGGTTAAGGTTACTTGGATAAAAAGAAAAGGGAAAAAGCTATATCGAGTGAGAATTGGGCCGATCGACTCGTTAGAGACGGCTATGCAACTGGCAGAAACTTTGAATATTAGCGAGCTTGGTAAACCTAGGATAGTCTACCAAAATTAATGTACAATGGTCTAGTGGCTCAGCCACCTTTAAAATTCGTCAATCCTGCGTTAAAAATGATTACATATCTGCGTATGCGCACATTTTTCGCCTTGTACTGACAAATTTTAAAGGTAACCTGAACCACTACATTCCTGTGTACGTAGCTAGGGCAAAATTATTATTTAGGTATTTCAATGACAAATGTTTTTAAACAAGGTTTATTTTCAGCACTTTTAATCGGTTTTAGTTATGTGACTCATGCGATCGTTCCGGCGGCACCTGATTTGTCGGCAAAATCTTATGTATTGATGGATTTTGATAGTGGTAAAATATTGGTGGAAAATAACGCGGATTTGCCTTTACCACCCGCTAGCTTGACTAAAATGATGACCAGTTATGTGGTTTCGGCCGAAATTGCGGATGGTAATTTAAAGCTCACCGATAAGGTTCATATTAGTAAAAATGCTTGGGCGCAGAACCCATTATTTCAAGGTAGCTCTTTGACTTGGATTGAGGTAAATACTGAAGTGAGTGTTGAAGATCTACTTAAAGGCGTGATTATACAATCTGGTAATGATGCTTCGGTTGCTTTAGCAGAGCATATTGCAGGTAGTGAAGATGTATTTGCTGATCTAATGAATCAGCATGCTGTTCGCTTGGGTATGACTAATTCCAACTTCAAAAACTCGAATGGACTACCGGCGGAAGGACATGTGTCAACGGCCAGAGATTTGGCAATTTTGACCGCAGCGATGATCAAAAACTTCCCAGAAGAGTATGCTTATTACAAAGAAAAATGGTTTATTTTTAATGGCATCAAGCAGCCCAACAGAAACTCATTGTTATGGGATGAAAGTCTTAGTGTTGACGGCGTGAAAACAGGGCATACTGAAGCGGCCGGTTTTTGTTTGGTTTCTTCAGCGACCAAAAATGGTATGCGTCTTATTTCTGTTGTGTTAGGCACCAAAAGTAAAAATGGTCGCAAAGTTGAAAGCAAAAAATTATTATCTTATGGTTTTCGTTTTTATGAAACGGTAAAACCTTTGCAAGCTGGTAAGCAATTACATCAGCAACTAATTTGGATGGGCGAAAAAGAGATTGTCAACCTTGGTATTGCAAATGATATTTATTTGACTATTCCAAGAGGAAAGGCAAAACAACTAAAAGCACGGTATGTAGTCGAAAAGGAATTGGAAGCACCCATTGTTAAAGGGCAACTAGTAGGAAAGATTTTCTTTACCTTGGGTGATGAAAATATTGCCGAGTACCCGTTAGTTGCTTTGGAAGAAATAAAAGAAGCGGGTTTTTTGGGTCGTTTATCAGATTCTGTTAGTCGTTGGTTTGGATCTTTGTTTTAAGCTAGAAAAATCAGTTGAAGCGCGAGAAGCGCCACCTCGCAACGTGCCTGACGATGCGAAAAAGGGGCTCATCACCGGTAAGGTGACCATGCCATTTTTCACTAGGTTATGCACGCCGCAGGATCGCACTCTTTCCACGACTTCAACTGATTATTCTAGGTTTAATTTTCCTGCCTGATTTTCACAAATTGAATGAGAATGACATTAATGAGTGATGAAAAATTTGATCTCTGGAAGTTCCCCTGTGACTTTATGTTTAAAGCAATGGCACATGCCAATCAGGGTGCGGAAGAAAAAATTGTTTCTGTGATTAATACATTTATCCCGGGAGATTATTTTACTAAACTAAATCCAAGTAAAAATGGCACTTATGTAGCGGTTTCGATTACCTTTAAAGCCTCTTCTAAAGAGCAGCTCGATGAAATTTATTTGGCAGTTAACGCTCTGGAATGTGTGAAGGTTTGTCTGTGATTTAGTCAAACCACTCTTATGAATTTAGCCAACCAACAGTGTATTTTTCGTCAACTGGGTCATCAGGATTATCAGCCGGTTTGGAATGCAATGCAAGCGTTTACATTAAGCCGAAGTGAAAATGATTTAGATGAAATCTGGTTCGTTGAACATAACCCTGTTTTTACTCAAGGGCAGGCAGGTAAAGCCAAACATATTCTCGCACCTGGAAATATACCCGTTGTACAAGTCGATCGAGGTGGTCAAGTGACTTATCATGGACCCGGTCAGCAAGTGGTTTATTTTCTGATTGATCTCAAGCGAAAAAAAATTGGCGTCAGACAACTGGTTGCCGCGATCGAAAAAATAATTGTAGATTTGTTATTGGGTTATCGGATCTTGTCTGCTGCAAAATCCGATGCGCCTGGAGTATATGTTGACAATAAAAAAATTGGCTCGTTAGGACTAAAAATAAAACGAGGCTGTTCGTTTCATGGTCTGGCACTTAACATTAATATGGATAAAGAGCCCTTTACTCGAATTAATCCTTGTGGATATGCCGGGCTAGAAATAACTCAATTATCGGAGCTCGGAGGGCCAGATAATTTATTAGCGATTGAAAAAGACCTTAAGCAGGTCATTTTAACTAATTTGGATTATGCGAATTTTATTGTTGGTGAAGGACTAGAATTTGATTGAGTTAAAATAATTGAGCAATACTATGAAAAACGAAGAAATGAAACAGGCAAAACACATTCCCATTTGGCAGATCCCTGTTGAACTCATTACCAGCGGAAGCAAATTCGAAACTGCGCAAGGTTTTTCTGCGATTAAAGACGGTGTTAAATCTCGAAGTGGTACTGGAAACATAGCATTGGGTGGCAAACCAGCCTGGTTAAAAGTCAAATTGCCTAACGGTAAAGGATATCAGGAAGTTAAATCCAACGTTCGGGGGAACAAACTAAGTACTGTTTGCGAGGAGTCAAAATGCCCCAATATTGGTGAATGTTGGACCGCTGGTACTGCAACAATCATGCTAATGGGTTCAGTGTGCACTAGAGCCTGTCGATTTTGTTCGGTGGATACGGGCAATCCGAATGGATGGTTGGATGCCTATGAGCCAGAAAATTCAGCTGAATCAGTGAAACTAATGGGCCTGAAATATATTGTTTTTACATCGGTTGATCGCGATGATATTGATGATGGAGGCGCTCATCATTATGCGGAGTGTGTTAAAGCGGTTAAACGTGAAAATCCCGATACTAATGTTGAAGTTTTGACGCCTGATTTCAAAGGTAACCTGCAAGCGCTTGAAGAAGTACTCGATTCTGGTATCGTAGTGTTCGCCCAAAACATTGAAACGGTGAAGCGTTTGACTCACCCAGTGAGAGATCCTCGTGCAAGTTATGAGACGACGATCAAATTACTTGCTCATGCAAAAAAATATCGCCCTGACATTTTAACCAAAACCAGTTTAATGCTCGGTTTAGGTGAGTCAGATCAAGAAATCAGAGAAACTATGCAAGATTTAAAAAATATCGGTTTGGATATTGTTACGCTGGGTCAGTATTTGAGACCGACGATTAACCATTTAGCGATTGAACGTTACGTTAAACCTTCTGAATTCGATGAATATCGTCGATGGGGCTTGGATATGGGGTTTCGAGAAGTCGTAGCGGGCCCCTTCGTCCGTTCAAGCTATCGGGCCGAAAGAGCGCTTGAAGGTAATAATGCAGGCATCACCAATTAGTTAGTAGGGACGCATTGAATGAATAATGATATTGCTACTAAGGGAAATTCTCTGTCAGAACTTGACGGTGACATGACGCCAGAATCTCACCCCAAAGCGGCACTTTGTGCCAATTGTGGCGCTGAACTCGGTGGTCAGTTCTGCCATACCTGCGGCCAATCATCCAAAAGCATGATCAAATTTTTTGGCGAGGTGATCAAAGAACTACTGGATGACACCTTAGGTTATGATTCTCGTTTAAAGCACTCTCTTTTTCCATTATTTTTCAAACCTGGCCGATTGACTCTTGATTACGTTAAGGGAAAACGGTTTCATTATGTGCTGCCTTTCAAGCTCTATCTGATCACCAGCGTTTTATTTATTCTACTGATAAAAAATAGTACTGATACCGAAAATCTCAATTTTGATAATGTGGCGAACAGTGAAGCTTCACAAGAAGTCAACAAAGAAATCGAAGAAGACATCAAGCAGGCAATTGATGAGGTTAATAAAGCCCACTCAACTCAAGGTAAAAAAACAATTGATTTTCATCTGGGTGAAAATTCACAAAAAGAGGTTGCTAATTCAGGTGTTGAGCCAGTAAACCAACCAAAAACCGACGAGAAAAAAAATGATAATATTTTTACCATTGGCACGGGTGATGATGATATTAATTTGAAATGGAATAAAGAAACGCAACAACTAGATGGTATTGACGAAATTGATGATGGTTTTATTAAAACTTTCGTTACTCAAATAAATCCAAAACTAAAGAGTTGGAAAAATGATCTCAAACCACTGGTCGAATCAATCATCGAAATATTACCCTATATGATGTTTGCAATCTTACCTGTTTTTGCTATTTTCTTAAAGATTTTTTACGCATTTTCCAAACGTTATTACACCGAACATCTGATATTTTTATTGCATAATCATTCGTTTATTTATATGTTAATGATGCTACAAATAGGACTGGGTTTTGGAGATGATAAGTTAAAATCGATGGAAAGTTGGTCCGCTCAGACTACTGCCGGAGTGTTTGAATTTGTATCAGTGCTATTAAGCTTATGGATGGTGGTTTATGTCTTTTTGGCTATGAAACGATTTTACCAACAAGGATGGAAGATAACTATTTTCAAAACTTTGGCTTTGGGGGGTATCTATTTGATGATGTTATCCTTCGGCTTTGTCGTGAGCATCGCTTTCGGCGCATATCAGGCCTGATAGTTAATGCAAGCATTTACAGAGGCTATCTTGCAAACCATTCAACAAAATTCTGAATGGGCGTGGTTGATTGTTTTTCTTATTGCTTTTATCGAATCTTTAGCAATTTTCGGTTTGTTTATGCCGGGTTGGATTTTGTTAGTCGGTATTGGAACCATGATCGGTGCTGATGTTCTAGAATTTTTTCCAATTGTGATATCGGCATATTGGGGTGCAGTGATCGGCGAGTATCTAAGTTATCATGCGGGCTATCATTATCATGAAAAAATTCTAAGCTGGTCCTTTGTCGCTAGACATGAAAAATTGATTGAACAATCAAAATTTTTTTTCAAAAAGCATGGTGCCACTGGCGTTTTTTTTGGTCGTTTTATCGGTCCGGTGAGAGCTGTTATTCCGCTTATAGCAGGAATTTCTGAGATGCCAAAGCGGGTTTTTTTCTGGGTTAACATCATCTCAGGTTTAATTTGGGCTCCTCTTTATTTGATCCCCGGGATCTTTATTGGCGCGGCAGTTAATGCTGATCGAGAATTTTCTTCCTCTTTAATTTTTATCTTGTTGGTCATCGGTTTAGTTTTATGGATAGCGATTAATCAAAGTCGAAAATCGCTGAAAGTCATTAAAGGTAAGCTGAAAGCTAATCGCCAGTTTCTGGCAGTCAACCTTATATTAGTCTGGGCCATTTTTGTGGTGCTGGTTATAATTTTGATCAAAAGTACCTATTGGGATGTACTAAAGGACATTTTCGCAGTTGTTTGGAGTAAAATATTGGAAGCATAAGTGGGACTCTGCTATTTTTGGTTCTTAATTTAGGTTAACTAGAGTTTAGGTAATTTGTGCAGATTGTTTATCTAATTTTTCAGTGGCACTATCATAATCAAAAGACTGCAAATTTTGCTCAGCAATTTGTAGCATTTGCGAGGTTTTATTAGTTCCCAGCATACTGTTAAGTGGGCTTTTTAAACCAGCTCGCTTTTCCATAAACAGTTTGACACTATGCTCTAAAAATCGACTCATCATGGCTTGCATCGAATCACCATAAAAGCGGACAAATTCTTTTAGTATTTCTGAAGTCAAAATGGGGTTGCCGTTGGTTTCTTCTTCCGCGATTAATTGCATTAATGTACAGCGGGTCAGATCTTCCTTGGTTTTGGCATCAATGACTTTAAAATCATTATAGGACATTACCAATTCTTTAATATCCTGAAGGGTGATGTAACTGCTTATTTCTGTGTCGTACAATCGGCGATTCGGATACTTTTTAATGATTCTTGGTTTTGGGCTAGCTTCTGACACGAGTGAAATCCTTTGATTATTATTATTGATTGTCTTTTATTCATTTGAGTTTAGCAATTTATATTGGTGCATGCCAGCATTTTAAAAAGCAAATAGCAAAGTTGTATCAAAATTTACTTTCGTTTACGAGATAATATCTCATATTCCGCACCAAATAATCTAAACTCAATCTTTTATGTGCGAGATAGATCACAAGACTTTCAGCAATAGATTAAACCCATTATAGCGAAAAGATCAAAGATTTCTTATTCGTTATTTGAAATAATCAACTTACTTAGATTTTTTCGGTTAAAACCTCAATGGTTGCCACTGTCGATTTTGAAAAATTAGAACTTCAACCGATTGATCATCTTGGGTTAGTCGCCAGTCTTATTCAAAAATATGATTTAACTTGCTTGATAAGCAGCTACCTGTCAGTCAAGAAAAAGGGAGCATTGTTAGTCATGGTCAACGAGTGGCAGCTATGATCATCAATGGTTTGGGATTTACCGCTAAACCGCTTTATTTATCGCCCGATTTTTTTGAAAGCAAACCTGTTTCACGGCTGATCGGTGAAGGGGTTAAAGCTGAGCATTTGAACGACGATGCTTTAGGGCGCACTTTAGATGCGATATATGCTCAAGGTTGTACCTCATTATTTTCAGAAATCGCATTTCACATTGCATCCCAACATCAGTTGATAGGCAAGTCTGCCAAATTAGATACAACCAGTCTTAAATTGTTTGGTGAGTATTATGAAGTCGATGAAGAAAAAGGGAAAAAACCACCACAACCTGCGCTTGGTTACTCAAAAGATCATCGTCCCGATCTGAAACAAGTCGTGATGTCATTAATGGTCAGTGGCCCTGGCAGTATTCCCTTATGGTTCGAAGGGTTAGATGGTAATAGTCAAGATAGAAAAAATTTTCATGAGACGATTGAGCGAGTCAGAGCCTTTCAACATTCATTGAAAGATAGCCCTTCTTTTTTAGGGGTTGCCGACTCAGCACTTTATCATCAAGGTAAACTAAAGGATACCACCATCCGTTTTCTCACCCAAGTTCCTGCCACACTAAAGCGCGTTAAAAACTATTATAAACACGATGAAGATGGGTTTGTGTGGGAATATTTAGCCTTAGGTTATCGAGGTTGTTGGGTTGAATCAAATCATCCTCAAAAGGAGCGTTGGTTATTAATTCATTCAGAGCAAGCTGCCAAGAAACAAACGATAACACTACTTAGACGTATCAAAAAAGCACTTGGCTCAGCCAAAACAGAGGCAAACAAACTTAGCTCGCACCATCAGATCCGTTTACTGTCATCAAAAACAAGGTCGCCCCAAGTTGGGCGAGAAAGCCAAATTAAGTCACTATCAGCTTTGCACTGAATTAGATAAAATGCCAACCGTTTGAAAATCAGGTAGGACGTTTTATTTTAGCCACCAATGAAACTAAAACAAGTCTAACAGCAGAGCAAATGTTAAGTACTTATAAAGAAGAGCAAGATGTTGAACGAGGATTTCGTTTTATCAAAGAGCCCAGCCTTCAATTAAATAAAGTATTTTTGAAAAAGTCAGAGCGAATAGAAGCATTAATGACGGTCATGACACTCTGCTTGATGATTTACAATCTAGGTCAACACCAAGTAAGAGAGCAACTAAAAGAAGAAAAAGAAACGCTTCCCAATCAAAAAGGAAAGGAAATTACCAATCCAACAATGCGTTGGGTTTTTCAAATGATGAGTTCCATAACAATCGCCCACTACCATGAGCGAGGCTCACATACGATGGGATTAAGTGATAACAAGCGAAAAATAATTGGGTTGTTTGGGCGTGAAGCATTAGAGATCTATGGATTAAAGAGCAAGTAATCCCTTCGAAAGCCTAAGAATGCCTACCCGGTAGAATTTAGAGTGTGTGAACGAAAAAATAGTGATGGAATATAAGGCCTAAATAGCAGTGAATTTTTATTTTTGATTAATATTACTCCCTACTCAAGGCTTTTGGTGCGGAATGTGAGATTGAACAATGTGGATCCGTTTTAACCGAAAAAGATTTTTATATCAGTGGTTCAGAAGCCATGGTGATGGCCGTATATCGGGCGCTTAGAGATAAAGACATTGAATCTTGCAACATTCATTCTGATATTTTAAATATTAAAAGAGGAAATGGTGAAATTGAATAAAAAACTAGGGTCTGTTGAAATATGAAAGATCAACAGACCCTAATCTATATCTAGTGGATAATAGCGCAATATTATCTTTTAGTCCCCTTAATATGACCGAAAAAAGAGTAAAGCATGAGACATCTTACCTCTATCGATAAATGCTTGGGCATTGCCGATAATGCA
>Ga0256845_1000580_pt1 | contig 33889 bp, 34 predicted proteins | sample RiftiametaG_FD_189101 | JGI IMG/M metagenome (GOLD analysis project Ga0256845, IMG submission 189101) | Tube worm associated microbial communities from hydrothermal vent at the East Pacific Rise, Pacific Ocean - Riftia | ecosystem: Host-associated > Annelida > Integument > Unclassified ...
AAGTGATTAAATGAGGTAAAACTCATTTAATCACGCTATTTAACCGATAAGGTCATACTATTATTAACTCACTTGGGGTAAAAATAACGGATATAAAAAGAGAGAATTGACTACAAGGGTTTTGCAACGGTCTTAGTTTATCATATCATCTATCAATTTTGTGAGTGATACCATTATTATTATAGATGTTTCGGATGAATTACCTACGGAATATGATTGGTCATCATCGGATGCTATTGCTGTTGTACCTCAAGATTCATTACCAAATACTATTATTGGTCCTGACGGAAAAACGTACCCAGAAGAAAGGTTTGTAGGAATTATAGTGCCGGAAGAAGGTCTGTATACCGTAACGCAACGATCTATACGAGGAGATTGTTTTGTAAGTGTTCAGAAAGAAATTAATGTTACTTATAAAGACTCAGGTGTAGAAAATCCTTATTCGTTATCATTAGAAGTGAAGAGCTTAAAAGTATTCCCATCTCCAGTTGAACAAGGAGAAGATGTAGTTATTCGTTTCACTACAACAGACAAAGAACCTGTAGAAGTTTCATTAATCAACTTAAGTGGTCAAGTAATGTACTCGGAGATATATTTAGGAAAAAAACGATACAGCCTTAACCTTAAAACTGATGGATTAATTGAAGGAACATACATCCTGAAATTAAAAACAAAAACATCGATCTTAACAGCAAGAATCCTAATTAACTAGTAGAAGAAAAATGATTAAAACATATATAATAGCGGTATTTACAGTATTAAGTACCGCATTAGGGTTTTCGCAGCAATTAGATCAGATTGGCAAGAAAGGCGGAATTAAATTTTCGGGCGGGATTGGTGTCAACTAGAGTTTGTATTTCTCTAGCGGAGTGAGTGAGCGTTACAATCCTTACACTTACGTTGTTACGGGTAATGTTGGCGTTAGCGTTTACGGTATGTCATTCCCAATTAGCTTCACCTATTCTAATCAAAAACTAAGCAATAGCGGTTTGCCTTTTAACATTGTAGGCGTGAGTCCTACTTACAAAAACCTGACTTTACACGCAGGGCATCGCAGTATGAGTTTTTCTAAATACTCTTTATCTGGGCACTCATTTTTAGGTGGCGGAGCAGAATATAAGAAAAACAAATGGGCATTTGCAGCAATGGGAGAACGTTTACTCAAAGGAGTTGAATATGACAGCACAAGTTCACCAGTCCCTATTTACAAACGTATGGAGTATGGATTCAAAGTCGCTTATAGCAATAAAGGAGATGAAATCAAATTTATTTCTTTCTACGCAAAAGATGTAGAATCATCTATCCGAGCATTCCCAGTACAGACAGTCACTCGTCCACTAGAAAATCAAGTATACAGTATATCGCTTAAAAAGAAGCTAAATAAAAAAATAACACTTCGCTTTGAAGGTGCTCAATCAGGAGTAACCAAAGACAAGAGAAATGCCGTATTGGCAGATAATGTAGGAGCAATTAGACAGAGAATTTATTTTATTCCTATCAAAACTACCACAACATTTAGTTCAGCTTTTAACGCAGGATTGGATTTGTCACTAGGCAAAGCAAAAGTAGGAGCAGGAATTGAGCGGGTCGAATCTGACTACCGTACCTTAGGAGCTTATTTTATTAACTCTGACTTTCAGAATGTAACATTAAGTTTTTCCAGACCATTATTAAAAAAGAAAATAAGTTTTTCTTCACGGTTAGGCTTACAAAAAGACGACTTACAAAAAACAAAATTATCATCAATGAAGCGAGTAGTGTTTAGTACAAATATGGGGGTAACAGTTTCCAAAAAAGTAAAGCTAAACCTTTCATACTCTAACTTTAATAGCTTTATCAACATCAAGCCAGTAGATCAAGCCTTTGCTCAAAATTCGGACTTACGAAATATTGATACGCTTAACTTCACACAAATCAACCAGTCGTACACAGCCTCAGTTGCGTACAAGATGTTAGACAACACCAACCTAAGCCACAACTTAGGGTTCAACGCCAATTATAACCTCAGCGATAGCAAAGCACCAGAAGGAAATACTGTCAATAGTGTGGCAACAGCAGGAGTTAATTACTCGCTAAGACTCAAAAAAAGCAAAACTAGTATTGGAGCAAGTGTTAATGCCAACCAGAATCAATCAGCCCTAGGAGAAGCCTTTTTTGTAGAAGGAGGAGTAAACGCATCCAGAAAAATATTAAAAGAAAAAATAAGTGCAACACTAAGTGCCAATGTGATGAACAACTATGAAAACAGTAAACTAACCGCAAGATTATTTTCAATCAACAATAGTTATTCGCTTAAATTAGGCAAGAAACACTCAATTAATATAGGCTTGAGGATTTCGAGTAGAGTCTCTATCGCCAAAGCCGAGTTAAGTTATTACAAAACATCATTTCAAGAATTATTTGTAAACGCAGGATATAGCTACCAATTTTGAAAAATAAATTAATTAATTAAAACAGGAACTAAATAAGAAATAAAACAAATTAGGGCAATTCCCTCAACCAACAGCTATCGCTATGTTGTTTGAGGGTCGGGTTTTCCACTGTATCTTTTTTATTTTTTTGTATGTCACGATTTTTTGTATCAGTCTGAGCTAGTTGAAGACAGAACAAAAGAGTTGGGAAATAAACACAAAAAAACAAAAAAGGATGCCGTTTCACCCCCTATTGCACAAGCTTCGCTTGTTTTATTACACAAAAAGATATATGGAACACTTATTACAGCATACCAAACGATTCTTACTCAGCCTACTACTATTTAGTATAGGATTTACTTCGTTTGCCCAACAGCAATTCCCCATCAAGGTAGAATCCTCAACCACCTTAGCCTCTACTTTTTTAGACGACTACACTGACCCCTCTACCTTCAGGGTATTGGTCAAGCTCAGGGACCTTACTGAGACCAACTACAAGCTACGGCTCAAAGTTAGTTTTACAAGCGACAACTATAGCTTCCAATCCATCAATGGTATTGTATTGACCCTTCAAGGCGGAGAGACCCATACCTTAGACCAAACAGAGCTCACCGATCTATTTTCAGACCTTACTTTTACTACAGGTACCGCTAGTCGTACCCTTCCAGAAGGAGTGTATATAGTTCGTTTTGAAGCCTTTGATGCCATAACCCCGCTATTGTCGTGTCCAACGGACTCACGGACTTCTCTGTAGTAGCCGTACGCTTATTTGAGCCACCCTTGCTTGCCAGCCCAAAACACAACACTCAGCTCATCTGAGATGACCCAAACCATTCCCTTCACTTGGACACCCAGAAGCTTCTCTGTATCACAAAACAGCCCCATCAAGTACAAACTAAAAATCGTAAAACTAGACCCCGTAGGCACATCACCCTATGTAGCCCTAGATAACAGCACGTTTTTAGTCAACAATAGTGAATTTATAGACATTTCAGGCTCATACTTTGCCTTTGACCCATCCAACTTTCAGTTAGAATCAGGCAAGACCTATGCTTGGCAAGTACTTGCCTACGAAGAAAAACTCATCAACGGTGCATTGACCCAAAGTTCAGCCCGCTTCAAGAATGGCGGAAAATCACAAGCCTATACCTTTAAGACAGAAGAAAACTGCCCCTCAGTAGAAGAAATACAAATAGAAGAACAGTCAGCACCCACAGGAAGCTTACTTGCCCTCTCTTGGCTCGGTGATGACCTGCACCAACAATACGAATTGAGTTACCGCATAGCAGGAAGCAATAGCCCTTGGCAAATCATTAAACTCAGTCAATCCTCAGCCCAATTATCAAGCAATGAGCTACTACGAGGACAAGTATATGAGTATACACTCAAAACCCGCTGTAACAACTGGCTAGACGAAGCACAAACAGGCGAGCTAAAACTCTCTACCCAATCTTGTACCGCACCCACGCCCATCCTTATCGCTGATAATGACCCCACTAATGGCATCACCCTTACTTGGGATGCTACTACAGATGCCAGTACTTATTTGGTCACTTATACCGATAACAACACTAGCACCACCCAAACAGAAGAAGTCACCAATCCAACTGTTACAATCCCAGCCCTTAGCCAAGGCATTTATACCTTACAAGTAGACGCACAATGTACCGCAAGCACAGCCCTAGGACAAAGCCAAACCCTAAAATTTGATGACAGCCAAATAGTAGAGGCTTGCCCACTAGCACGTCCCTTTAGCCTCTATGCCATCCCGCTAGAAGCAGCCCCTAGCCAAACGGAGATTACTTGGGCATCACTAGCCATACACAAGAGCTTTGAGTTTACCTATTGGGACAATAGCAAGCCAAGTTCAGCACAAACACTCACCGCTACCGAAGCAAAACTAACCATACCCGGCTTAACCCCAGCCCAGCTTTACCGCTATACGCTCAAATCAATTTGTACCGACACCAAAACAGTCACTACCCCAGAAGGTGGTTTCCGCTTAGCCCCGATAGAAGAAGAAGTCATTACCGACCCCACTACCGCCGACTGTTTTCCACCAAAGGTAATTTCAGCCGAAGTACGTAACCCCAGCACAGCAAAATTTGATTGGGAAAAGATAAAAGACGCTGAATCCTATGAGTTGAGTTATACCCTTCAAACAGCAGCAGGAGAAACCCCTGCTAGCTCACAATTATTTACCACGACCTCTACCAATGCCAAGGTAAAAGACCTCAGCCCAGGTACCTATACCTATAGCCTCAAGGTACGCTGTGGTGACAAACTCTCTATCCCTTCTTCAGAAGGCACAATAGACATGAGGCAAAGCCAAAGCAATGCAGACTGTGACTCGTTGCCAGCAATAGAAGTACTCACCACTACCGACTCAGAAGCCCAATTGGCTTGGTCTTATACAACAGGCTTACACACAGGATTTACCATCCAATACAAAGAAAAAGACCAACACTGGGGCGAATCCTATACCACTGATCTCAATGACCTTCAAGACCTTGTAGCCAACCACAAAGCCCCAGACAGCGACAAGATCAGGTACACAATACCTAGACTAAGGTCATCCAAAACGTATCACTTTAAACTAACTGGGAAATGCGGTATCGACCAAGCCCAGTCCAATGATGTACTCATTGCCACTACCACAGCCGAGCGCATGCTCAACTGTGAAGCAGGCGGTGCTTGTGACAGGACCTCTACCATTCAGATAGGCACACTCGCCCTAGGTGACGAGATTAAGATTTCTACCTATACCCTTAAAATATCAAAAATAACGAGCCAATCCCCACTATTTACAGGAGAAGCAACAGGTGATATTGAGATTTTAGGGAAATCAGATGCCGTACAAGCCGTATTTGCGTTAAAAGACGCCTTTATAAATGAAAGTGCCTGTGTGACCAAAGGTGAGGCTAGTTTTACATCAGTCAGAAATGATGAGTTAAGTGCCGCCGTTACTAAATTGTCAAACCAAATAGAAGAAGGATTAAGCCAAGTCACAGATATTCTTGAGCAAGCCAATGCAGGTTTGGAAGCAGGAATAGAGGCAGGCAATGAAGCCATTGGCTTCTTTCAGGGTGGTACAGGTATTGGTATGCCCAAAGACGGTGGGCTAGGAGAGGACATCACGCTCACCGAAAACATTACAGCATCAGACATTAGCGTAAGCGGATACCAAGTAACGGTAGCTGGGCAAACTGCTACTATCCCAGTCCTGATAAAAGGCGGAGACGGAAAAGTATTTTCAGCAAGCTCATCAGGAGTAATAGAAGTAGGGCAGTATGACGATAGTTTTGTAAAAATAGCAGCTGTAGAATATGATAAAACCAAAACATTAACCTTCTCTAAAAACAAGCAAAGCCTTTTTGGTTATGATACTTGGTATGATACTTATGAGCAATCACCAGGGATGGTTTTGCATTATATCAAGACCAATAACAAATTTAGAGATGCCAAAGCGATTACCCACGCCATTGTAGACGATGTAGATTTTAGCCTAAGCGGAGTTAAGAAAGAAGACTTGTTTTGTGTAAACAGCAAAGGATTTGTTTACACAAAAAAGCAAGGTAACACACTAACTTTAGTAGGTGGAAAAGAGAAAGATGCACAGGTGATTTATGCCGTAGAACGCAAGGAAGTGGATGGCAAAACAGAGACCAAGTTATTGGGAGCCTTGTTGTTATCAGCTTACCCCGTTGTAGAGAAAGAATTGGTGGTAGTACCGACTTACAAACGCCATACGATAGATGTTGCAGAATTATCAGAACAAGTTAATGCTATTTATGGCAAAGCAGGCTTTCATTATACCATTAGCCTTGACAATAGTTTAGAGGATGTTTTTGCTTGGTGCGATGAGCCCGATAATGGTTGTGTTTATGATTTGGAAGGTTCAAGGACTTTGAGTAACGACTATGGCGGTGCAGAGAAGAAGATTAGAGACTATTATCTAGACAGTAAAACCGCCGAAGAGATAGGCGAGACCAAAGCTTATCTGTTTATGGTGAATGAAAAAACAGACCAGAGTGAGGGTGAGCAGATAGACGGTAGAATGAACTTCACCAAGCAATTTGGTTTTATCTATAATGTAGAGAAACAAAAGAAGCGAGAGTTAAGCAAGACGATTGCTCACGAGCTAGGTCATGGACCTTATGGCTTGCGTCACATGCACAACAAAATGTACTTGGGTGATGCTTATAATGACAATACCTACCAAAATCTGATGGGTTATGGCTTAGGCACGAAACTGAACAAAATGCAGTGGGACATTATCCATGAGCCTGGTGTGACTTGGGGATTGTTTAGTGGAGATAAGGAGCAGGAGTATGAAACAGCTAAGTGGAAAGCAATATTACTGTCTTCATCAAGAACCCTTGTTTATTTAAATCCAACCTCTGAAGAAAAAGCAATTATTACAGGAGATTATATTGATTTTCACTACTCAGGGCATGGGGAAAGTAAAACTGAACTTTCTGAAGAGGGGTTGAAACATAGAGTGAATGGTGTGTTGTTTATTTCTTCAGCTGAAGAAGCTGAAGAGTATGGAGTAGATATTGGTGCTGTTTCTCATCAGATGAAAGCAAAGGGAACTTACAAAGAATCTGAAATAGTACACTACATGGGTAATTATATCATTCATTCTAATTATGAGCTGGTTGACGGTGGAGTTATTTTGATCTCGGATGAATTTATTACATCATTAAATCTTACAAAAGAAGCAGAAGATTTTATACGATTTCATCAACAAAACATCATTGATTACAAGAATAAGAAAGAGGTCTTTGATGGAAAGTCAAGCGAAAATAAAAAAGAGGAAATAAAAGTTTATAGCGAGATGTATAACGACCCCCAGCCATCCTCTCAAGGAAAAGTCAAGATACTTTTAAGAAACGGCATGATTATAGAGCTAGATGATGATAGATTGTCTCAGAGATTTAGGATAGTAATGTGTATTAATGGTGAAAAAGGTGTGATAAAATGGTAAAAATATATATTGTAATAGTAAGTGTTTTAATGTCAATCCTTTCAATTGGGCAAGATGTTATTTCTGATTTATATAAATCAGACGAAGCCTATCGAAGAATAGAAGTTTTGTTAGACTCTACTGAGGTGTTGGGGTTGAAAAAGGAATCACTAGTGCTAGCACTAGATTGCAGAAATGTTATTCCTTTAAAAGAAGGTAAATATACTTTGAGAAAAAAAATAAAAAAAGTGTATTATGAGTTAGATAGTTTAGTTAGGTTTTATTCTAGTTCATCTAGACTTGGTGAAACTAGTTTTGATTTTTCTCGATTTAAGGAGCTAGAGTACTTGCATTTAATTGCAGACAGTTTGATCATTGTGCCACAAAGTATTAAACAGTGTCAAAACATCAAATTATTAAATGTATCTATTAACAGATTTAAAGAATTGCCTAAATGGCTTTTTGAACATTCGACTATACAAATTCTGAATGTATCAGATAATGCTTCAATAAACACCTTAATACTACCAAATAATGTGGGTCAAAATGTTTCTTTATTGAAGTTAAATCTTAACAAAGCTAATATAGTTAATATCCCTGTTCTTTTTTTAAATTTTGTAGGATTAATAGAACTAGATTTATCTGAAAATAATTTTTCTAAAATCCCTCTCAGTATAAAAAAATGCACAAATTTACATAAATTGAATTTAGCAGGTAACCCTATTACTGAATTTCCTGAAGGCATACGTTATTTAAATTCGTTAGAGTACCTTAATTTAAAAGAGACACAAATAGAAGATATTCCTAAGTGGGTTTTCGAAATGAAAAACTTAAAACATTTAGGGCTTCCTAGCACTTATTTCAACAAGCATCTGGAAGAATTATTTGAAAAAGATCTTGATAATAAATATTATCCTATAAAATTATTTTAGTCATGAAAATTACTTCTACAATTATTTTTATTGCTTTCGGATATTTGTTGTTTTCCCAAACAGTTGTTACTAATGATATATCACATAGATTAAAGGAAGGTGAAATTTGTATAGTTGTCGAAAGGGAGATTGCATCAGAGCTAGGTTTACCATCTAATTACCTTGTGAAATCTCCCATTAATAATGAAGAAATTGAGTATCAGTATTATTATAACGTTTATGACTGGAAGACAAGTAATGTTACTCGATACGATTTGAATATGGGGTATGAATATGAGAGATATATAGGCGCTTATCTTAGAAATATAAGAAGGTTTGGAGTGGATTTAATTCATACTCCAGAGTATCTTTCAGCATACGAAGAGTTTTTCGGTCAAATACGTTTAAATTACGCAGCAAATATTTCAACTATATATTTTAAGGAATTACCTCCAATCTTATTGAAGAATTTCAGAATCTTGGAAAATCCAGAGGATAAAATAAGGATATCTGTATCAATGAGGGTTTTATCGTATGATGAGTTGTTTTTCGAAACAGCTCCAATAGATGTTTTTCGTGATAAAAGTCTATCTGTTTCCAATAGGAGACTTTACATTAATGGAACAAATGAAATTACTAACCTGTCAAATGTTATTAATAATTACAATCAATTACCATCTGCTGGTTTACAATGCCTGTCTTGTTGTGAGTCTCATATCAGTCACTGTAAATTACCATCTAATTGCAGTGATTTTGGGGGTAAAAATTACAGGTTTACTACGTCAAGCTTAGATTGCGTTGACGATGAGGTATATTCTAAACTGGGTATAGGTATTTTTTACAACCTCTATATTGAGGATAAGGATATATATACCGCGTTTTCAACTGAGAGAGCTAGAGTTTTAAATGATAATTCTAACATTAATTCCACCAAGGTTGCACCGTTAATAGAAATAGAATAATATCATTTAGATCATAAAATGAGTTAAATTAAGGTTGAGTTATTTACCCCACTGCTCTTAGCTTGTAGGTTAAGCTTTTTCAACGGTTCCGTCAGTAGACGGACACGTCCTTAGTAGTCGGGCACACCCACCATTATGTATAAAGGGCATCTTGCCCTTGGTTATCGTTTTTAATTAATAATGAAGAGTTAAAACTGGATAGTTGTTGTTTAATAAAGCAAGTCAAAAACAAAAGAAATTAAATTTTGTATTTTTTGCGTTAAGGATAGAGCGGTTTGTTTGAAATCTTAGCGATTTTTTTTGTCGCTAAGATTGAGTAGCGAAAGCCTGCCCCAGGTTGCTTTTTTAGCAAGCGGGGAAACGCCCAAGGTTTTTAGTAGAGTTGTTTTTTTTACTATGTTTTGTGATTGATTCCGAATGTTTTCTGTTAATTTTTTATCTTTGTAACCCGTGAGTAGATTATTTAAAATATTTCTTTTAGTTGCCTTAAGCTTTTTTACAAGTTTGAGTGCTAATGATAGTCTATTAGTTGGCATGCCCAAAGACGGAGGTTTGGGCGAAGACATCACGCTCACCGAAAACATTACAGCATCAGACATTATCGTAAGCGGATACCAAGTAACGGTAGGCGGACAAACTGCCACTATCCCAGTCCTGATAAAAGGCGGAGACGGAAAAGTATTTTCAGCAAGCTCATCAGGAGTAGTAGAAGGTGGTGGGGGTGTGAATTTTGCATATGACGAATGGTTACGAGATGATAGCAAAAGTAGAGTTCTACCTCCTGATGAGTTAAGCGGTGGTCAAGTAACATTTGTTGTAGGAATTAAAGGATCTGGGGGCGGAAAGGGTACGGAGTTAAGTGTTTCTTTTAATGGGGAAATGACTCTTTGGATGTACGCATCAAGTGAATGTGCCTTACAAACAAACAAGGGCGTACGGAGTCGCAGTATGCTCGGTTTGAAAAGCGTTTTATGGAAGGTGAGTTTCAGTATGTATGGGATATGACATCTGTAGATGAACGTTTAAATGATTTAACTAGAATTTTTGGTAAAATAAATGTTTTATTTCTGAAAAAGATAATAGGTTTAATGCCCCCTAGTAATGAGAAAGAAAAACACTTAATAAGTGAATTAACAAGTTCGTCAGGAGGTATTAACCTAACTAATCTTCTTGCCTTGTATAATTTAGGTGATGAGTATTTTATGACTTTTTTAGATTAGTTCCGGTGCTGATTGGAGAATGAGCGAAGCGGTTTCTTCAATCAGGCAAGGCATTGGGTTTAGAGTGTGGTGTTTTGTTGGCAGTTTGCAACTGCCTGTGAGGAGTTGGGTAGGTGAGGTGTAGTTTTTATGGAGTTTTGAGTTTTGTGTAAAAGTGTATAATTTAGGCGTGGTGTAGGCAGTTGCATTCCGAAGCTTCGGAATGCCATGTAGATTGTAGCTTTAAATTAAGTGTGTAGACGGACACGTCCTTAGTAGCAGGACACAGCCACCTATTATGAATAAAGGGCATCCTGCCCGCGGTGTATTTTTAATTAATAATGAAGAGTGAGTAATTAATAATAGGTGTTTTGTGTCAGCCTGAGTTTATCAATACAAAACTTTGGCTAATTTCTTTTTGTTTTATTTGTAGTACTTTGTATAATGACGGGCAAGATGCCCTTGGTTATCGTAAGTCGTAGAACCGCTAAAAAAGCTTAACCTACGACTAGGTATGTGTATTACAAGCTAAGACCATCGGGGTATAGTATAGGTGATGGAAAATATTTTGGAAAAAATGGAAATAATGGTATTGATGGGTTTTATTATAAAGGGGATATAGAAAATCCAACAGAAATTATAGTAATGGAAAGTAAGCAAATGAAAATAAATGGTTCTGTAAAATTAAATAATGGAAACAGTTCTACTGGGTTACCATCTCAAATGAAAGAGGATTGGATAAGATATATTGCAGATAATAAACTAAATAATCTCACAGGGTTACAAAAACAAACAGCAACAGCAATTCAAAATTCGCCAGTCGGATTTATTAAAAAATATGTTGTAGCTGTAGATAAAGCAACTGGAGAGGTTAATTTCTTGAAATTAGGAGGCTTTTAAATATGCAAACAATTAATGATAGAATATCTGATAAATTAAAGAGTACTGATATTTGGATTAACCATATTACTACTGATGAAAGAAATTTAAAGTCAATGGGCTTGAATTTTAGATTTTTAGAGATAGACTTAGCAATAAAATCAATTAATGATAAAGATTATGCAGAAAGTAAACTGCATTTTTATATAGCATCACTTCTTGACAAAATGAGAATTGAAAAATTTAATGATACATTATTTGATTTTGGACTTCCTTATATTGTCTATCCTATTTTGAGTGACAATGAAATCTTAATTAAATCGTATTCGGAATTAAGATATAATGCTTGGGGGCGAATGCCCAGTATGGATAAAAATGTGTCAAAAGGTAAAGATGCTATTTGGTGTAATACAGTTCAGTTTTTTATGGCTAATGATATTCAAGGAATAGAGAGAAACCTAAATATCATTGAAACATTAACGCTACCCAAACTACCAAAAAACCAACAAGAACTAAAATTGGATTATGAGTTTTACAAAGCGCTTTTAAGTAAAGACAAAAGTAAATGTGAAGAAATTTTGGAGCAATTAGTCAGCCCCAAAATTCATAAAAAGAGAAATGATAATACTGTTTTAAATAAATATGTTTCTCAACCTGCTTTGGGTTATGCAAAATTGGCTTGGAGACAAGGATTAGAAGTTGAAGTAAATAGTCCATTAGTACCTAAAGAAATTTTACCTATTGAGCCGTTAGATAATTATGAAATTCCTTATGACTTCTTAAACTAAAATATATGAAAAAGATATTAGGATTAGCTATTACGCTAGGTTTGTTTGTGTTGGTTTATATTTATATGTCATTCTTGACTTTTACTAACTCACCTGTATTGATTTCAGCAGTAATTGCTTTGTTGCTTACTTATGGTGTTGTGTCGTCTTTGACGAGTAGTTTTTCAGTAAGTGAGTACAAGCGTTTAATTGAAAAGACAAAACATCTTCATCTTTTTTGGACAATGATGATTGTGATTAGCGTAAGTGTAGGAGTGTTTTCTTTTTTGTTTTGTGTCAATCATTATATAGAAATGAGTCAAGTAGAGTTACAGTATAACTCATCCTCAACTAAAGGTCTCGTAACAAAAAAATGGAGTAGTAAACGATTAAAAAAAATGGAAGTAGTTGATATAGAAAATATAGAATTTGAATATCAAGTGAAAGATGTTCTGTATACAAAGGCTGTTTTCCATCGATATGTTACAAAAGAGCATTATGATTTATTTAAAGGGGTGTCTGATAAGCCTTACCCAGGGGTAGGTACTGAGATAAGAGTCTTTTATTCAAAGGGAAATCCTAGTGTTTTTAAATTAGACTATTAAGTAAATACCCCCACTGGTCTTAGCTTGTAGTTTCTGGTCGTAGGTTAAGCGTTTTCAGCGGTTCCGTCAGTAGACGGACACGTCCTTAGTAGCAGGACACAGCCACCTATTATGAATAAAGGGCGTCCTAGCCCTTGGTGATCGTTTTTAATTAATAATAGGTGCTTTGTGTGTCGAAATGTCAAAAACAAAAAAGATATAGCGGATAGCCCGACCATGAGAAGCTGAAATATAACGAAGTATAATGTAAGCCTCATAAGAGGTTTTAAGTAATTATTTTGTTGATAGAACTATTTATATATATAGTATTCTTAATAATATTTGTTTTAGGTCTTCTTTATATTTTTTTAATTAAATAAGGAAATCTAAAGAGATTGTCTTGTAAATGATTTCAATTTTCGTTTACTTGGTGTTCTTAAATAACTATCATTATGCCAAAAGGAGAACATTTCAAAAAATCAAACCCACGTAATACTCAAGTATCTTTTAAGGTAAGCGAAAAAGAGCATGAAAAATTACTAGCTTTGGCAAATAGAACGGGGATGTCTATTCCGCAATGGATAAGACTTCAGATTGAAAAAGGTAGGATGCAGGATGATACACAGCTACCTAATAAATCCAAAAAAGGGGAGTCTCAGATGTCTTTATTTTAATTTTTTTTGTATTGTAAATGCCTAGCAAAGATTATGTGATACTCGTAAATACCAAAGACGAGGAGATAGGAAAAGAAGAAAAACTTAAAGCTCACTTAGAGGGTAAGTTACACAGAGCGTTTAGCATTTTTATTATAAATAATAAAGGTGAGATGCTTTTACATCAAAGAGCGAGTAATAAATACCATAGTCCTGACTTATGGACAAATGCTTGTTGTTCGCATCCAGCACCAAGAGAAAAATTAGAAAAAGCCATTCCTCGTAGGCTACAAGAAGAGCTTAATATTATAGCAGAAGGTTTAAAACCACTTTTTTCGTTTACATATAAGGTTACTTTTGGTAATGGACTTACAGAGCATGAATACGATCATATTTGGCTTGGAAAGTACAATAAAGAACTTAAGCCTAACCTGCTAGAAGTAAAAGATTGGGGCTATTTTTCGATAGAGGAAATCCGAAAAGGAATTAGTCAGTTTCCAGATAGATATACTTTTTGGTTCAAAGAGCTATTTGAACGAGTTGTGAAAAAGCTAGATTAGTTAGCCCATTTTTTTTGCGTTAGGAATCCGTCAGGAGATGGACATTATTTGTGGAAATCCTTTGTTATTTTTTTTGTGTCACATTGAGCTTGTCGAAATGTCAAACACAAAAAAAAATAAAGATTGGGAACAAAAAGTCCGACTGTCATGAGTCGTTTTAGCGAGTGAGAGGAACGTCCTAATAAATACAGTGTGAATTGGTATCATCTCCCGAAAAAAAACAATGAATTTTGTTTAAGACTCTTTATATTTGTGTTTTCATATTAGTTAATTTATGTTCATGTCAAAAATATTAATAATAGGAGCTGGAGGAGTAAGTAATGTTGTTGTCAAAAAATGTGCAATGCTTCCAGAGGTGTTTTCTGCTATTGTGCTAGCGAGCAGGACAAAGTCAAAGTGTGATGCCATAGCTGCTGAAATCAAAAATATGACAATTACAACGGCTCAAGTAGATGCCGATGATGCAGGTCAAGTAAGGGATTTGATACAAAAATACCAGCCTAAGTTGGTGATTAATGTAGCTTTGCCTTATCAAGATTTACCAATTATGGATGCCTGTCTGGCAGAAAGGGTACATTATTTAGATACTGCAAACTATGAACCCAAAGAGAAAGCGAAATTTGAGTACAGCTGGCAATGGGCGTATAAAAAGCGATTTGAAGAGAAAGGAATAATGGCGTTACTGGGGTGCGGATTTGACCCAGGGGTAACAGGGGTCTTTACAGCGTATGCGGCTAAACATCATTTTGATGAAATACATTACTTAGACATTGTAGATTGTAACGCAGGAGACCACGGGAAAGCTTTTGCTACTAACTTTAATCCAGAAATCAACATCCGAGAAATTACTCAAAACGGAAAATATTGGCAAGATGGAAAGTGGATAGAAACCAAGCCAATGGAGATTCATAAGCTTATCAATTACCCCGAAATAGGAGAAAAAGAATCATACCTACTGTATCACGAAGAATTAGAGTCCTTAGTAAAAAACTTCCCAACTATAAAAAGAGCAAGGTTTTGGATGACTTTTGGGCAAGGATACCTTACACATCTTAATGTATTACAAAATATAGGAATGACAAGCATTAAGCCAATTGATTATAATGGGCAACAAATAGTACCCTTAGAGTTTCTGAAAGCAGTTTTACCAGAACCATCATCTTTGGGGGAGAATTATACAGGGTGGACATCTATAGGTTGCCAAATAAAAGGGATTAAAGATGGGAAAGACAAAACCTATTACATCTATAATAATTGTAGCCATGTTGTAGCTTGGACAGAAGTAAAGGGACAAGGAGTGGCTTATACTACAGGGGTACCTGTGATGATTGGTGCAAAGATGATACTAGAAGGTACTTGGTTAAAAGCAGGGGTATATAATGTAGAAGAGTTTAATCCCGATCCTTTTATGAAGGAGTTACAAAAACATGGGCTTCCGTGGGCTGATCAAGTTAATATTGATTTACCTCATACTTACTAAAAGATGCAAACGATTCAGACACCAGCATTTGTATTAGAAGAAGAGAAGCTTATCAAAAACCTCAAATTACTAAGCAGCGTTGAGCAGCAGAGTGGGGCAAAAGTGTTGATGGCTCTTAAGGCATTTTCTATGCACCAAGCTTTCCCTTTAATTAGAGAGTATTTAACAGGGGCGGCTATAAGTTCTCTCAACGAAGCATTATTGGTACAAGAGTATTGGGGTGATAAGTCTTTTGTTTATAGTCCTGTTTACACAGAAAAAGAAATTATTCAGTATAGAGAATTAGCCAGTCATTTGGTCTTTAATTCTATTGCTCAGTTAGGGAAGTATAAATCCTTATTACCTAATATTTCTCTAGGTTTACGTATCAACCCAGAAGTATCGGACATAAAAGTGGATATGTACAACCCTTCTAGTTCTTTTTCTCGACTGGGAGTACCTATTAGTGCAATTAAAGAGCTCCCGTTAGGAGTTGAAGGAATTCATATTCACGCTTTATGCGAAAATGATGTTACGTCTCTTATAAAAGTGGTAGGGATTATCGAAGATAAATTTGCTAGGGAATTACATCAGTTGAAGTGGATAAACCTAGGGGGAGGGCATGCTATTACTCGCAAAGATTATGATGTAAAATCATTAATTGATTTATTATTACGCTTACGCAAAAAATATAAATTAGAAGTGTACATAGAACCAGGTTCTGCTGTTGCTTGGGAGTCAGGCTATTTGTTGAGCACTATTTTGGATATCGTACCCACAGCAAGCGGAGAAGAGGTAGCTATATTGGATTGCTCTTTTGTGGCACATATGCCTGATTGTTTGGAAATGCCTTACAAACCCCATGTAGAAAGTGAGTTTATAAATGGGGAACACAAATATATTTTTGGTGGTACAACTTGTTTGGCGGGAGATCAGGTTAGCGGTTTTAGTTTTAACAAACGATTAGAGATAGGAGATAGGGTCAAATTTTTGGACATGATGCATTATACAATGGTTAAGACCAATCATTTTAATGGGGTTATTCACCCTAACATTTATAAATGCGGTATAAATAGCGAGCTAAAGCTACATAAATCATATAATTATAATTCGTTTAGAAAAAAATAATATATAGTATATGTACTTTGTAGACTTGTTCGTCTATGGAAGCATTGGTTTTATCTGTTTTTCTTCTTTTTTTGATGATGGGCAAAGGTTTTTTAATTGAATTTTTATGTTTTTATTATTGAAATAGTTACATTTAGCGTTAAGAAAGTATAAAAAGTATGTCTAAAAACTTAAAACATCTCGTCTTTGTATTTTTGCTAGGGTCTATCTTTAATCTTAACGCACAGCAATTAGCTCAGTTTACTCAAGATATGGTCAACCCATACTTGGTTAATCCAGCTTTTTCGGGGGTGGAGGATTTTTTGGATATTAAAATGGGAGTACGTAACCAGTGGGTAGGTATTGACGGAGCACCAGCTACTAGGTATTTGTCGGCACATTCTGGATTAGGTAAAACACATTATGCCCGTACTAAACAAAATGATTACCACAACTGGCACGGAGTAGGTGGAGTGTTTATTAATGATCAAGCAGGAAATATCAAAACAAATTCATTGTATGCGAATTATGCTTACAATCTAAAATTAACAGAAGGTAAAGGCTATAACAGACACCATAGCGATGGTATGCGGTTGGCATTAGGTACGTTTATAGGGGTAACTAAGTACGGGCTAGACGCTAGTAAATTAACCTTTGAAAATTCAGTAGGAGAGCAAGCGGGGTCCTCTTCATTAACCAAGATGGTGCCTGATGCGAGTATTGGTGGTATGATTTATCAAAAAGATAAATTTTACGCAGGTATGTCTGTGATGAATATTTTAGGTACTAAAGTGACGGGTGTAACGTCAGGAGCAAGTGAATTGTCTCGTTTTGTTAGGCATTATTATTTTATAGGGTCGTACAAGTTTCCTGTAGGGAATGATTTATACTTGATGCCTACTCTAGTTGGGCGTTATGCAGCACCTTTGCCATTATCAGTTGATGTTAACTTACGCTTAGATTATAAAGATATTGTTTTTGGAGGTATTTCTTATCGTAACCAAGATGCCATAGCTCTGCTATTAGGGGTAGTATATAATGACATGATTGAAGTTGCTTATTCGTATGACATTACGATAAGCGAATTGAGACCTTATAGTAAAGGAACTCACGAAATAGTGATAGGAGCGAGGATACATCCTCGAATTTATGCAAGATAATTAAGGGTATTTATTAAAAATGTATTACATTGAGACATTGTAGTATGAAAGATATGAAGAAAATTTTAAAAAAGATTGCTGTTGTTACCGGTCTAGTAAGCTTTAGTAGTGTTGCTTTTGCCCAACAAATTCCTCAATATTCTCAATTTATGGTTAATCCATACTTAGTGAATCCAGCATTAGCTGGTGCAGAGGACTTTATAGATATAAAAACAGGTTTCCGTAAGCAGTGGGTAGGGTTTGATGGAGCACCTACAACGTATTATTTAAGTGCTCATACACCTATAAAGGAACATTTAGCTCAAACGAGTAAGAATATTTACCACAACTGGTGGGGTGTTGGTGGTTTTGTATACAAGGATGCTGCTGGTCCTTGGGATGCTACATCTATGAATTTTAACGTTGCATATAACATGAAGCTCTCTGAAAGTGGAGGTTTTAATACTGCTCACCATGATGGTATTCGTTTATCTTTAGGTACTTTTTTGGGATATAAAATGAATAAGCTTGATAGAGATAGAATGCGAGAGTTTAAGGGACACGGTATTACAAATGAAAAATTAGATGTTAGTAATGACCCTGCTCTTCAGGATGTAAAAGCTAATTTTGGAGAAGTTGATATAACAGTAGGTGGTATGATTTACATGAAAGATTTATTTTCTGTAGGATTCTCGACCTATCAAGCTTTGGGTAATAATTTGTTTGCTCAAACTAGTTATGCTAGACATTATTTATTCTCTGCATCATATAAGGGTGAAGTTGGAGATTATATATATGTAATGCCATCAATGCTTACAAAATATGCACCAGGTGCTCCCGTTTCTGTAGATGTAAATGTAAGAATGGATTATCATGATCAATTTTTTGCAGGTCTTTCATATAGACACCAAGATGCCGTGACGATTATGGCGGGTGGCTTGATTGAATTAAAAGAAGGAATTAAGGATTTTAGAAAAGGGAAGCATAGATACGGTATTGAGATTTTCTATTCGTATGATGTTACTCTTTCTGAAATTAGAAAATTCAGTAGTGGTGCTCACGAAATTACAGCTGGGTTTAGGTTGCCTCCAAGTTATAGAGAGCGTAATGCTGAGTCTCACTGGAAAAAAGATGATAAGAATAGAGCAAAATCACACCGTAAGCCTAGACGATGATAATCTTTTTACAACTTAACAAAAAAGGGTTCGCATTGCGAACCCTTTTTTGTTTTAATCGAGTATATAAAATAAAATAATAGAATTGTAAAAAAAAGCATTTATATGTAGAGCTTTTTTATATAAAGTATATCTTTGCAAAATGAAATCAATAAGAAACATTGCAATTATTGCTCACGTAGACCATGGTAAGACTTCTATCGTAGATAGAATGATTCAAACTGGAGAATTATTTAGTGATCACAAGGAAGTAGGAGACCTTATTATGGATAGTAATGACCTTGAGCGAGAGCGTGGTATTACAATTTTAGCCAAAAATGTCTCTATTAACTATAAAGGAGTAAAAATAAATATAATCGACACACCTGGTCACGCCGATTTTGGTGGTGAGGTAGAGCGTGTGCTTAATATGGCTGATGGGGTAGTACTTATCGTAGATGCCTTTGAAGGTCCAATGCCTCAAACTCGTTTTGTGACGCAAAAAGCAATTGATTTAGGAAAGAAATTTTTATTAGTAGTTAATAAGGTTGATAAAGAAAACTGTACACCAGACGAAGCTCAAGAAGCGGTGTTTGAGTTAATGTTTAACTTGGAAGCTACAGATGACCAGTTAAGCTTTAGTACTGTATATGGTTCTGCTAAGCAAGGTTGGTTCAGTAAAGACTGGAAAAACCCAACAAAAGACATCAATCATTTATTAGATAAGATTATAGAAGATGTTCCACCTCCAGTTGCATTGGAAGGGACTATTCAGATGCAGATTACCTCATTAGATTATTCTAATTATATTGGTAGAATTGCGGTGGGCAGAGTACATAGAGGTATTTTGAAGCCTAATATGCCTGTGTCATTGGTAAAGAATGACGGAAGTTTTGTGAAGAGCCGTATCAAAGACTTATATTTATTTGATGGTTTTGACAAGATTAAAGTAGACGAGATTGAGTCTGGTGAGCTATGTGCTGTATCAGGAATTGAAGGATTTGAGATTGGTGATACTATTGCTGATTTGGAAGAGCCAGAAGGATTAGAGCCAATTTCTATAGACGAGCCTACGATGAGTATGCTTTTCACTATTAATAACTCCCCTTTTTATGGTCAAGATGGTAAGTTTGTTACCTCTCGTCATATTCAAGAACGTTTGGATAAAGAATTAGAGAAAAATCTTGCATTACGTGTATTACCAACAGAAAGTGCAGATGCATGGTTGGTATATGGTAGAGGGATTTTACACATCTCGGTATTGATTGAAACAATGCGTAGAGAAGGGTATGAGCTACAAATCGGTCAGCCACAAGTATTGATAAAAGAAATAGATGGTGTTAAATGTGAGCCAATAGAGGTGCTTACAGTTGATGTGCCTGAAGAAGTTTCTGGTAAGGTAATTGAGTTTGTATCTCAGCGTAAGGGTGAGATGGTAAGTATGGAGCCTAAAGGTGATGTACAAAGAATCGAATTTAACATTCCTTCGAGAGGTTTAATTGGTTTAAGAAACAATGTACTAACAGCAACAGCTGGTCGTGCAATCATGTCTTACAGATTTAAAGGATATGAGCCAATGAAAGGTGATATACCTGGGCGTAGTAGTGGTGTGTTAGTATCTATGGATACAGGAACTACTTTTGCATATTCTATTGATAAATTACAAGATAGAGGTAAATTCTTTATTACTGCCGGTGATAATGTCTACGAAGGACAAATTGTAGGAGAGCATTCTCGTTCTAATGACTTAGTTGTGAATATTGGGAAAGCCAAAAAACAATCTAATGTACGTTCTTCTGGTACGGATGATAAAGCGAAGATGATTCCACCAATTAAGTTCTCGTTAGAAGAAGCATTAGAGTATATCCAATGGGATGAGTATGTGGAGGTTACGCCTGAAGCAATGCGTATCCGTAAGATACATTTGAATGAAAACGAGCGTAAAAAATACAATAAAAAAGTAGTGTCGTAATTGATGTTATTTCAGTTTCGTGTGTGAGAGATCCGTCAGTGGACGGACACGGTTAAAACGGCATTCTTTTTTGTGTCATATTGAGCTTGTCGAAATATAGCACATAAAAAAAAGATACAGTGGAAATCCAGATCTTATCGAGTGTTTTACGAGATAAGGGCACACTATCATAAATAAATGAGTAATATTTCAGTTTTACGACTAAGATATTACTCATTTTTGTATAAAATTAAAGTGATACCACTTTTTAGGAGTTCTTATCATTATATTTGTAGTAAATAAAATTACTCATGGGAGAAATATTAAGAATAGCAGTACAAAAAAAAGGGAGATTAAGCGATGATTCTCTTAAATTAATAAAAGAATGTGGAATTACGTTTAGTAAAAGTGGTGGTACACTTAGGGCTGAAGCATATAATTTTCCTTTAGAATTTTTATTTTTACGTGATGATGACATCCCTGGTTATGTGCAGGATGGAGTTGCTGATATTGGTATTGTGGGGGAGAATGAACATGTAGAAAAGCGAAAAGATGTGAGTCTTTTAAAACGTTTAGGCTTCTCTAAGTGTAGGCTCTCTATCGGAGTGCTCAAAAGTGTTGATTATAAAGGTTTACAAGACTTACAAGGGAGTAAAATTGCTACTTCTTACCCTAATTTGTTGGGTGACTGGCTGGACGAAAAAGGAATTAAAGCTGAGATTCACGAAATAAGCGGTTCTGTAGAGGTGGCTCCAAGTATTGGACTTGCGGATGCTATTTGTGACATCGTAAGTACAGGTAGTACACTGATTAGCAATGGATTGAAGGAAGTTGAGAAGATGTTTAAGTCTGAAGCTTTACTAATAGGGAACAAGACGTTATCCCCTGAGAAGACGGAAATATTACAGCGTTTGTTGTTCAGGATGCAAGCGGTAATGGAAGCCCGTAATCACAAATACATTACGATGAATGCTCCTAACGACTCAATTGATGAAATTATAAAAATATTACCTGGTGTGAAGAGTCCTTCGGTAACTCCATTGTATGAAAAAGGGTGGAGTTCTATTCATTCTGTAGTGGATGAAAACGATTTTTGGCCAATTATAGAAAGCTTGCGTAATGCAGGTGCTGAAGGGATTTTGGTATTGCCCATTGAGAAAATCATTAAATAAATGCTAGTTGCTAAATATCCAAATAGAGACAAGTGGGCTGAGTTGTTACAGCGTCCAGTTTTTGATGCGTCCAAATTAGAGCAGGTTGTGAAACCTGTGCTAGAAGATGTCAGAGACAATGGAGACGAAGCTTTATTTAGGTATACGAATAAGTTTGACGGTGTAGAGTTAAATGATTTTAGCGTAAGCGAAAAAGAATTTAAGCTAGCAGGAACTTTAGTGAGCGAAGAGCTAAAAGAAGCGATTGCAGTAGCTGAAAAAAACATTAAAAAATTTCACGAAGCACAGCAATCACCAATAGAGAAGATTGAAACTGTTTCAGGTGTAAGTTGTTGGAGAGAATCTAGGGCAATTGATGCTGTGGGTTTATACATTCCAGGCGGAACAGCTCCTTTGTTTTCGACAGTATTGATGTTGGCAGTACCAGCTTTAGTGGCTGGTTGTAAGGAAATTGTCTTATGTTCTCCTCCAGATAAGGAAGGAAATATTCACCCTGCAATACTTTACACAGCAGATAAGTTAGGCTTAAGAAAAGTTTTTAAAGTAGGTGGTGCTCAAGCAATTGCAGCAATGGCTTATGGTACAGAGACCATCCCTAAAACATATAAGATATTTGGACCAGGTAATCAGTACGTAACTGCTGCTAAGCAGATAGTAACTCAAGTTGGTGTGGCAATAGATATGCCAGCAGGACCAAGCGAAGTAGCTGTTTGGGCAGATGATAAAGCAAACCCAGCGTTTGTAGCGTCTGATTTGTTGTCGCAAGCAGAACACGGAGTAGATAGTCAAGTAATTATGGTGACTACTGATGAGAAGATGGTAGAGCGTGTTCAAGAAGCTTTAGCGATTCAGTTAGCAACTCTTCCTCGTAAAGAAATTGCGAGTAAAGCATTAGACAATAGCCGATATATCGTATTACAAACGGATGATGAAGTAATTGATTTACTGAATCAGTATGCCGCCGAACACCTTATTTTACAAATCGAAAACTATAAAGAAATTGCTCCTCGTATTATGAATGCTGGGTCAGTATTTTTAGGTGCGTACACGCCAGAGTCAGCAGGAGATTATGCTTCGGGTACTAACCATACTTTACCAACTAATGGCTACGCAATGGCTTATAGTGGTGTTTCTTTGGATTCATTTGTTACAAAAGTAACTTTTCAGGAGATTACAAAAGAAGGAATACAAAACCTTGGTAAACATATAGAAGTAATGGCAGAAGCCGAGCATTTATATGCCCACAAAAATGCTGTAACACTTAGACTTAAATAAAAAAATGTTAGAAGAAAAACGAGTAGAAGTAAATTCTTTAGGAGAATTTGGTCTAATAGAAAAACTTACGAGTAATTTTAAATCAATTCATCCGAATACAATAAAAGCCGTTGGAGATGATGCCGCTGTTATTGATAGAGGAAGTTATTACGAGCTCGTTTCTACCGATTTTTTGGTGGAAGGAATACATTTTGACTTATCGTATACACCTCTTAAACACTTGGGTTACAAAGTGGTAGTGGTAAATGTGTCTGATATAGCAGCTATGAATGGTATACCGAAACAAATAACTGTTTCTGTAGCACTGAGTAATCGGTTTTCGATACAAGCAATAGAAGAAGTTTATGAAGGTATCCGTATGGCATGTGAGCAATATGGAGTGGATTTAATTGGTGGAGACACAACTTCTTCACAATCTGGTTTAATCATAAGCGTTACTGTTTTGGGTGAAGTAGCTAAAGATAAAGTGGCTTACCGTAACGGTGCTCAAGTAGGAGATGTAATCGCTGTAACAGGAGATTTAGGCGCAGCATATATTGGTTTACAACTTCTTGAGCGAGAAAAAGAAGTGTATATCTCTAATCCAGAGATGCAACCAGAAATCCCAGAAGACCAAGAATATGCCGTGAAGCGGATATTAAAGCCCGAAGCAAGGATGGATATTATCCATGAATTTAATGCTTTAGACTTTAAACCTTCGGCTATGATGGATATTTCTGATGGTTTGGCATCTGAGTTATTCCACATTTCTACGCAGTCTGGAGTAGGAGTAGAGGTTTGGGATGAAAATATTTTTATAGAAAACACTGTTTATGAGCAAGCACTAGAGTTCGGTATTGATCCTTTGACTTGTGCCTTGAATGGTGGAGAAGACTATGAACTATTATTTACCTGTTCAGAAAAAGAGTTTAAAAAACTCAAAAATGTGCGAGACATTATTTCTATTGGTAAAATCACAGAAAAAGGACATAAGCTAGTAACTAAGAAAGGAAATGTAATTGACCTTGAAGCTCAAGGTTGGGTTAGTTTTTAGACAATATTAAGTATCCCATTGATTTTTTTTAGAAATGTTAATGATTTGTGATTTTTATCACGTAAAAATAAAAATATTTAATTTATCTTTCAGTATTAATCATTAAAAGTAGATGGATTATGGCAAAGATAGTTGTTTTAGGTGCAGGAATTTCAGGACATACGTCAGCAGCGTATTTAAGGAGAGGTTTATCAAAAGAACATGAAGTTGTAGTTGTTTCTCCTAACAGCAACTATCAATGGGTGCCGTCTAATATTTGGATTGGGATTGGTAGGATGACAGAAAAAGATACTATTTTTCCTTTAGCACCACTGTATAAGAAAAAAAACATTGTTTTTATTCAAGCTAAAGCCACCTCTTTTCATCCGGAAGGAGATGAATCTATCAAAAAGGGATACGTGTTAGTAGAGTATGTGATTGGAGATAAACAAGGACAAACAGAAAAGATTGATTACGATTACTTAATTAATGCTACAGGTCCTAAACTTAACTTTGAAGCAACAGAAGGTTTGAGACCGGGAAAAAACAAAGTTGCATCAGTATGTACTTATGATCATGCTTTATATGCTTGGAAAGACCTTAGTAAACTCATTGAAAGAATGAAAAAAGGTGAAGCTGTTAAGATTTTAATAGGAACAGGTCATGCGAAATCTACTTGTCAGGGAGCTGCTTTTGAGTACATTATGAATGTAGAGCAAGAGTTAAGCCGACATAAGGTAAGAGATAAAGCCGAAATCACATGGATATCTAATGAATATGAAGTAGGAGATTTTGGGATTGACGGGGTAACGGTAAAAATGGGTGGAAAACTAATACCTTCTAAAGATTTAATAGAAATGGTTTATGCCGAAAGAGGTATAAAATCCATTACGAGGGCAGGGGTTTATAAAGTAGAAGATGGAGTAGCTCATTATGAAACTTTAGAAGGAGAATATAAGACAGAAGAATATGACTTTGCGATGTTAATACCCTCGTTCTCTGGGCATGGGTTTAAAGCTTATGATAAAATAGGAGGAGATATTACTGAAAAATTATTTAAAGGGTTTATGATTGTAGATGCTGATTATACAAAAAAACCTTATGAAGAATGGACAGTGCAAGATTGGCCAGAAACATATCAAAATCCATCATATAAAAATATATTTGCACCAGGGATTGCTTTTGCACCCCCTCATACAATTTCTAAACCTAGACAATCTACAAATGGAACAGCTATATTTCCTGCACCTCCTCGTACAGGAATGCCGTCAGGAATTACTGCTAAAATTGTAGCAGACAACATTGTAGAAATGATTAAAACAGGCTCTGATGAAATTAAACACTTGGGGTCAATGGGTAATATGGGAGCGGCTTGCATCGCATCTACAGGCTATGGAATGTTAAAAGGAAGAGGGGTGACAATTACTACAAACCCAATTGTCCCAGATTATAAAAAATACCCAAAAACAGGAAGAATTATAAATAAAACAATAGGTGATTTAGGATTGGCGGGGCACTGGGTTAAGTTGACTTTACATTATGCCTTTCTTTACAAAGCAAAACTAAAACCATTTTGGTGGTTAATACCAGAGTAATAATTAAAGAATTACTGTTTTTAACTAAAATCGAAAATATTATGGCATTAAAAATAACAAAGTTTCAGCAATTTATTATGAGAAATCCGATAGTTCAATTTGTTAAATTTATTTATTTGAACATTAAAATAATGATTATTGTAGCGGCAGGACATGGAGGTACTAGAGAGGATAATTATTGAATAAATAGTAGAAATTTTATGTGTTAATATTTAACTTACAGAGAAGGAGAAGTGTTTTAATGTTAAAGGTACACACCCTATGAAAAATATAAGTTTAAGTATCGCACTGATTGCTTTTGCAGGATTTTTAGATGCTCAAACTCATCTAATAGATGAGTTTAAAGACAGCTTTGTACTATACAGCGTTCAATGTTGAGGTGAGGTCGGGTATTGTGTCCACTTTTACGCACTCACCATCATTTGTTACGTTACACTTCGCATCATTCTGGTTCAGATAATTGCTTTTTAATCCCTAAGCCGTACGTCAATTCTGTGTTTTTTCAAAAATATAATAAGAGGTATAAAAAAATAACACCCTTTTTTTCTAATCACTTAGGAGCTTATTATTTTTTTACTTAGCTTACGTATTACTGGAATATGTGGATAACCTTGCTTTTAACAAAAAGAACACTTTATGATTTTAGACATAGTAATGTTGATTGGTGGTATTGTAATACTAGTGGTGGGTGGTGAAATCCTTGTAGGAGGAGCAGAGAACATTGCTTATGGGATGAAAATTTCCCCTTTAGTAGTAGGTTTGACAGTTGTTGCCTTTGGTACTTCAGCACCAGAAATGATCATAAGCATTAGCTCAGCATTAAGTGGTAACGATGCCATATCCTTTGGTAATGTAGTAGGCTCTAATATCTGTAATTTAGGACTCGTGATGGGGATTACCGCCTTGATTTACCCCATTAAGGTAGGAGAGAAAAGCATAAAGATAGATTGGATGGTAATGATTGGAAGTGCCATGTTATTCTACTTTTTTATCTCCAAAGATTACGCTCTTAAGCGTTTTGAAGGAATTATTTTCTTATTTATCATTATTATTTACACCTATTTTTTGTTAAAAATGTCTCGTCAGGAGACTGCGGCAGCAGAAGAAAAGGGAGAAGGAACAGAAGAAAAACCCCCAGAGATAAAAGGTCTAGGCTTATTAAAACAAATAGGTTTGTTTGTTGTGGGTTGTGTTTTGTTGTATGTAGGGGCAGATTTGTTGTTTATGAAAGGTGCGATAGGTTTATCTGATAAGTTGTTTCCAGATAACCCAGAAGCAACAAGGATTGTAGGACTTACAGTCGTGGCATTAGGTACAAGTTTACCAGAGTTAGTAGCTTCTTCTATTGCGGCACTTAAGAAAGAAACTGACCTTGCTATCGGTAACTTATTCGGTTCATGTATATTTAATATTTTGTCAATATTAGGCGTAACAAGCTTAGTGAAAGATTTACATGACAACACTCATTCTATCGTAAATAGCGACATGCTTTGGATGATTGGCATTACTGTTTTAATCTTCCCATTGATGTTGATTAGGCGTAAAATTGGTAAACCAGAAGGAATTATACTATTGCTTTTTTATGTTGTTTATATAGGGTATTTAATTTTAACTGGTCGAAGCTAGTATATTTGTGAGTGCCGTATTGTGGTCTACCTCTGTAAGTGTGTTTTTATTTACTTTCGAAGATTTTTTTCACTGTTTAGTGGATAATATGCTTGCTTGGTTCACTGTTATTTTTGGATAGCCATATAGCTTTTCATATCTTTGGTAACACATAAGAAAAGGTGTAAATGACGGATCATAGATTACTTGAGATTTCGGGGATATTAATTTTTGTAATAGGGTCAATTATATTTGTAATGGGAGGTTTGTTGACAGCAATGCTGATTAGACCTAAAAGACCAAACGCTGAGAAAAGTGCTACTTATGAATCAGGTGAAGAGGTACAAGGAAATGCTTGGGCTAACTTCAATACTAGATTTTATATCATCGCTTTAATTTTTGTACTATTTGAGGTCGAGATAGTATTCTTGTTCCCTTGGGCAACGATATTTGCTAATGAACAGCTTATAGAAAATACTGGAGGATTGTGGGGTTGGTTTACATTAATCGAAATGTTTATTTTTATTTTTATCCTAGCCTTAGGATTAGTTTATGCTTGGAAAAAAGGATTTCTTGATTGGGTAAAACCTAAAACAATTGATTTAGATTATAAGGGGAAAGTTCCTTATTCTTTATATGAAAAATTAAATAAAAAATATTCTAAATAGTGAGTTTATTAGATACACAATTTAAGCAAGGGGGTCTAGTCATCACCAAAGTAGATGACTTACTGAATTGGGCAAGACTATCCTCTTTATGGCCAATGGGCTTTGGCTTAGCTTGCTGTGCGATAGAAATGATGTCGAGTTTTACTTCCGCTTATGATTTAGATAGGTTAGGGGTTACACCTAGATCTTCTCCTCGTCAGTCGGATGTGATGATTATAGCTGGAACCGTAACATTTAAGATGGCAGATAGAATCAAAAGATTATTTGAGCAAATGCCTGAACCTCGCTATGTAGTATCAATGGGTTCGTGTTCCAACTGTGGGGGACCTTATTGGGAACACGGTTATCATGTAGTAAAGGGAGTCGATAGAATTATTCCTGTAGATGTATATGTGCCAGGTTGCCCGCCTCGACCAGAAGCTTTGATTGGAGGTTTGTTGAAGTTACAAGAAAAAATAAGACAAGAAACTTTGTTAGCTCCATCAGCTATTGAGCGTATTATGGATAAAAAAATAGAGGTACAATGAGTTTGCAAGACATAGTAAGTATTTTAGAAAAGACATTAGGAACTGATGCCGTTCAAATAATAGAGCAAGGAAGGGAAGATTATCTTTTGGTGGATAAAGAAAGCTTGCTAGCCGTTTGTGAAATTATTTATCAGCACGATCAATTGTATTTTGATTTTTTGAGTAGTATCACAGCCTCAGACAATGGAGAAGAATCGGGAATGATGGATGTTATTTATCACTTTTCTAGTTTAGTTTACGAGTTGAAATTAACACTTAAAGTAGTTCTTGATAGAACTCAACCTGAAATACAAAGTCTTTGTTCTATTTGGAAGGCTGCCAATTGGCACGAACGAGAAGCTTATGACTTATTGGGAGTGAAGTTTTTAAACCATCCAGATTTAAGGAGAATTTTACTACCGCATAACTGGGAAGGACATCCTTTACGTAAAGATTATGACGAGCAAGAATATTACCACGGTATTAAAGTGAAATATTGATGACGAAACAGCAGTATATTTACAAGGAAGAAAATTTTAAGCAGTCTGATCCGCATTACTTTACAGAAGATAAGGTAGCAGATAATCAAATGGTTATCAATATTGGACCTCAGCACCCTTCCACCCATGGTGTATTACGATTAGAGGTACTTACAGATGGAGAATTTGTAAAAGATGTTATGCCTCATATTGGCTATTTACACCGTTGTTTCGAAAAACATGCTGAAAGTTTACCCTTTAATCAAACAATTCCATTTGTAGATAGAATGGATTATTTGGCATCAATGAATACCGAGCATACTTGGGCGATGGGAGTAGAGAGAATGTTAGGTATCGAAAATGACATTCCCAAGAGGGTAGAGTATATTCGTGTAGTAGTAGCCGAGCTTAATAGAATTGCGTCACATTTTGTAGGTGTAGGAGCTTATGCTGCTGATATTGGTGCTTTAACACCTTTTTTGTGGATGATGAGAGACAGAGAACATATTCTTAGAATGTTAGAATGGGTGTCTGGAGCTAGGATGTTATACAATTATATTTGGATTGGTGGTTTGTATTATGACTTGCCAGTTGGATTTGAAGAACGTTGTCAAGAGTTTGTAAACTATTTAAGACCTAAAATAGAAGAACTTACTACGATGCTGATGGATAATAAAATATTCATTCATCGTACAGCTAATATGGGAGTGTTACCACTGGACTTAGCAATTAATTACGGTTGTAGCGGTCCTGTACTTCGTGCTTCTGGGCTTAAGTATGATTTAAGAAAAGTAGACGGATACTCGGTTTATCCTAATTTAGATTTTGATGTACCAGTAGGAGAAGGACTTGTAGGTACAAAAGGAGATTGTTGGGACAGAACTCATGTGAGAGTATTAGAATGCTTGGAATCACTTAAAATGATAGAACAATCATTAAAAATGCTCACTACAGACTATAAAAGAACAAGAAGTTTTAACCCTCAATCAGCTTGCCCTAAGAAGATTATGCCTGCTCAGCAAGAATTTTACTTTAGAGCAGAAAACCCGAGAGGAGAACTAGGGTTTTATTATAAAACACCCGGTAAGCGAAATATTCCTTTAAGAGTAAAAGCTCGTTCTGGAGCATTTGTAAATCTTTCGGTATTACCAGAAATCTCTAAAGGAGTGACTATTGCAGATTTAATTGCTATATTAGGGTCTATAGATTTTGTGTTAGGAGAAGTAGATAGATAGTACTTAGTAAAATGGAAATTAAATACACTAAACATTTTTTGAATAAACTAGAAGATGTATTTGCAGAATCTAATTACGACCTTCGGTACGAAAAAGGAAGTTTTAAGTCTGGATGGTGTCTGCTAAAATCCAAAACAATGGTGGTAGTAAATAGATATTTTGATACAGAAGGAAAGATAAATTGTTTGATTGATATCTTAAAAGAAGTAGAAATAAGCACAGAAAAGCTGTCAGACAAGAATAAAGCACTTTACGAAGATATAAAATCTAGTGGTGGTCAGGTGAACTTACAATTATGAAAGGAGTATTTTTAGGAACTGGAACTTCTCAAGGAATACCAGTAATTTTGTGTAAATGTCCCGTATGTCGCTCTATTGACTTTCGTGATAAACGAACAAGAACTTCTTTTTATATAGAAGTAAATGGAGTTCATTTGGTGATAGATACTGGTCCCGATTTTCGTCAGCAGATGTTAAGAGAGCGAGTACCTAAAATTGATGCAATACTATTTACACATGAGCATAAGGATCATGTAGCAGGCTTGGATGACGTGAGGGCTTTTAATTTTGCTCATAAAATGGATATGCCATTGTACGCCGAAAAAAGAGTGTTAAAACAACTCGAAACAGAGTTTTTTTATGCTTTCGCTAAAATAAAATATCCTGGAACACCTCAACTTGTACAACATGAAGTACAAGAAAACGAACCCTTTGAGGTAAATGGGGTAGAGATAGAACCCATTAGGTTAATGCACCATAAACTACCAATTTTTGGATATAAAATTAAAGAGTTTGCTTATCTTACTGATGTAAATTACATTTCTAAAGAAGAAAAACAGAAGCTGAAAAATTTAGATATTTTGATAATCACATCACTACGAAAAGAAAAACATTTATCACATTTCACTTTAGCGGAAGCATTAGAAGTGATCGCAGAATTAAAACCAAAAAAAGCTTATTTGACGCATATCAGCCATTTATTGGGGACACATAGGGAAGTAGAAAAAGAATTACCAGAGAACGTATTTTTGGCTTATGACGGACTAGAAATAAAAAATTAAGTGCATAATAATTACTATTTCTTATCGGAATTATCCAAAGAGTTGACGACCAAAATTGTCGGTGCTACATTACTCGAATGCTTTAGCCAAAACAAAGACGAACTGATTTTAGGCTTCTCTATTTCAGCAGCAGCAGATTTTTATATCAAAGCACATTTATCTAATCAGTTTTCTTGTTTAGCATTTTATGATGAATTTGCTAGAGCAAAAAGAAATAGCTTAGACTTATTTAGAAATTGTATTGGTCTGAAAATAGAAAAAGTAATTATGCACAAAAATGAACGTGCATTTTCTTTCAAATTTAATAATAAACAATATTTAACTTTTAAATTATTCGGAAGATTCTCTAATATTATTCATTTTGACAAAAAAGGAGCAGTGATTAAGCTTTTTAATGGTCAGTATGATTTGGATAAAAGCTTGAAATGGAATGAATTAGATAGAGAAATTTGCCAAACAGAAGCCTGTCTTGATACCAATGGAATAAGGGCTACTTATCCAACCATAAGTAAGTGGATGTGGCAAGGAGAACCAAATCAAGAGAGATTGTCCTTCATCTTGGATGAATTAGACAAGAAAAAATATTTTTTGATTCACAATGAAGAAATAAGGCTGTCGATGTTGACACCAAAAGACTATGAAAAATCTTATGATAGCGCACTTGTAGCCATTACAGAGTTCTTTCATACCTATATCAAAGTTTTTTCTTTGAGACAAGAAAGAAAAACAGCGACCTCTATTTTAACAAAAAAAATAAAAGGAACAGAAAATTATATCGGTCAGAATGAAGGGAAGCTAGTTTTACTTCGTAATAAAGTCCCATACCAGCAAGTAGGAGATATATTGATGGCAAACTTACATCAAATCACATACCATGCGGAAGAGGTGGAGTTGTTTAATTTTTATAACAATGAGCAAATCACAATTAAGCTCAAGCCTAGACTGTCACCACAAAAAAATGCCGAAAATTATTATAGAAAATCTAAGAAGTTTAATATTCAACTCGATAATCTAGCATCAAATATTGAGGGGGCAAAAACAAGACTAAGCACATACCAGCAAATCATAGAGGACATGAGTTATGTAAATAACGTAAAAGACTTGCGAAAGATTTTGGAAGAAAACGGCTTAACAAAAAAAGAAAAAAGAAAAACAGAAGTAGAACTTTTTAAAACCTTTATCTACCAAGATTATACGATATATGTTGGTAAAAACTCTAAAAACAATGATTTATTAACCTTAAAATATACTCACAAAGAAGATTATTGGCTTCATGCAAAAGATGTGGCAGGCTCTCATGTTGTAGTAAAAGTAAAGTCGGGGCAGGACATGCCTAAGCCAGTATTAGAGAGAGCAGCAGAATTGGCAGCTTATTACTCAAAACGAAAAACAGATACACTTTGCCCCGTAACGGTGACCAAAAAAAAATACGTACGTAAACCAAAAGGCGTGCCAGCAGGAGCCGTATTTGTAGAAAAAGAAAATGTTTTATTGGTAGAGCCAAAAGCTTGACTTATCCTAATACATCAGACAAAGCCTCTTTTAAGAATTTATTAATTTCATAACCCACCTTATATCTTTTCATTAGCTCAGACATTAGCTTATCAGAAGTGATCAGGCTCACAGGCATATCCGACATGTAATAAAAAAGTTTGTTGGCTACAAGCGGTTGTATTGCGTGAGTCTCTTGAAACTCTTTTGGGATTCTGATATTTTTATCCCCTTGTATTTCACCAAAATATTTTTTAAACTTACTATTGTTGATAAGTTGCTCAAATTGATCAGTTTCGTAGCTTATTTCTGTTCTAATTGCTTTGAGTTGCTCTTTATCTAAAAAATAAGAGCCACCACCACACATCACTTTTTCATGATTCATGTGGATATAGAACCCCGGGTGATTTGACTTCCTGCCCCCCTTAGCTAATCCAGCTCCTCGATGTGTCTTGTAGGGTGTTTTATCTTTAGAAAACCTAATATCTTTATTGATTCTAAAAATTGATTTTTTAGCATTTAAATCAATATCAGCATCTATTTTTGTACTGATATTATCTATTAAATCAATCATAAAGAGTTCAAAAGGATCTTTTATATACTGATCATAATCCTTACGGTGAGCATGAAACCATTCTTTATTATTGTTTTTGCTTAACTGCTCAAAGAAAGTCACGAATTGAGGTTCAAAATATTTCATACGATAATATAGCAGTTAGAATGTGAAATCATAAAGAAAGGAAAAAAAATATTTGGATCTTTCCGCCACTCGCCAAAAAGGCGAGCTCGTGGCGGTCGGGCTTTACGTTCTCAATCTTCCCGATAAAAAAAATCGGGAAGGATTTCCACTGCTATCCCTAAGCCAGTTCAAAAGAAAAACAGGAGATATTTTAAATCAAAAACCATTCTTCATTAGTTTGTGGCTTAGGGATAGCAGTGATATCCTTTTTTTCTCCTAAAATCGAGTAGACGGCTGACTACCAGATTGTAGCCAGTGCGCCTCTCACACCACCGTACGTACGGGTCTCGTATACGGCGGTTCGTCAAGCAAAGAATGAAAGCTCTTTACACCAATCATTCCTGTCC
>Ga0256845_1000581_pt1 | contig 33785 bp, 31 predicted proteins | sample RiftiametaG_FD_189101 | JGI IMG/M metagenome (GOLD analysis project Ga0256845, IMG submission 189101) | Tube worm associated microbial communities from hydrothermal vent at the East Pacific Rise, Pacific Ocean - Riftia | ecosystem: Host-associated > Annelida > Integument > Unclassified ...
GCGACAATAAGTATACTTGTTTTACCGTTCGATATACATTGCAATCGCATTGAAATAGCAATCACCGTGTTTTTGCATGGAAAATATGTAAATGTGGTATTACATACGGTGAAGTGATTGTAATTGGTAAAATGAATAAACGCTTATTGCAATGCAATTATAAAAGCATATGTATTATTCTCTTGCACAACAATTTTATTATTACAAACAGCTGTATCAGACGAATAAATGGTTGCTGACAATACATACTCTTACACAATAAAATATTTAATTGAAATAATAGCGTAGGGTTTATATATCCAATAATAAAACAACCATGATAATTTGTTTTTATTACTTTAACATCAAAACAGCACTATTTAAAATACACAACGCGGTAATACTTGTATTACCGCGTTGAAATATTTTAATGCGTATTAAATTAATTATCGTATTCGTGTGTCAATAGTACTGTGCTCTGCTGCTGATTTAATCAGTTAAATTGCAAGTCCGATACCAAGTGTCAGCAGCAACGATCCGTCCATTGACTGTGCACGATTAATAATATCATCTTTCGGAACCATCAGCATTGAATAATAGACACCGGCATCAAGTATCAGCACGGTTATTTTCTTTTCAAATCCTATTCCGACAATAATATTGCTGAACAAATCTGTTTGACTGATATTTTTATTAGGCACGATTGATGTATATGCCGGATTAATAGTTAGTGAATAATCCGTCTTAACGACATTTACACCGAACCCGCCGAGAATATACGGACCGCCAAACTTAATCTGCAGCATGAGGTCAGTAAAAAAGTTATTTGCAGAATGTTTTATTTTCCCCATTTTAACGGTATTTGCCAATGGCATATAATAATCTTTTTCAAAACTATACAATGGCATATACCCGCCGATCAATCCGATTGTAATAAGCTGCGTAAATGTCATGCCGCCTTTAAAACCAAACGCAAGTCCGCCTTTATCAGCGTCATCCGGCAGATCAACCGACTTTCCTAAATATGAATGATATCCCCCCCATGCCGTCATTTTAAATCCGGCAAATGACGATACACTCAACAGCATCATTAGTATAATCGAAAACAACAGTATATTTTTTGTCATATCCATACTCCTTGGTTAAATTAATATTGCACTTCAATTATTATAGTAACGATAAATACAAAGCAGGTCAAATGATTTTCTTATATTTATTCTTGCTGCACGATACTGCCGCTTTGCCGTATGATAACATTAACAATACTGATAGATACTCCATACGGCAATATAATGCTATTTCCTTAAGCATATTATCCTGCCGTATTTGAAATGTATCTGTTGTATAATTATCAAGATAGTATGACAATGCGGAATAACTCTTTGATTATTATTGTACGATATTAATGAACGATTAATGAACGCTGCTGCGGTAATGATTACTCAATATCAAAATAGTGCTTTTTCCAGAAAAGGCTGGTGAAAACAATTTTCACTTCATGTAATTCTTCATGCGCCCCGGTACGCAGCTGCAGATGAATTTCAGTTTGTTTTGTTTTCCATGTATACGGATCAAGTGTTCGGGTATTTTTATATATACGTCCGATTGTACGGCGTGCGGTTTCCGCAATTTGTGATCGCCGATCCTGAACCATCGGCAATGATAACGTAAAAACTACTTTTTTAAGCTTATCTCCGCTGAAGTATAAATCAACGGTATCAATCAGTATACCTTTCCAGGTCATATCATTCGTCATAGTGTACTGTGAGTTTAATCCTATATCACTGACATAAACCGGCTGCATTTTCGGAAAGGTACGCTGTACTACTGCCGGTGATTCTCCCCAGCTGATACTCATTACACCTTCCGCTGCATGCAGATATGTTATTCCGGCAGTGCAGAGAACAAACAATATTATATAAAACAGTATTCTTTTCATTATATGCAATCCTTACTTCTATACTTTTAATGTCGGCAGGTTATTTAGTATTATTAAGACGAAATATCGTCGGATATACATTCCATACAGATTGCATATAGTATTGTAATACAGGGTTAACTTTGTACACTGCATCAAGACCCGTTTATTATCTTAATTTTACATGCACGATGTAATCTGCGCATCAAATCGTGTATAGACGGCAATACCACTGTAATATGCAGGACATACAGCGGTAATGCAAACGGTGCCAGCCGTTCTGCATCTTTTGCCGTTGTTATAATAATTTTACCGGCAGCAGCAGCGGTAATAGCCTCACTATCCCGCAGGGAAAAATGATAATGATCGGGAAACGTCATTTCCGTTAATGTCATACCGGTATAGCATTCTTTCATAAAAATTCTCCTGAAAGAAAGCGGATTACCGATTGACGAAAGCAACAGGACCGCTGAATTTTTTATTGCTGAACGTGCAATACGTTTTTTCCCATAGGTAATATGTGTACTATGCAGTTCACTGTAATAAAGCGGAGCATTAAATTGACGGCAGGTATCTGACACCATACACAATTCTTCATCAGAAACAAGATTTGATTTTGTTATAATAATGGCATCAGCACGAGATAACGCACGAAGCGGTTCGCGCAATATCCCCCGCGGTAACAGACAACCATTGCCGAACGGATTCATTGCGTCAACAAGCGCAATATTTACATCACGATACAAACGCGTATGCTGAAAACCGTCATCAAGCAGCAGAACTTGCGATTGAAATGTCTTTTGAGCACATTGCGCAGCATGTATGCGTTTTCGTCCGACAATAATCGGAACGCCGGCGGTTCGTGCCATCATAACCGGTTCATCACCAACTTCTTCCGCTGTTGCCGTGATGTTTTTCCCATCTGATACAATTCGTGCATCTTCGGTATAGTTCCCGCGATATCCGCGTGATATTATTGCTGTCCGATATTGTTTCTTTAGTTGATGTGCCAGCATTATTGTATGCGGGGTTTTACCGGTACCGCCGGTTGTGATATTGCCAATTGAAATAACCGCTGCGGTGTTCACCCGTTCACGTGCTTTTTTCGGTCGCAGCACAACAATGCAACCGTATATTATTTCAAATGGAATTAATACCAGTGAAACAAGCAGTCGTAGGCAATATATACTGCCGGATAAAAGCATGCGTATCATGATGTACCCTTTCTTTTTCTTTCAGACGCTGTACGTAATGTATTAATCACTGCATAAATACGCCGTGCTGCGCCGCGATGTGTTTGTAATGCCGCTGCTGCTTGTTTCTCTTTTTGCCGGCGTGTTGTATTTGAGGAAAGTACCTGTATTATTGTATCCGCCAGTTCCGCTGCTGAATGTACCATAATACCACCGCCGGAATGCATAAGTGCTTCAAACGCAGCTGCATTATTTTTTATTGATGGTCCGAACACGGTTACTTTTTTCTGCAGCGCGGCTTCAAGCGGATTATGTCCGCCGATATTTACCAGTGTCCCGCCGATAAAACAAAGATCTGCAACACCATAGAGTGTTGTTAATACACCCATTCTATCCACAATTAACACATCAGAACCCGATTGTATTGAACGATAAAGCGTCGGAATCAGCCCTGCTTTTTTCACCAGCGCCGCAACCACTGCTGCTTCATCAGTATGCCGCGGTGCAATAATCAACCGTATCTGCGGAAAGCGCTGTCGAACAGCAGTAAATGCGGTAATGACCTGTTCATGTTCACCCGGACGTGTTGAACCTGCTGTTATGCACCAAACAGTTTTTCCGTGATTCCATCCCAGTGATTTAAAAAGTTTTCGCCGTTCAGTTGGAGCAGTTGCCGGCGGAAGAACATCAAATTTTATATTCCCTCTGCTGTGAATATTTTTATCAGGAACGCCGAGTTGTGCAAAACGCCGGCGGCTTACTTCATTTTGAACAAATACCGCACATACAGACAATAACGCCGGTTGAAAAAGACCGCGTACCTGTCGGTAACGTTTAAAGCTGCTGTCTGATATCCGTGCATTCACGATAACTTTCGGTGTTCCAATTACCTGCAAAGCATGATACATATTCGGCCATAATTCCGTTTCAGCAATAACACATAATGCGGGTTTCATCCGCCGTACAACCGGATAAATACAAAACGGAATATCGATCGGTAAAAGTGATGCCGGAACATTCGGAAATAATACCGCGGCACGCTGACAACCGGTTGCGGTCAATGTCGTAATCACGACAGCATGCCTGCTTTTTATATACAAAGCTATCAGAGGTGCAATACCGTTTAATTCACCGACTGATGCCGCATGAAACCAAACTGCTCCGGTTTGTGCAAAAAATGTTCGCGGTAAAAAACCAAGCCGTTGAAACAGACCCTTCCGTATTGTTCGATTAAAAATACTGCGTACCAATCCGTATATAAAAATGAGTGGTGATATAATTATCAGTACGATTGAATATAGTATTCGCATTGTTACCCGTTTATTTTTTAAAATAAGAATCCGTTGCTTCGGTAATTCGCATCATTTCCGTATATAGTTTTGATTCAAACCCTGCTCTATCAGTATCAGTCGTAATATACAGTGGTTTTCCGTATTGAACAACAAAATGATTAAACGGCAGCGGAATAATAAAATTATCCCATGAGTTTAGACGTATTACTTTTTTTGCACAATAACTTATCGGCACAATTGCCGCACCGCTCCGTTGCGCTGCGATAAAAACACCCGGTTGTATCGTGTATTTCGGACCACGCGGACCGTCCGGCGTTATACCGGCATCAATCCCTTTTTTCAGAATGCTTATCAGCCCCGCTATTGCTTTCAGCCCCCCCCGCGAACTTGACCCGCGAACCGGTTTCATGGCAAATGCCTGCATCATTTGCGCTATATACTCACCATCCTTTGATTCACTCACCGGAACAGCAAACCCCTGACCGCGATACAGCCATGCAAAATATAAAAATCGATTATGCCATAATGCATACAGTATTGTTCCGCCCTGCTGATGAATTTCATCAGGATACTGTTTATCAATAAATGTTATCAATGACGTATGACCGATAATATGCAATATCATCCATCCGATAATACGAACAAAAAGATACAAAACCCGCTGTATAAATGAAAATCGTTTTTTCATAGTGCTATTACATCATGAAACAATAAGCGCTGCAAGCAGGGAATAGTATTGTTCATTCCGAAAGCATGAGAGTCTATAATACTTTTGCACTATACCGATACATACCGTTTTTAATACAATAACCGCGCTTGGCAGTATTATCATAACTATTTATATTACTTATTTCAGCGCAAAATAATTCAGTAATGCTCTTATGCGTATGTAATTTTACGCTGATGCCAATAATTAACCACACTGCTAAATGCAACAATAATCAATAACTATATGGCATTATGTCGCAAAGTGTGATAAAGTACTGATTATTATATTGTGTATAGCTTGCGACGCGATATTAAACCATGTTACGGAGAAAAATAATGGCGCAGCACCGCCCGTATAAACCGTTACTCGCATTACGTTTAACCATATACACTATGGCAGTCTTGACTGTAACAATAGCAATAATAGGTTCGGTTTTCTATTTCTGGTCACAGCAAAATATTGAAGATAATATTCACCGATCACTGACTATTGCCGGGAATATTATTCGCAATGAAATAAATGCCTATACGTATGACGAATTGCGTAATACTGATACATTCAATACACTGCTTACTTCTTTAAAAGAAAAAGTCAAAGTACACCGTATTATTATAATCAACAGCAATCATTCCGTAATTGCCGATTCCGATAATTTTTTAACCCCCGGAGATGATTATCTCAATGCGATGCAGGATGCCTATGAAATTGAACAGGCAGAACAGGGCTCCTTTATGGCAACAAAACTTTATTCCGTTTCAGGGTCATTTTTTATGGGAATGTATATTCCCTATTCTACACGATACGGTCATAATACCGGCAGTATTTACATTTCAACCGGTGTTGAATATCTTACGCGACTGCGTCGTACATTACGTTCTATGTCAATCATGATACTGATTTCATTATTTGCGGTCGGAATTATTATTTATATTGTCATTCAATGGCTGCTTATTCCAACACGGCGGCTGATGCATGCCATGATTGAGCTGCGTACCGGCAATATGAATATTGAACTCACTCCCAGCACGAACGACGAAGTCGGGTGGCTCACTGCTGAGTTTACAACAATGGCAAAAGCAATTCGCGAAAAACTCGCCTTACAACAGCGTCTTGCGTCAATCGGTGAAATTGCAGTCGGGGTTGCCCATGAAGTCCGCAACGGGCTTTCGCCAATCATGACTGCGGCAAGCTCAATGCGGCGGCATTATCCCGACAATAGTATGTTGGAAAGTATTATCGTTGAAGTACGAGAACTGGATTCTTTTATCCAAAACTTTCTTGCCTATGCACGGCCGCATACCCCTGATTTATCGAAGACGATTGAACTTGCTGATTTCCTTTCCAAAGCAGCACAACGCTTAAGTGCTCATCCCGTTTTCAAAAGCAAGCATATTACCCTTTCAATGAATATTTCTCCGGCGGAAATACCCGGTGATGATACACAATTACAGCATGTTTTCGATAACCTGTTAATTAATGCCGCTGAAGCAATACCGGATACCGGCACTATTTCAATTATTACCGAATTGCACCACGCCTTTGTAACTATCATTGTTCGCGATACCGGACAGGGTATGACCGAGGAAGAATTAAAAAATGCACTGCGTCCGTTTTATACCGCAAAAAAAGGCGGAACCGGTCTTGGTTTATCTATTGCAGAAAAAATTATCTCCGAGCACGGGGGAGATGTTTCAGTAAAAAGTTCCCCCGGTAAAGGGTGCAGTATTATTATTCAATTACCACGAGGTGAACTATGAGCGCAATACTCATTGTTGATGACAAAACAAATGTTCGTAATACCATTGCAGCCGCACTTAATGATATTGGTTTTACCGCAACAGCATGCGGCAGCGGTGCTGAAGCATTAGAATTGCTGTCACACCACTCCTTTGACGTTGTTATCACTGATTTAAAAATGCCGGAAATGAACGGTATGGAATTATTAAAAATAATTAAAGATCGCTATCCAACCATTGAAGTTATTATGCTTACCGGATACGGAACTATTGAAGAAGCGGTTGAAGCAATGCGGCTTGGGGCGATTGATTTTGTATCGAAACCGGCAATTATTGATGAACTGGAATTAAAAATACAACGTGCACTGAAACAGCAAAAAATGCAGATTGAAAAACTGGTCGCCGAAGATGAAGCACTGCCGGAAGGATACCGGCTTATTGGTCGTTCACCTATCATGATTGACATTCGACGGCAAATTGAAAAAATCGCACCGACAAACGTAACCGTACTGATACGCGGATCAAGCGGCACCGGGAAGGAGTTGGCGGCACGATCTATTCACGCGCTTTCACCCCGTGCGGCAGAACCCTTTGTTGCTGTTGCCTGTGCGGCTATTCCGGAATCACTGCTTGAAGCGGAATTATTCGGATTTGAAAAAGGTGCTTTCACCGGTGCGAATAAACGAAAAATCGGCAAGTTTCAGCTTGCCAATAATGGCACAATTTTTCTTGATGAAATTGGTGAGATCAATGCTGAGCTGCAGGTTAAACTCCTTCGTTTCCTGCAGGAATTTGAACTTACACGAATCGGCAGTAATACCACAATCAAAGTGAATGTACGAGTTATTGCCGCGACAAATAAAAATCTTGAAGATGCCATTCAAGGAGGATCATTCCGCAAGGATTTATTTTACCGTTTAAACGTACTGCCGCTAACCATGCCAAATCTCAATACACGCATTGATGACATCCCGATACTGATTGAACATTTCATACAAAAATATACCCGACGATTAAATATCGCTCAAAAAAGCATTCATCCTGATGCTATTCATTGTTTACAGCAGTATTCATGGCCGGGAAATGTCCGAGAACTTGAAAATACCATTGAGCGTGCTATGGTTATGTCTGAAAATATTGAAATTCAGGTACATGATTTACCGCAGGAAATTCGACAGCAGCGTACATTAAAAACCGATCATATCGAAACAAGCGAATCTGAACTATGCCGCACTGAGCAAAATCTCTCAGCACAAGTTGCCGGATATGAGAAAAGACTTATTTGCAGTGCTTTAAAACAAACAGATTATAATATTAAACAAGCAGCTGAATTACTGAATATAAACAGGTCGACATTGCAATTTAAAATTAAAAAATACGGAATTGAGCATGATAAATAGCAGGCGTTTTATAACGCTTCTTATCATTATTGTAACCGGAATTATTACCTCGCACACGTTAAGCGCACAAACCGTAGAATTGTACCGTGATCGGCAAAATGCTGTTCGTTCAATTTCAAACTGGCGATTGCAGGAGCGCCGTGAAGATGAACAATATACGCATCTCAAACGGATGCAGGATCGTATTTATTTGCTGAACCAGCGTCATTCATCAAAACCAAATTTTTTCTCGGCACGTGAACTTGAACTGCTTCGTGCGCGCATGCACGTTGAATTAAGTAATTACGGACGACAGCGCCATACGACTGCTCGAACATTTGAAAAAGCCCGCAGTATGATTGTTATTTATAACATACGCTATCTTCGGTATTGGGAAGAATCTTTTCCGAATAATACTGATGTATCATTAAACGGTGTTTTTTCAAATCTTCTGCCTGATTATCTGAATATTGAACCGGTCGCATATGATTCGAAACTCCTTGCTGTTGAAGAAAACGAGGCTCAAAAGGTTAATACAACTATTGCACTGCGTATTGAATATATTCAAATACTGATACCGCTTTTATCGAAACGAATGCAAACTGCTTCTCCACGACAGCGTCGTGCTATTGAAACACAAATAAAGCATTATCGATTAATCAAATTAAAACTGAAAGAACTGCAGATTATTATTAAAAAACAACAATCAAAATAAATCGATATTATTTCTCTCCGCTTGTTTTATCAGATGATTGCTGATCGCGAATAAAAGTACATTGTGCACTGTTTGAACAATGCCGGCATTTTTCATTGGGTATTCCCTGGTTTTGTTTGCGGAATAACCGCAACAGCGGCATACATAGTATAACACCACTTGCAGATATAATTCCGGCAAGTATTATTTTTTCAATCATACGCTATGCTCCTTTCATGATACGGTACTGTTTTGATGCACTTCATAAATAGTACGTATACATCCTTACCCCAACCCCACAAGCATACCGCCTTGATAAACAATAAAACTCATAATCCACGCCAGTGCAAGAGTATAGACCATAGTAAATATCCCCCACTTCCATCCTGCCTCGCGAATAATAATTCCCATTGCGGCAATACAGGGTATGTAGAGCAGAACAAAAATCATTAAACTGTATGCAGCCAATGGAGAAAGGTGTTTATCGGCACGAAGCGCTGCACGAAGTTCACCGCTTTGTTCATCTGCATCAGCAATGCTGTATACTGTTCCCATTGTTGAAACAATTACCTCTTTTGCAACCGCACCGGAAAGCAATGCAATACCGACTTTCCAATCAAAACCCAGCGGTGCAATAATCGGTTCAATAAACCTGCCGATGTTACCGGCATAACTGTTTTTCAGAAGCGCCGCTGCTTTATTATTTTCTATTGCAGCGACGGCACGGTGATACATTTCAGTATTCGTATAATACGCATATGATACTGCAAATACAGCCGGATCAGTGTTTGCAATTTTTTTTAATTCATCCTGCCGTATTACTGCCGCCGCCCGTTCACGGTCAATATTGTTTTCTGTTGCAGAAATACGGTCAGTGTAATCTTCATGTACGGAACGAATACGATTAATCATTCCCGTATACGGTTCGGAATTATAGAATGAAGGGCTCTGTATTATGTCGCTGTTTTTCGTTCGTATTCCGTTTATTGTATTGGTGTAATTCTGCTCAATAATGTAACGTTGTGCATCATAGTCAACGCTGATCGTATTGTCTTGAGGAAATGTCAGCAAAACCCATAATAAAACAGAAGCGGCAAGAATAATTGTTCCGGCTTTGCGAACATACAAACCCGCTTTCTGCAGCATATTCAGTACAATGCTTTTTATGGTCGGTATTCTGTATGGCGGCAGTTCGATAACAAACGGTGTTGAAAGCCCTTTGAAAAATAATTTTTTAAACAACAGAATTACGACGACTGCCAGTAAAACACCGATTATATAAATTGAAAAAAGAATTTTTCCTGCGTGAATAACCGGGAAAAATGCACCAATGAGTATAATATATACCGGTAATTTTGCCCCGCAGCTCATCAGCGGTGTTGCCAGCATGGTCAGAATTCTGTCTTGCTTATTTTCAAGCGTCCGTGTTGCCATTACTGCCGGCACCGTACAACCGAATCCTATAAGCATTGGAATAAAACTTTTTCCATGCAGCCCGATCATATGCATAAACCGATCCATGATAAATGCAGCACGCGACATATAACCGGTATCTTCAAGCACGGCAATACCGAGAAATAATAAAATTATATTCGGCAGAAATACCATAACGCCGCCGACACCCGCAATTATACCGTCAACTAAAACGGAACGCAGCATACTATCAGGATGCGCCGCCCATAATGAATTGAGCATATCGCTCAGCCACGCAAATGCATTTTCTATCCACCCCATTGGCGCCTCACCCAATGTAAAGGTGAGATGAAATAATAAAAACATAAATCCGCCGAATATCGCCAAACCAAAAAACGGATGCGTTAAAACAATGTCAATCTTATCGGATACCGTATGCCGTCGTTCAACCGTCGTTGCAACTGCTTCAGTACAAGCGCCTGAAATAAACCCATATCGCTTCTCAGCAATTATTTCCTCAACCGAATCATTATAAATGTTTTTAATTCGGCGGGTTATCTGTATACATTCATTGAATATTTCAGATGCCGCCTTACTCTGTTCACGTATAATCGTCTGTACCCTGCTGTCCCCCTCCAGCAATTTCAGCGCAAGCCATTCAGGATTGGTATGCTCGACTGATGCTCGTATTAATGGCGTTAGTTTTCTGATACCGGTACTGATATCAGTACCATATGATACATACATCAATCGTGAGTTCAGTTTTTTACCAACGGTATGCAGGGCTGTGTTTAAAAGTTCATGAGTCCCTTTATTTTTATTGCCGATTGTTCTTACCGCCGGAGCGCCGATAAGTTTTGATAAAAGCGGAATATTGATTTTTAATCCCATCGCATCAGCTTCATCACTCATATTTAATGCAAGCACAACCGGAATACCAAGTTCCAAAAATTGAACGGTTAAATATAAGCTTCGTTCAAGATTCGTTGAATCAATAACATTAATAACGACATCAGGTTTTTCATTAAGTACAAAATCACGTGCAACAATCTCATCAATCGTATGTGCCGTCAGGCTATACGTCCCCGGCAAATCAACAATTTCAATATTCTCTCCGTTATATTGTATTGTACCTGTTTTTTTCTCAACCGTAACCCCCGGATAATTACCGACTTTTTGCCGTGACCCGGTAATATTATTAAACAATGATGTCTTCCCGGAATTCGGATTACCGGCAAGAGCTATTGTTATACTATTCTTCATTGACTGCCTCCCGTATCGTGATACGGTCAAGCATTCCGCGCCCAATAGCAATTCGGCTGTTTCCGGTTTGTACAATTATCGGACCGGTACGATTAATTTGAATAATGCGGATTGTAATGCCGGTCTGTATACCCATTGACGTTAATCGGGCACGCATTCTGCCGCCTCCTGATATTGTATCAACAACATACGTTGTATTATTTTTTGCCTGCAGCAACGTTATGGGCGGTTGACTATTAATCATTGTATAATTCCTTACATTCCTTCAAGGAAAACCGGTAACCGGAAAAACACGGTATCAGATCCGCGCACCAAGCTCTCCCCAAAGATGTTATATCCATATAACAATATAATACGTGGCTATATTGTTGTCAATGCAAATTTCTTCTTTTTTTCTGTCCGGCATTCAGTTCATTGCAGTAAACTATGCCATGAACACGTTTATGCTTTCGTCATGATAAACGGTTTTTCCGGACCAAGGCGCGGATATAATTCTTTATAATCGTCAGGCAATGGCGCTGAAACATCAATCATCATATGCGAAGGTGAAGACGGATGAATAAATTCAACTCGTGATGCATGCAATGCCGGATGTGAAAATGCAATAAGTTTCCGTTTACTGTTTTTTAATATATCAATTCCGTATTTTCGATCGCCGATAACGGGATAGCCCATTGCCGCAAAGTGAACCCGTATTTGATGTGGCCGTCCCGTATACAGAACCGCTTCACATTCTGACGCTTTTACGAAACGTCGTGTAATATGATATCCGGTGCGAGCGCAGCGGGCATGATTCTTCAGTGTTCGTACTTCAGGCGGGATATCAGATTCAGGAGCATTTTCAAGCCATGAATATACATGATTTGTTTCTGCTACTTTCACCAGCATGGATTCATATATTCCTGCCGGCGGATTCGGTTTTCCGTATACGAACAAACGATATGTTTTTTTTATTTTATTTTTTCGCAGCTTTTTTGATAATTGCGCCGCCGTTTTTTTATTCCGCGCAACAATAATGCATCCGGTGGTATTTCGGTCAAGCCGATGTACTTGATAGGCTTTTGAAGGACTGCCGAGCGAATAAAAATATTTTCGTACTGCAGTGAGCACATCATTACCGGTACGATGTGTTTTCTGTGACAGCATGCCAACCGGTTTGTTGATTATGATAATTTCATTATCAACATATAGTATTTGTTCTTTCCGCAGCATACTGACGCTATCCTATCAGCCATTGAAAAATACCGGGGGAAAATATAAACAGTTCCCATACCCGCAGCGCAATAAACCCGCAGGCAATACCAATAATACTGCCGGCAATAACATCAAGCGGAAAATGTGCTCCGACATATATCCGTGAGTAACCGACTATTATTGCAAATACAATAACACCGGAACTGAGTAAAATATTATGATATAACAACCAGCTGACGACAAACAACGTGAACGCATTTTGCGTGTGACCGCTCGGAAAAGAACGGTAACGAAGCTTTTTTATTTGAGTATGTATAATCAATTCTCCGCTGACAATGGATTGATGCAAGCGTTTCAACGGACGCCATCGCCCAACAGCGTTTTTTAATATATGCGTAACAATCAGTCCAAGAATACACGCAATACCAATAAATGAAATAATCGGGAAGGCGTCCTGTAATTTAGGACCGCATAACGGATCACAGCAATAGAGTAACAGTACACCGAGAAGCGATGCAATAACCGCATCACCGACTGTTGAAAAAAACCACATTATACTATTCAGTAATATCGGACGCTGTGCATGGTGAGAACAATTAATATTTGTAAACCACCGAACATCCCAATTATACAAATGCTGTGCAATGCTGAGTTTAATATCATTACGATTCATCATGATGTATATCGTCCTTTATCTGTACCGAGCATACTTCTGCATCGTGTTATACACTATTCGGATACAGTATTCCATGAATAATTTTCAAGACATGCCGGCAGCATATTGCATAAAAAGGCAATTGAGAACCGCCGCTGCATACCTGACATTACAATCGGTGTACAATAGCCCGCTGCATTATTGCACGATGATTGAACGGCAGCAATGCGGTAAAATCCTCTTCACACAGCACTTGAGAATGTGCAGATGGTGTATATACACCGCGAAGATGTTTTTTCGTTGCTGTTGTATACTGTTGTTGTAATGATATACGGTGATTATAGACCATTCGTGTTGCATGCCGTTCTGCACGATTAATGGTACGATGCATTACTGAGGTAAATTGAACCGGACGAGTTATGAACGAAAAAAGCGATTGCGGGTGCAGGGAATATTGCCGTCCCGGAACACCAAGCCATAATAAATACTCTTCAACCGGAAGTATGGTGAGGGTCATATGCACTGCAAGCCGGCGCAGCCATCGGCGTAACTCAGGTATTCGATCCGCAAAAAGATTTGTGGTAAAACAATGCAGATTGACCGTACGCAGAAACGCCGGGCTCTCAGCAAAAACGGCATTTTCAGGCTGCTGCCACTGAACACCGGCAAGACGCCGCATCATCGAATCAATTGATTCATGCTGCGAGTCCGCATACCTGCCGTGCAGACAATCATAATAATATACCCGAACACCGTTTTCGTATCCGAGTTGAATGGTCCGTGCCGCCATACTGCAGAGCGCTTCCAGCACCGCGCGATATTGCCCGGCGGAAGATAATTTATATGTTTGTAGAAACGGCAATAGCATAACCATGAGATCTGCTACCGGCGGCGGATAATATTCATGTTCACGAACAATCAAACTGCCTGTTTTTGCTGAAGCTTTCCAATTAATATACCGAATATCATCAGCAGGAAGATATTCACGCATTTTAATATAATCCCCTTGAATCCGACGCCGAATTTTTAATGCAGCACTTTCAATGGGATGCTGGTGTGTACTGTTAATTGTACCGGCTGCATTTCGCGCCGGTACGATTGTAATCATCCCGCCGTCCGGTTCAAACCACTCAAGTGAAATAATACCAAGCAGACCGGTAAGCCGGTATCGGGTTCCCTGAAACTGTACACTACCGTGAAAATCCCAATATATTTCTGTTGTTATTGTACAACGACGATACTGATTTAGTATTCGTATATCAGGGATATCAGGCGGCGGAGAAAATACCGGAAGAGCAATTAATCGAAGTCCCGGAAAAATAAATAACCGTCGAATGCGCCACGTCATACCAAGCGGTTCACCGACATATATTTCAGAAGCACTGAGAATAACGGTTGCGGGTGCACGCAGAATGATATAATAATTAATGACCGCCAATAACAGGGTTAATACTGAATATGCTGATAATAACGCACTGACGATTATACAGGGAATAAAATAATGATGAATACCGATATACAGAAATAATCCGGCAGTACCGATAAACAGTATTGTCGGCAGCATATACAGTAATGAAGGGTTTGTATACGAGCTGCGATTATTCATAAAATAACTTTTCATGCATAGACTGCACCATTCGTTGTATCGCATCATCAAAATTGACACCATGCTGTGAAGCAGGAAAAAGCACTGTATCGTGTGCCGGAACATCAGCAGTAAACTGTGAAGCAATACGATACGTTAATTCGCTGCTGCCGTGATTAGTATCACGAAAATACACTTCCAATTCATATGGGGCATTCAACGTCTGACAGGAAATCAATGCCGTACCATTGCAATTCATCAATATAAATCCTTTGCGTTTCAGATATGTCATCAGTCGCCGGCGCACTATTTTCTCTTTTTTTTGATCAGACCATTCACCGGAAAAAGTGATATCCATCGGTAATCCAAAACCGTATTGCGGTAAATATGCGGGGTTCAGTTCAAAAACAATTGTAAGATCAGTAATAACGATACCAATCTCCCCAAGCCGCTGTGCTGCAAGTGCATGATGAATACGTGCAAGTGCACGCATGTTATCTTCCCAAAATGATTGAAATCCTTCATAGGCATTCCAAAAATACATTAATGCCCGTTTATTACGATGACCGGCAAGCATAATTTGTCCCTGTCCGTAATTAATATACGCCTTCATATCCGGCCATAATTCAAGCATTCGAGACTGAATATGCCGTAGAAAATAGCGGGATGAACCTGAATACTGTAATGCCAGCGCATTATAAAAATCTCGTTGTGCTCCAAATTGATCGCCATGCGAAAAGGTTTCTCGTGCACTGCGAAGTATTATTCTATCCGCCCGCCGCATATAGACGGCGGATCGATTTTTATAATATATTTTTTTCACCAGAGAAAAAAGCGGGGCACACACACGATCCGGATGTGATGTTATATGCCATTGTTTTTTACCGTCTTTATTCTGTCGAACAATATCAATCAAAAATGAAAACCGAAAACGGGGAAAGAGTGTGTTTTTTTCTATTTCATGCCGGGCACGGTATACTTCGGACAGAAGATAATATATTGATGAATAATCATCATACTCACCGGCAATAAAATCAAAATGACCGAGTCGTTCAGGATGCTGTAATAATGAACGCGCGGTTTTTTCCGCTTCATCTATTTTACCAAATGTTAAAAGCCATTCCATTTTAAATAAACTGCTGCGTAAGGACCGGTTTCCCGCCATTTCCAATTGTACTGCATGCGTAAGATGCTGTTCGGAACGTATTTCATTTAATTGCGATGTGTATAATTCTGCAAGCTGCCGTTCCGTTGCATAGCTGTTTTCGTCATAATGAAGCGCTGAGAGCAACAGTTCTTCAGCACGTTTGTACTGAAAATTCATAAGTTTAAATAATGCATAATTATAATACCAGCTCGCTAAACCGATTTGTAAACTCTCTTTATAATACTTTTCAGCACGCTCAAGATCATAGGTATAATTACAGGCTATCGCAAGCATGGCTTTATAACTTGATGTTACCCAAGCAAATTCATTAATGCCATTCGTTAACAATGCTTTTGCATTATCATAGTCATTCAGTTTAAAATAATTCCACGCCATATCAATATACAATTCCTGCCGATCCCACATACTTATATTTGAAAATCGGGTTAATGCTTCATTCAGTATCACTGCACGTTTTGTATATTCTTTCATCATGCCATAGGTATACGCAATAACACTCCAAATAGCATTATCATTGGTATTTTTTTCAAGTGCCGTATAATATTCTTTTAGTGCCGGTTTATAGAGTTCTTCTTTTAAATACACATCGCCAATCAGAAGATTCGGAACAGGGCTCTGCGGTAATGAATGTTTTGCCTGCTGAAAATATATTAATGCTTTTTTATTTTCACCGCTGCGCAAATACTGCAGTCCGCGTGCAAGATGAGCATCGCCGGCATCATCGGGATATTCCCACATATAATACTGTGCACTGCAAAGTACCGGAATACATGCTATAGCGATAATCACCATTATATTTCTCATGAGAGTGTCCGCGGTGAAAATATTATTTGAATTCGCTGCCATACCGTAAAAGACTTTCGTACAGCATGAGCGGCAGCAGCAGCACGAGAACGGGCAGATGATTCCACACGGGAACGATATTCCGCTTGAATATAAATATCAGTAAGCTGCTGCAGTGAGTATGGTGTCGTACGTTCAATACGTTCGGAAAACTCAATAAACGTTTCACCGCTCGTTCGCCGTATACCGAGTGCGGCGAGTTCCCGAATGATAATAAAATAGAGTTGTATGCAATACCGCCGATCATTCTTTTCGCAGTATAATAAACCATATGGTATTATTTTTCGATACCCATAATAACCAATAATACTGCACAGTATAATAAGCCACCACCACTGCCGCAGTATCCGTATTGTCTGACGCACGAATCGCCGTACCGGTGATACTTCCGGCATATGTTCTTCTTCAAACGGCTGCGGTTTAAATGGTATGGTTAATATATCACCAAGAAGATCGCGCGGCGGTACCGGATTAAACTCTTCAAAAGCATTTTCTCCCGGTTCCTGCCGCCAAGTCGTCGGATCAAAAGTCACCCAGCCGATACCGTTGATAAAAACTTCAACCCACGCATGCGCAAATACTGCATACATAAAATAATAATTTAATACTGTTGCGCTTTCAGCAAGCGGATGTGTCGAAGGTGAGGCATCATCAAGAGAAATACTATACGTGAGATCATCGCCGACCGGCGGAAAACCGATAGCAACACGCGCCGGAATATTTCGGTATCGGCATAAGAGTACCATTGCTTGTGCAAAATAACTGCAAAAGGCGGCTTTACGTTCAAAGAGAAAATATTCAAGCGGTTTTCCATTCGGTGCCGCACCCGGTTTCAGGGTATAATAATAATTATTCCGCAAATAATGTTCAATAAATGCTGCCTGATAAAATGGTGAATGAGGAAGCTGGTAATATTTTTGACGGTAATTGGAAATAATCTCATCAGCTAAAACCGCAAGCCGGCTATTACGCGGTGTTTTTGTGTAATACGAAAAGTGTTTGGACGATAATTGAATATTGCTGTATTCCGGCTGAATACGAATACAATATGTATTGGAATTAAATTGAATATCATCAGGGTATACGGTATAACTGTATGTACGCAATGCTGTTGTTATATTGGTCTCTTCTTCCGGCACCTGTAAATGAATCATACGATACGGTTCATCCGCCGCCATTGTGGCAAATTCATTAAAATCATTACCAACAAAGTAATAATTTTGCATCATATTTGAACGATATGCACTGCGGCGAACAACCGGATTTTTCCATCCCGGAGAACGCAATTCCCATGGCTGTGTTGATTCGTCCATATCTGCATCAAAAAAGCACCCGTATTCATTAACGCTCGAAAGCGTACAGCGTCGATAATACGTCGGATAGGCTGATTCAACAATCATCACCAAATTTGTTTTTATCTTCAGTTCTTCGGCAAGATTCATATACGTATTGAAATCTTTAAACCCCGGCGGAAGAAAAACTGTTGTTTTTTGCTGTTTTGTATTTTTGCTTTTTCCGCCGCCGTTTTTACCGAGTGCATTGTTTTCAATACGTTCCATCGTAAACAAAAATACAATACTTATCGCAATGAGTATAATCACGGGTTCAAGTATATGTACACCGAAGCGACGGCGTTCCGGCGGGGTTTGACGAGTCATTGTTCCTCCCGAACAGTCGTCATTCCGGTGTGAACAGAATATCGGTATGTGCAATAAAACCGGTGAACAACATTAAAACTCAAAACAAGATATATAATGTAATATACACCAAATATAAAATAGCTATCCGAAAATGTCGATAAAAGAAAAGTTGTATTAAGTGAATATAATCCGGTAATCAAAGCAGTTACCGCAATAACCTGTATGAGAATAACAGCAGGAATGCGATACGCCGTCCATGTCAGTATACCAAGCAGAAAAACATACCGTATGCCGGCAAAAATAATATCATCACAATAAAAATGCCCGAGCCGCAGCAGTGGAAATACCACGCTTATACTGAAAATGATACTATGCGCCGCCGCATAGACAATAAAAATACCGCCTGTCAGCACGCATATCAATCCGAACAGATTAAGCCGCGTATGTACACTAATAAATGCCGCAATAATGGAAATACTGATAATAATAATTAATGCAGTGAGAGAAAGATAAAACGAATAGCGTTCGGCACGTATAGTAAACTTTGACAACAGCACTGCCGTACTGCACCAATATAATATTTGCGAGAGTGAGGGTATCAGTAATAGTGATGTACGCATCGTATGCATGAGTGTACGTACAGAAGAAGCGTGCGCATTATGATCGTTTTTGTTGTGCATACGTATCAATTTCAGTATTCACAATCTGCTGAATAATTACTGCCTTGTTTTGTGCAGGGTTTTTTAAACGTATTCGATGTGCTAAAACCGGAACGGCAATGCTTTTAATATCATGATCAGTAATATACGCGCGACCATCAAGAAAAGCCCATGCCTGCGCACAGGCAAGCAGCATTAAACCGGCACGAATATTCAACCCAAGAATGACTTCATTATGCGCCCGTGATTTTTCAAGAATTGAGACAATAAGTTCAGTAATGACCGGAGCATAGTAAATGCCTGCACATAATTGCTGCCAGCGCTGTAAATCCGTAACCCCGATAACGGGACGAATGGCAGAAGCTTGTATCCCTGCTGTATCGTTTAGAATTTCAACTTCAACACTGCGCTCGGGATACCCTAAATCAATTTGCATATAAAACCGGTCCAGCTGTGCTATCGGCAACGGATACGTCCCTTCCATTTCAATCGGGTTTTGCGTACCGATAACAAAATACGGTGCCGGCAGCGGATATGTTTTCTTCCCGACGGTAACCTGCCGCTCACCCATACTTTCAAGTAATGCAGATTGAACCTTCGGTGTCCCGCGATTAATTTCATCAGCAAGTAAAATATTGGTAAAAACAGGACCGGGGTTGAACTGAAACCGTTTTGATTTCATATCAAAAATATCAACACCGGTAATATCTGCCGGAAGCAAATCAGGGGTAAACTGAATACGCTGATAATGGAGATGTTTCGTTTTTGATGATCCGTATGGTTTGATTGATCGTGCAAGAACTTTCGCCAGTGTTGTTTTACCGGTTCCGGGAATATCCTCAATAAGAAGATGCCCGCCCGCCAGTAATGCCGTCAGCAATAATTTTATCTTATCGTTTTTACCGCGAATGGCATGCATAATATTAACGATAAGACGATGAATGCGTTTCTGTTCAGTATGTATTTTTTTTTCTATTGTCTTTAATGCGGCAGAAGAAAGCTTTTTCGGTTTGAATGATTTTTTATTTGCTTTCATAACACTACTATACGTATTCTTATCTATATTGTCAATCATCGGAGCCGATTATCCTTCCCCTTCCATCAGCTGTACCGATACAATAAATGATGTACTGCATTAGGACATTGTCGGTAAAGCAGGTTTTTAATTCCCTTCAAGTTTTAATCGTAATGCTGTAATAATTTTTTCGGCAAGTACCGGATCACTGTCATAATCAAAAAACACCGAATATATATAACGGCGTTTTCCAAAAAATCCGTTATTGATGCGAATGAGTTTATTAGAAGAAACTGTTAACCACGGTTCACCTGTTTCTTCCCATATCATATTAGTCATTTCAAAACGAACGATATAATTTCCTGCCGGTATTGTACAATATTCGGTTGTTTCAAACGTTTGTACACGCTGATTAAATATAATCTCATTTTCAGCTGAGGTAAAAACAATATTGCGGACATCAAGCCCCATGCGGTTTGTACGTTTTTCACTGCCGGCATTCCATTCAACATCAGTATATGTTTTATTTTGCACAGCTATTCTTGCACCACAGCCAATCAGTATGCCGATCAGTATACTCATTCCGAAAAGAACAAAGAACCTCGGTATATACTGTGTATATGTTTTCACTATATCTTTTCTCACTTGCTGTATTAAAAATATCTGCCTTTTCGTATCTCAGATACTATTATACGAATATAGTATACAGGGAAAGGAGCTCTATTGTAAACGATGATATTTATTAAAAATACATTGTCCGTTCAGACAGCTGCAGCATCGCAACAGAATTATTTATCTTCTGCGTTGACAATCAGGCAATACTTTTTGTACAATAAGAATAATAGTATAGGAGGAAGAGTATGTCTCATTTTACGTTATTTGAAATTATGTATCTGATTATTTTAGGGCTTGCCGGATTATTCAGTTTACTGGCTCTGTTAAAAAAACCAAAAGCGGTTAAACTGATCGGGCTTACCGGTGTAACATGGTCTGTTATTTCCATTATTCGTGTTTTGGCAGTTGATTTTTATAATAATTTCGGCATTACATTAAATCTCGGAAAAGCAGGAGATTATAAACTTGCGCTTTGTGAGCTTATTTTCTATGTCGGTATCGGGATTTTGTTCATTCTTACGGCACTGAAAGCAGGGAAAATACGATCCGCCGATTAATACTATTCAACCGTTATAATCATCATCCCATTTCTGAATGTTTGCTTTCAGCGCTTGATATAATCCGTATGCATCATGCGGTTCCATTATAATCGTTGATTTTAAGAACGGGGCTGATAAACCGGGCATATGTTTTCCGAATTTCAAAACAAAGTGCTTTTGGGTTTCATGAACGTCAACTATGCCGACATTTGAATACACTTCACTGCAGTTATCGGCTTGTTCAAACGATAATGATGCTGTTTTGCGTAATTGTTTTTTATTATGCTGAACCGAACGGGCTTTCCCAAATCGTGTATACACATGCTGCCCGCGGCGGAATTGTTCAAAATCAGACATAGGAGTATACTATGATGAATAATACCATACATGCAAGAGTTATTTTTCTCGGTATTATTTTTTTAACGGTATTTCCAATTCATGCACAAGCCCCCGGCAGTAACCCTGCCGGACTCACCGCTGCAACAAAAACAACCGCTCTTGAACGCAGCGGTAAACCCCAAGCCATTAATAATCTTTCTGATGTTATTGCTATTCATTTTGACACGTATGGTCGCCTGCTGTGCATATCATCATCGCAATCTGCCGTTTTTCAGTTACTGCAATCGGAACACTTTTGGCTGGCACGGAAACTCATTGCTATTTCAGAAGAAGATTTAACGAAATTGTTTGGTTCACCGCATGCCGGGCTTTCGGCAATGACTTCATTATCAAGTGATATGCTCGGCTCGTGTTATGTAACGACTTCAAACGGCGGAATATTCCGTATTTCACCAACCGGCAGAATGAGTAAAATAAGCGATGTGCGGGAATTAGATTATTCTCATGTTACCAACAATGGTTCGGTTGACCCGAAATCCGCTGCATTGACCGGTGCACTGATGCTTAATCAAAACTCTTTTTTTACGGTATCACAGTCCCGCAATAACGGATCAGCGGCCGGTGTCATAACCTATTTTTTTATAAAAAATAATACTGTTCGGCGTATCATATATCCGTATGATAATGCTCCATTGACGGCATTACAGGATATTATCGCATTAAAAAATACTGTTTTTGTACTTGATTCCAAACGGGAATGTATGGGCGGTCTTTCATATACAAAAGATGAATTGCGCTATACATGGATGCTGAGCGGCTGGAATAAAAAATGGAAGCCCGCACAGCAGCATCGCTATACGCTTGCTTCATGTTCAGCTGATACTACTTTTATTTACGTTCTTATTTCTTCACCGGATGATGATACTCAATATATTATTCGTTTTTATCAACCATAACTCCCCGGCGGTATTACTATAGCAATACAGTTGCAATACAATGTCAGCAGCCGGCTGCTGGATACAATATCTTGTTACGGCACAATGATATTACAACCCGTATGTAGTATACCGCAGCCCGATATATTTTATTGCTGTTCATATAATGCCGCTGCAGTATAACGGAATATCCTCGCTTGAACATACTGTTCGCACTGAACAAGACTTTATCAATTATACATTACTGAGTATTTTTATTTCTATGTTTTTTTATATCGCGTACTTTACGTGAAATGTTTTTTTGACGCCGTTTCGTATTTCGGGCAGCAGAATCCTCTTGTTTTAATTTATTATAAATTATTTCTTTTTGCAGTTTTAAATAATTGTTATATCGCGCTTCATCAAGTATGCCTTTTGAAATAGCATCCTGTATCGCACAATCGGGTTCAACCGTATGCGTACAGTCACTGAATCTGCATTCACCTTCCAGTGCAAGAATATCTGAAAATGTTGTTTCAAGGTTTGCCGTATCACTCCAGATGCTCAATTCACGCATACCGGGCGTATCAATAACGATAGCACCGGTTTCCAGTAAAAATATATTTCGCGTTGATGTTACATGCCGTCCCTTCCCGTCTTTCGCACGAACATTTTTTGTGGTAATAATTTCATCCGATAACAAAGTATTAATAATGCTTGATTTACCGACACCGGACGATCCGACAAAACAAACCGTTTTCCCTTTTTCCAAAACCGCTGTCAGTTCATCATAACCGCTGCGGGTAATCGTGCTAATGTAAATCTGTCGAAAAGACCGCAATGCAGCATCAACTTCAGCTTTGATGATATCCAATGAATCTGTAATGAGATCGGTTTTATTAAAGATAAGAATCGGAATAATACGTTTCGTATCAATTTGCGTTAAATAGCGTTCAATGCGTCTGATATTAAAGTTTTCATCAAGACCGGTAACAATAAAAATCATATCAATATTTGCAGCAATAATTTGACGTCTGAATTGTCCGCCGGCTTTGTTGCGTGAAAACGTACTTTTACGCGGTAAAACATGATCAATGACCGCTTTTTTATCTTCCGGTAATATATCGGCCATTACCCAATCTCCTATTGTCGGTAAATCAGAAAGCGTGCTGAGAGAATGTTCAAATTTACCGGATAAGGTTGCCGTCATACGTCCGGCATTACTGAGTATGGTATAAATACCGGAGTATTGTTCAATAATACGCGCCGGTTGTAATGGTATATCGGATAGGTCTACTGTCTCATCAGCATAACTGTCCCAGCCATATCGATGTATTAAATCCGTCACTATATACCTTTTTTCCAATTTTTATTAATCATCATGTAATTGTTTTTCACCATGCCGGTTTATCGCAACAATACTATTGTATTGTTATAGTAATGCATACTGTCATACAATCATTATCGCCGCTAATCAGTAAAACAGGGAGGCGACTGTTTTTTATATAATGACAGTGTATGCATACTTGTTGCCATATCATTTGCTGTTATTATTGAATCTGCAATAACAATTCCATCAGAATATACTGCCGCATCCGTATTGTATTGTACACATATAATAGTATCCTACTTCTTACAGTAATAGTCAAGAAACGGATTATCTGTGTTTGTAGCTGTAGTAATTATTGATGTAACATAAAAACAAAACTATGCTGAATAACTTGCTGAATAACTATGCTGAATGACTTGCTGAATGACTTGCTGAATAACTATGCTGAATAACTATGCTGAATGACTTGCTGAATGACTTGCTGAATGATTTTACTATTGTTTATTTACTATACAGTACTAAACCGCTGTCTTATGCCTTCTTCAACTTCATTGCTTCACGTGCCTTCAGTACAATATTATCAGCAGTCAGACCGTATTTTTCAAGAAGTTCATCCGGTTTACCGGATTCCCCGAATGTGTTGCCAATTGCGACATAACGAAGAGGTACAGGATTTTTAAGTGCAATCGTTTCAGCAACAGCAGAAAACAAACCGCCATACCGTATATGTTCTTCTGCAGTAACAGCGCAGCCGCATTCACGCGCATGTGCGGCAATGGCTTCTGCATCAAGCGGTTTGAGTGTATGAACATTTACAACACGTGCACTGATGCCTTCTTTGTCGAGTATTTCCGCTGCTTCTAAAGCTCGTGCAACCATCAGACCTATCGCAAAAAGACAAACGTCTGATCCTTCACGTAACAATGCAGGATGACCAAGCCGCGGATGATACGTTGCTGCATCAAATAATACCGGAATTTTAGAACGTCCAAGCCGAATGTAATAGGGTCCGTATTCTTCAGCAACCTGTCCGATAAGTTTTTCAGCTTCAACCGCATCTGCCGGACAAACAACATGCATACCGGGTAAACCACGCATAAGATTAATATCTTCAATCATTTGATGACTTGCGCCATCTTCACCGACGGTTAAACCGGCATGACTTGCGGCAATTTTTACATTAGAATTTGAAATACAAATACTTTGACGAATTGCATCATACGGACGACTGGTCGCAAATACCGCAAAGGTTGATACAAAAACAAGCTTCCCGGTTAATCCGAGACCCGCTGCCATACCCATCATATTCATTTCCGCAATACCGCAATCAAAAAACCGATCAGGAAACGCTTTTCCGAAATGTGCAGTCTGTGTTGAACCCGAAAGATCAGCATCCATAACGACTATGTCAGTATTCTTGTGTCCGAGTTCCAGTAATTTTTTACCGTATGCTTGGCGCGTTGCTTCTGTTTTTCCTGAATTAAGATTATAAAGCTTTGTCATAATTATACCGCTGCTGTTGTTGTATACGGTGAACCGATCATAACCGGTATCTCTATCATACAATCCTCTTCGGATACCGCGCTATCACCACGTACATCGGAAAGTTCTTCAAGTGCTTTTTTCGTTTGTTCGTCATTCGGTGCAACGCCGTGAAAACCGAGATTATTCTCCATAAAAGAAACACCCTTTCCTTTAACGGTATGCGCAACGATGAGCGTCGGCATGTCGGTAATAGTTTTTGCCGTTTCAAGCGCCTTGACGATATGTGCCATATTATGCCCGTCAATTTCCATTACCGCCCAGTTGAACGAACGAAACTTATCGGTTATCGGATTAATATCAAGAATGTCTTTAACACTGCCGTCTATTTGCAGCCCGTTATTGTCGAGAATAGCGGTTAAATTACCGCATTTATGAAATCCGGCAAACATTGCCGCTTCCCAGATCATGCCTTCCTGAATTTCACCATCACCCATGACTGCATAGACGGAATAATTCTTCTTGTCTATACGGGCTGCCAGCGCCATACCGATAGCAGCGGAAAGTCCCTGTCCAAGTGAACCGGTTGATACTTCAATCCCGCGGCATTTTGAGTTTTCCGGGTGTCCCTGTAAAGGACTGTTGAGTTTTCGTAAGGTTAATAAATCTTCCCGCGGAATAATTCCTTTATGTGCCAGAGCGCTGTACAATGCCGGAGCGCAATGTCCTTTTGAAAGAATAAAACGGTCCCGCTGCGGCCATTGCTCAGGAGTATCTTCAATATTCATACTATGGAAATATAATGCCGTGATGACATCAGCTGCTGAAAGCGAACCGCCGGGATGACCGCAGCCGGCAGCATGGGTCATAGCAATAATATCCTGTCTGATTTCACGTGCTTTTTTTTTGAGAGCAATAATAGCTTTTTGATTGAGCATGGAAGAGCGTGCCTCGTATTTATTTTGCAGAAATACGCAGGTAACGTATATAAAAACATACAATCTGTCAATTGTTTATTTTTATTTTATTTATATCGCATAATCCCTCGCATACATAATGAAACCCTGTTCATACTTCTTCTATATAGATAAAAAGAATCCTCATTGTCAGACTTCCATACCTCTGCACTATATATAAAACATACTGTTAATTATCTTGAAAAATTTTATTGTATAGTACATACTTATCCTAAATTCCATACCAAGGAGCGCTTTACTATGGTATCACGAACACTCTTTACTGTAATACTTATTGGAATCGTAACCGCATTACTTCTAACCGGTTGCTTTGAAAAAAATATTACCGTAACCACAAAGGGTGATCAGCGGCTTATTAATCTCCCGCAGCCTGATACAAACGGACGATTGCCGCTTGAACAAACAATCAAACAGCGGCGTTCACGACGTTATTTTTCTAATGCCTCATTAACCCAGCAGGAACTCGGTCAGATTTTATGGGCCGCTCAAGGTATAACCGGCTCGAAGGGTCATCGCAGCGCACCATCGGCATTTGGCAGTTATCCGATAACATTGTATGTTATGGTGGCAAATGTTGACGGTATTGCACAAGGGGTATATCAGTATTTCCCTGAACTGCATGCAATGAAAAGAATTCTCAACGGTAATGCGCATCGGGAAATAACGATGGCAACACCGGGGCAAGCATGGTACAACGACGCAGCTGCAATTATTATTATTGCCGGTAACTTCAACAAAATTCCCGTTTATGCCCAACGGCATAAACAGGAATTCGTTATTATGGAAACCGGCTGTATTGCCGAGAATATTTATCTGCAATGTGAATCATACGGACTGGCAACAACTCTTATCGGTATACCAAATCGCGGCGATCGGCTGAATGTATCTTTACAGCTTGATAAAAACGATCTTACACTTGCACTGATGCCGGTAAGCCATCCGTCTTCAAAAAATAAAGAATAGTATATATCGCTCATACCAATATACAGATATACCTGTTTGATATATTATCACTGTCATATCATTATTGTTCTAACGCTATATCTGTATATTAAACGGTATGTATAACCGCGTAATACGTATGTCAATTTTTTTATTTAGTAAATACCTGCTATTCACTATACATGTTGTTTTATTATATGTATTTATTACCACTCCCGCAGTACTACTTGATGACTGCAGATATTTACATACAATACTGTATATATTTATTTGTGCTCAATCCGGTATATTTAAAAACACGAGATATGATAAATAACAACTTGACTTTTTTTTCAGCAAACGGCACTCTTCATTTATGAAACACTTCAAACTGTTTATTACTGCAGTAATGCTCCTGATAGTATGTACCATTGCTTACGCAAGTTTTATTCCTTCGTCTCTCACCTTTGATGCTCCATTATCGGATTTAACAAAACCCGTTTCGACAACAGACGGTGTTCCCCTGATTATTAATCAACAGATTGAAAAATATTTGATCTATTATAAAACAAGCGCGCGAAAATGGATGCGTGTAATTTTAACACGAGCAACGCTCTATAGTGATATTATTCGTACGGTTTTTAAGGAAGAAGGACTTCCTGAAGAATTAACATACCTTCCGATTATTGAATCAGCCTATAGTGCATCGGTTACCAGTTATGCCGGCGCCAGCGGTATGTGGCAATTTATGCCGGAAACCGGACGTTATTACGGGCTTTCCTGTAATTGGTGGGTTGATGAGCGACGGGATTTACGTAAATCAACTCGTGCAGCAGCAAAGTTTTTAAAAGATTTATACCGGCAATTTGATGATTGGTATCTTGCATTAGCGGCATATAATGCCGGACCGGGGCGGGTACGGCGCGCAATGAAAGAAACCGGATCAAGCGATTTTTGGACAATTGCCCGCACTGACGACGCACTGCCTGAACAAACAAAAAACTATGTCGCAAAATATGTTGCCGCACTTATCATTGTCCGCCACCAGAAACAATACAATTTTACTAATATCGTATCCGTAAAACCGTTTGAGTTTGATACCATAACCGTTTCAGATGCAACGGCACTTTCAGTTATTGCTGCCTGCTGTGAAACAAATATAGAAGCATTATATGATTGTAATCCTGAATTATTACAATGGGCAACACCGCCGCAGTATCCTGACTATGAAGTAAAAATTCCGAAAGGAACACGTGAAGCCTTTCTGAAAAATTATGCGGCAATACCGGAAACAAACAGAATTACCTATCGCGAACATATTGTTCAGTCCGGTGACAGTATATGGGAAATGGCAAAGACGTACAATGTACCGCAAGATGAAATTATTCTACTGAATAATATTAAAGACCCGCGCTTAGTACAGCTCCACCAACGTTTGATTATTCCAATTCAGGGACTCGATAATGCAAAAAAAATTGATGCGCTGCTGCATGACACAGCGAAAAACACACCGCAGCCGTAATACACTGCAAACGGGGAAAAAAATGATTACTGCAGCTATTATCTCAATGCTCGCACTTACAACACTATTATGTGCACATATTAATCCCGGTCTTCGCCTGCCGGTATGCGCGGGCTCATGGTATCCTGATAACCCGGAAGAATTGCGCGCAGTACTTAAATCCTATACTGCCGGTGAACCGATAACGAACTCATTTCCGTATGCATTAATTGCACCTCATGCCGGATATCAATTCAGCGGCAACATTGCCGGCGCTGCTTACCGGCAAGTAAAAGGTGCTTCATATAAACGTGTTATTGTTTTATCAGCAAGCCATACAGTGCATTGTACTGATCCGACGGTTATTCCTGATGGTATATATCGGACTCCGCTTGGTGATGTACCCATTGCAGATAAAGAAATTAAAAAATTGTCAGCATTATACCCGCGTTTAAAACATGATCCTTCAGTAGATTCGCGCGATCATACTATTGAATTGCATATACCGTTTCTGCAAACCGTTCTCCGGGATTTTTCACTCATACCGATACAAATGGGTCCATTATCATGGACGGAGTGTCGTGCTTTTGGTCGTGCTCTCGCCGCTTTTACGAAAGAGTATCCGGCATTAATAATTGTCAGCAGTGATCTCAGTCATTATCCGAATGCGCATGATGCCGAAACCGTTGATCAGGAAACACTGAACTGGATAACAATCGGCGCCGCCTCACATTTGCTTGATCGTGAAAAACACGCTGCGTTATTGCAATATCCTAATGTGCAGACTACTGCATGCGGTATGGTGCCGATTGCGGTTTTATTATACTATTCACTAGCAGTTGATACACATGATATTCGTATTATTGCATCAGGACACTCCGGTAATTCCGGCGGTGATATGAAAAAAGTTGTCGGTTATGGTGCGCTCGCATTTTATGGTGATGTTCACACGATACGCATTCCCGATACAAAGGAGAAAAATATGTCTGAAAATACCGTAACTGATGAACAGGGAAAAGAATTACTGACACTGGCACGGGAAACAATAACCGCGTTCTTAAATAATACACCAACCCCGACAGCGAAAACTAATGAAAAATTATTTAATGAACCACGCGGTGTTTTTGTAACGTTAAGAAAAAATCATGATTTACGCGGATGTATCGGATATATTGAACCAATTAAACCCCTCAGAGAAGCGGTTATTGATAATGCTATCAGTGCTGCCGTGCGGGATACACGATTTTCGCCGGTTACGCCAGATGAATTAAAAAGTATCAGTATTGAAATTTCTGTTCTGACACCGCCTAAAAAAGTAGCATCCTATAAAGATATTGTCATTGGAAAACATGGTATTATTCTTCACTGCAAAAACCGCAGCGCAACTTTTTTACCGCAGGTTGCACCCGAACAAGGATGGGATCTGCCGACAACCTTGTCATTTCTCGCCAGTAAAGCCGGACTGCCGGCACATATATGGCGCAGCGATGAATGCAGTTTTGAAGTCTATGAAGCGCAAGTGTTCAATGAATAATTAAAACTGATATACCTATACATACCAATCGCAGCAGGGTTCACCGTTATTCTTTTTTATATGTATTGCTAATATTTCAATATACTATTTGATTATGTATTTACCCATCGGTCATCACAAACGACATTATTGTGATATCATAATTGATGTATTATATCTTGACTATTATTAAATTATGAGTGATACATTATAATAAATATTTAGGGAGAAATATAAAATGAAATATAAAATGATAGATATCATAACCTGTCCATATGATAAAAATGAAATACTTCATTTAAATATATTCAATAAAACCACATATAGTGATAAAGTTTTATTTGATACAAAACAGACATTTTGTCAGGATTATTGTGGTAAAAATAACAGACTCATTAATCCTAAAAAAGATAATTCAAACACACTTAAATGTCGAAAATGTATGCAAAACGAAATATTAAGCGGAGTATTAATTTGTCATAAATGCAAACGGTGGTACCCTATAGTTGACGGTACGGTGTTTTTATTAACAGATTTTGAAAGATACGAGGAATTAGATAAAGCGTTTATAAAGAAAAATAAAGCATTTTTTAGTAAGAATAAAAATTTACATAAAATATCTTATGACAAAAAAACTAAAGTTAAAAAAGTTCAAGATTTCTGGAATAAATATTGGGATGGGTATAATAATCTTCTTGAATCAAACACATCAAAAAAAGAAATTTTACAGTTAGACGAAAATAGAATGAAAACCCATCCTTATTCAAATGAATGTATTGGGTATACTTTACATAAAAATCAAGATGCAGCAGAAATAGGTTGTGGTTACGGTATGGATATTTGGCGACTTGCAAAAAACAAAACATTCTGTGTTGGAATTGAACTTACAATCGAAAGTATTAAAAAAGCACAGGAGAGGATGAAATTACGGAAAATGCGTAACCAAGTTTCTTTTGTAATAGCAAATGCTGAAAACTTGCCTTTAAAAACCGAAAGATTTGATTATGTTTATTCACACGGTGTAATTCATCATACAAAAAATACTCGTAAAGCTGCACGTGAAATTGGAAGAATTATTAAAAGCGGAAAAACTGCTGCGGTAATGGTTTATTATTTTTTTAGCATCCATGCTTTTTTTGAATGGGCGGCAAAAACCATAAACAAAATACTCTATTTTTTCACAAAAAAGGAATTTTCTGATATTAAGGTAATTATAAAATTAGGTTTAAAAAATACAAATAATAATAAATCAATAAAACTATATAAAAAAAGAAAAGTTTCTGCAATATTACATAATCCATATGCAAAAGTGTATACTAAAGGCACTGCACGAAACTTATTTCGACAAGCTGGCTTTAGAAAAATACATTTTTCAATAACAGAAAATACTGGTAAAATATTTATGGATAAAATTATGTATAATAATCCGACTTTGTATAAATACTTATTGAAAAATTTCGGTTTTTATATCTGGATTTACGGTTCAAAAAAAAAGCATAAACAGTGAAAATATTTGCTGTCTTTTTATATTTATTAACGTTTTCGAATTTAAAATATTTACTCTATATTTATATTGATTAATTATATATATGATTGCATAGCTATTTACCAAATTTCTGATACATTTATCATTTTTTCTGCAATTTACTGTAATATTACAGTTGCCGGCAACAATAAAAAAGTTCCGGAATTAAAATAGTGTGTTATATAAAGACCGTTTCATATTATTGCTTATCTGAATGTATGTGATAATATATATCAACGGCATTATTGTGATATCACGCTATTGAAAATATTACTTGCGAAAAAACAAAACTCCCCGTATCATATTTATTTATATACTGATTATCATACATTAATACTTATGGAGGGATCATGCAGCGATTTACCTTTTTTCCCGGTTCGGAAGATATATTACGAACATTTATCAGTGATTTGCAGAACGTTTTTAAAAACAGTCTTCGTTCGGTTATCATATATGGTGCATCGGTAAACGGGCGGCACGAAAAAGGAAAAACAGAAATTCGTTCTCTTATATTGCTTGAAGAAGAAAGAACATCAACATTACGTGAATGTTTGAAAAAAATGGAAGACTGGAAAAAGCATGATCTTGCCATACCGCTTATTTTTACTATCAGCGATCTTATCGGATCTGCCGAGACCCTTCCGCTTGAAATTTTTGATATCAAATCAAACTATCGCTGTATATACGGTCCTGATCCGTTTGAAGACTTAAAACTGGGGATGAACAATCTTCGTCTTGAGTGTGAACATGAAATTCAAACAAAAACAATACAATTAAAAAAAGCTTTTTTAAGTCTTGATAAACAAAACAGTGATATTCGCATTCTTATTCGTGATGCATTACAAACGTTTTTAATTGTTTTCAGAAATATACTGCGATTGAAGGGATTAACCGTTCCGGCAGGTGATAAAGCGATTGTTCATGCGGTTGTTAAAAATTATTCACTGCATAAAGAAATTTTTGATAGTATGCTTGAAGTTTTTTTTAAAACATCACGAAAGACTGACGAAGAGCTTATGGAGTTATATGAAAACTTTATTGCCGAAATGCGGCAGCTGCAAAGCGAAGTAAAAAACATTTTGTTTTAGCACATAATGTATAGTGATGCAACAAAACCCTATGAAACAATCAGTACCCCATAATCAACAAAAAAAACTGCCGGTTTTTCTTTTATTATTAATATTTTGTATGCTGCTTTTTCTCATTGCGTATATCAGTTGGCAGGGACATCGGCAAACCAGCGGATATGTTCATGATTTATGCGGCTGTATAAATGCTGATGAGCGGATTGTACTTGGAGAATTATGTTATGAATTTCAAAAGCGTTTTACTGTTGAATTATATTGTATTGCCGCACGCACGGAAAAAGAGGTTGAATCGCTGCACATTAACCGTCGGGAATCCCGGGATAATTATCTACTGTTAATCGTAACAACTGATAAGGGAGATATACGTCTTGATATGCCCGAAGAAGCACATGCACCCGATGCATCACGTATTGCTGATGAACTGAGAAAGGTCATCAATCCGAATGTAATAGAATATGATCCGGGTGGTTCATTAATAAACGGTGCGAACGTTATTTTTAGTTTATACGAAAAATTACAGGAAAGCAGTCGTCTGTAAATTTGTCAGTCTGATATATTAATTAGTTTGCATAATACACTACCTGTTCGTGCCTTGTTTACCCTACTGTTTGATTATTTCACTATTTCATGGTCTGATGCATTTTCAAACGCGGTTTACAATAATACTGCAGCAATAGCGCTGCCGGCATTGAATAATTGTTTCACG
>Ga0256845_1000582_pt1 | contig 33757 bp, 29 predicted proteins | sample RiftiametaG_FD_189101 | JGI IMG/M metagenome (GOLD analysis project Ga0256845, IMG submission 189101) | Tube worm associated microbial communities from hydrothermal vent at the East Pacific Rise, Pacific Ocean - Riftia | ecosystem: Host-associated > Annelida > Integument > Unclassified ...
GTTCATTATTATATTTGGGAGCTTCTTTTAGTATTATCAACCTTGTTGTTCCGCTTTTGGCTGGTGTATGGTTTTTTAATACCTCCTATAAAAAGTATAGTCCATCTTTAAAATATGTTGATTTTTCTTACCTGAAAGAATTAATAAGTTTAGGAACACGATTTTTTATTATGCAAGGGGCTGCGTTGATCGTTTTTATGACAGATAATATTATTATCACTCAAATATCTGGACCAGAAGATGTAACGCCTTATAATATAGCCTATAAATATTTTGGAATTGTTACTATGGCATTTACTATTATAACAGCACCAATGTGGTCGGCATATACAGAAGCCTATATCAAGAAGGATTTTGCATGGATAAGGCAAGCCACTAAAAAAGTATATAAGTTTTGGGGACTTGCTTTTGTTGGTTTAATTGTAATGTTATTGGTTTCTAATTATGCTTATCAATTATGGATAGGAGATAGTGTATCGGTTCCGTTTTTGTTATCAGCAGTTATGGCGCTTTGGGTAATGTTAAGCACAAGCATAATGGTGTTTTCTAATTTTTTGAGTGGTATTTCTAAAATTAAATTGAGTTTGTGGCACTCGGTTTTTGTCAGTATCATTAATATTCCACTCTCTATTTATTTTGCTAGAAATTTAGAAATGGGAAGTGTGGGAGTAATGTTAGCTACAGTTTGTTGTCTTTTACCACGAGTTGTTTTTCAACCCATACAGTACTTTAAAATTATTAATGGTACTGCTAAAGGAATTTGGAATAAGTAGTTACAGTAAATAGTCGGTAGCGTAATTATCTAATCCTAATTCAGGATATTTTTTTGCTAATTCTTGATTGTAAGGACGATAAAAATCAATAATTTTTTGTTTCACTTCAGGACTAAATTCTAATTCTTTATTAGAATTAAGGTTCTTTTTTACCAATCGTTTTAGTTTAATTAAAACTCTTGAGCTAAAATTACTCCCCTCCACAACATCATGCCATTTATTAAGCTTACTCAGCCATGCAGCTTGTCGTTTGTTTGCTCCCTGATTAATTACTTCTTTATTTTTAAAAGAGGAAGAAACCATTTCATTAAACGTAACATTAAAAATACGTTCTAATCTATTTTGTACCTTAATAGGTTGATTGATAAAGTCTTCATAAAGGATAATCTCAACATTTGGAAACAAATTTTTATAAAGCTCAATAAGGTTGTTGTAGATGTACCCATCCAAATGTTCATGTGTTTCAAATGTACTGTAGTAACCATCTTTCTCCCCATATGCTACTTTTCCATTATGACTGTCTTCTATGGTGTAAGGTTCCCTTTTTGTCCAAACAAAATCATCAAGGCTTTTACTTTCTTTCCAGCTAACGGTAATCAGGTATAGAGATTTTAACAGATCTAATTGATTTCTGAGGTAAAGAATAATAGTCGCATTAGGCATTGCTTTATGTAGCCTTTGTGCTATTCTTGTTCTATTGGAATGATGATAGAATAATGATTGCCCAATAAAGTTTTCATTAGATAAGATGATATTGTCACCTTTGAGTTGATTGATTTCATTCATGAATTCATTCTCATCATAAAGAGAATCATCCATGTAAATCATTTTATGAAAAGCTTCATTATAATGAGAATAAGGAAGGCTATATGCTTGAAATCCATCTATATTAGGAAAGACTTTTCGTTGAAGAAAAGTAGTTCCAGTTCGCGGCATTCCTATATGAATAAAGTGGTTTTTCAATGTTTATTTTTTCTGCCAGTAATATCCAGAATCATCAATGTTTAGGATCTCTTCGGTAATTCCATTTTTATCCCTAAAATCATGAACAGCCTTTTTACAAGCGGGAATTGTTCCGTAATCATCAATAATAATATATCCTCCAGAAGATAGTTTGTGGTAAAGGTTTATCAAACCATCCATTGTAGATTCATACATATCCCCATCCAAACGAATAATAGCTAATTTCTCAATTGGAGCTTTTGGTAGTGTATCTTTAAACCAACCTTTCAAAAACTTAACGTTGTCATCTAAAAGGTTAAATCGTTCAAAATTTTCTTCAACTTGTTCTTTAGATATTCTAAGTTGTTCTAATGAAAATAAGTCATCCCCAGCATCTTCAGGATATAATTCCGTATTAGGTTTTGGCAACCCCTCAAAGGAATCAGCCACCCAAACAGTTCTATTTTTATCTAAAATATTAAACAATGATTTAGCAAAAATACAAGAACCACCTCTCCAAACTCCTGTTTCAATAAAATCGCCAGGGACATTGTTTTTTACCACGTTTTCTATACAGAATTGGATGTTGTTTAATCGTTTAGTTCCGATCATACTATATCCATTAATTGGCCAACCTAATCCTATCTCTCGTTGTTTAGCTCCGTTTTTGTTAATTCCTGTTATAATAAGTTTCTTTTTTGCAAGCGTATTAATTACCTTGTTAATTACAAACCTTTTTAAAAAGTAGCTTCTATGAGGCGGATAAGGTGTTAGTTGATACCTGTTTGCATTATCCTTATCAGTTAGTACATCTTTTAAAAGCGCTAAATATTTATCTTCTGTTTCCGTCAAATCCCTTAATTTTAGTGTAAAAATATTACTTTTTTAATAGCTTTGACAATTAGAAAAAAGTAAGTTATCAATATTCTTGAAAAATTTCACTACCATATTTCCATTTGCAGAAAATGTTCATTTAATTAAGGATGTCGGACAGGTTGCTAACTCTATTGCTCTAGAGGGTGTATATGAAACAAAATTAGTCTGTTTTAAAAATAGTGAGGACTACTCTTTCTTAAAATCAGAAGCCCAGCATATAAAAATAGATTTTATTAAACCCTGTGGAAAAAAACTATTTATGGAGCGGGCAATTATGAGGTATATTGAGGGAAATGCGAATAAGATTGACATTATTCACTTTTTTCATTTAACAAAAGAAACTATTTATTATGCCCTTCATTATAAAAAATACAATCCAAATGGGAAGATTTATGTGAAGATGGATGTGTACAATGAAATGTTGGAGCAAGAAATTAAGTATTCAAAAAGGCCCATATTTAATTGGATTCATAAGCAAAAAGGAAAACATTTTTTTAAGCAATTAGCGGCTATTTCTGTGGAAAATCCGACCGCATTAGAACTGTTAAAAAAGAAGTTTCCTCTATTAAAAGATAAAGCACTTTTAATTACGAATGGTGTAAATGATCAGTTTTTAAAAAAACAATTTCCAACACCAAAAGCGTTTGAGCAGAAAGAAAACATCATTTTATCGGTAGGAAGAATTGGGGCATTAGAAAAGAATTTTGAAATGTTGTTAGAAGCTTTCGGAAAAGCAACTATAAAAGATTGGAAACTGGTGTTTGTAGGCCCAATTGAGAATGGGTTTGATAAAAGAGTAGAAAGGGTAGTCGCAAAATACCCGAATTTAAAAAATCAGATTGAATTAGTCGGTAATGTTGAAGATAGAAAGGAACTTTATGAGTATTACAATAGATCAAAAATTTGTTGTTTAACATCTCCTTTTGAATCCTTTGGAATTACTTTTATCGAAGCAATGTATTTTGGTAATTATGTAATCGGAACAACAGGAATGTCGAGTTTTAGTTACATTACAAACGACTTTGAATTAGGTAAAACAATTGATGTTAATGATGAAAATGCGTTAATAAGCCTTTTAGAAAAAGTAAGCAATGATGAGGTTCTTTTAGAAGAGAATTATCAAAAGGCTAAAAAAAGAATTGCAGACAAGTTTTACTGGTCAAAAATTGTAACACCATTAATAAAGAAATTGTCGGATTAAAAATGGAGAATAAACAACAATGTCTTGTTATCACTGCAACTATTACTCCTAGTAGTAATTTTGTTGCTAAGGCGAATCCAACAGAAAGGAGGAGAGAATATTTAGAGGTATTAAAATATTATATCCTAAATTTTTCTGGAGATATTTATTTTGCTGAAAATTCGAGGTATGATTTTGAGTTAGATAATGAGTTTAAAACATTATTTAAAAAAGAAAACGTTTATCTTTTAAGGTGCAGACCATCAGTCGAATATGTGAAAGGTAAAGGGTTTCAAGAATTTGAAGTGTTAGATACTATTGTTAATCAACTTGATGCTAAATATGCTGAGTTTATTAAAGTGTCAGGAAGGTATTTGGTGACCAACTTTAAGCGCTTAATCAAACAAGATAATCACGGAATGGTGATAGACCGACATCAAAAAAAAGGAGTTGCGATAACTTCATTTTTTAAATGTGAGATTGAGTGTTACCAAACTTTTTTAAAAGCTTGCTATAAAGAAGTTGATGATAGTAAGGGTGTTTTTGTAGAACATGTGGTTTATAATAAATTAAAGCAAGTAGATAAAAAAAAGATAGATATATTTGTTGTAACACCAATTTATAAAGGTGTTTCAGGGTCTTATGGCGGAAGTTTAAACAGACATCCTTTAAAAGTGAAACTGATAAATATTGAGCGGATAATGTTGAGAATGAGCGGAGAAAAAGAATTGAAAAAGGAGTTTAAGTGAATAATCCAACAGTTTCTATAATTACGGTAGTCTATAATGGGGTTCAATACATTGAACAAACCATTAAGAGTGTAATTGCTCAAGATTATACCAACATTGAATTTATAATTATAGATGGAGGGTCGAATGATGGTACGCTAGATATCATCAAAAAATATAAAGATAATATAGCTAATTGGGTTTCAGAAAAGGATTCAGGTATCTATAATGCGATGAATAAGGGGCTTAAAATTGCTAGTGGAGAAATTGTCGCCATTTTAAATGCGGATGATTATTACCATTCAGACACCATACAAAATGTGGTAAATCACTTTGTTAAAACGAAAGCAGACATTGTTTACGGAAATTTAACAAAGTTTAGATCCATTGAAGCTAAAGAATATTTTGTAGAGATAACCCCAGATATTACTATAATGGAAAAGCGAATGGGGGTTTTTCATCCTGCCACTTTTATAAAAAAAGAGGTGTATCAGGAAGTAGGTGTTTTTAATGAGAAATATAAACTTTCGGCAGATTATGATTTTATGTTGAGAGTTTATAAGCAACAATATGATTTTCAATACTTAAATAAATCATTGGCCTATTTTAGAATAGGGGGAGCGAGTAATACCAATTGCAATTCTTATAAAGAGGGAATTAATATTTTGATAGAAAATAAATCTCCTTTTGTTTTACAAATGCAGAAAGCTTACGTTCGTTGCTACATTAAGAATAGAACTAAAAAAATTATTAATACCTTAGTTACTATTTTTGGCTTTCAAAATATTTTGAACAGGCGATTAGAAAAAAAGTGGAGGTAACTATCGGACTAGAACAGGCATATAGAAATAACGCTAGAAAACTAAAAGGTTTTTGGGTTAAGTTATATTTACAACTACATGGTTGTGAGGTAGGAAGTGGGTTGAAATGCTATTCATTTCCCAAGATAAGAGCTGTACCTAAAGCAAATATTAAAATAGGTAACAAGGTTACATTTGGTTACGGATGTACCTTAGAAATTACAAATACGGGTTTTTTAACTATTGCGGATAATGTAAACATTACCCAAAATGTGTTGATTAGTAGTGCTACTAAAATTTCTATTGGAGCGTACAGCTTAATTGGAGAAAATGTAAGTATTAGAGATGCTAATCACGGCATCAATAAAGAAGAGAAAATTCAAAAACAGCCTGTTAATTCTCAGGAAATAATAATTGGAAAAGATGTTTGGATTGGGGCTAATTCTATAGTGTTAAAAGGAAGTTTACTGGAAGATGGAATTGTTATTGGAGCCAATTCATTAGTAAATGGTAAAAGTAAAACAGCGCGTTATAAAGTTTATGCTGGTAATCCAGTGCAATTTATTAAGGATAGAAAATAATTGGAAACACAAAAATTGAATGTTCTTATTTTGCCAGATCTTTTTCCGAGAAATGAAAACGATTGGGTTGGTGTTTTTGTAGTAGATTATATTAAATCGATTATACCTCATTGTATTCCTTGGGTTTTTTATAGTAGATTAATTGGCGAAAATCAAACAGCCAAAAAAGAGCAGTTTTCAAAGAGTTTTGATGTTTATAGATGGAATTATAAGAAACAAATTAATGCCTTATTAAAACCAATATATTACCTGTTGTGGTTTAAAAAAACAGTACAACAAATTAGAGCATTAAATAAACAAGTAGATATTATTCATGCACACGGAGCTATTTTAAATGGAACAGTTGCATTTTTACTAAGTAAACAATTAAAAGTACCTTTTGTAATATCAGAACATACTGGACCATTTTCTAAAATTTCTAATTCTTTTGTAAAAAAAAGATGGGCTAAGTATATTTTAAACAGAGCAGATAAGGTGTTTGCAGTTAGTAGTCATCTTAAGTCTGAAATGGTAAAAATGGGCATTAGAGATGAAAATATTACCGTTTCTTTTAATCCAGTAGATACTAATTTGTTTCAATGTAAATCGAATACTGTAGAAGTGAAAAATATTCTTTTTGTGAGCAGGTTAGAGCCTTTTAAAGGAGGCTTACGCACATTAAAAGCTTTTCATAAAGTAAGAAAGAAGAATGCTGGTTGGTGTTTAACCATCTGTGGTGAAGGCCCAGAAAAGGAAGAGATTATTAAGTATGTACAAGCATTTAAATTAAAAGATTGTGTTACAATTAAAGGCGTATTAACAAAGCCTGAATATGTAAGAGAACTACATCAAGCTTCTTTTTTAGTATTCCCATCTTTGCATGAAAGTTTTGGGTTGATACCCGTAGAAGCGATGACTTGTGGTTTACCAGTTATTACGACTAATACAACAGCAATGCCTGAATATATTAATGAACAAAATGGGGTCTTATTAAATACATCATCTGTTGATGAAATAAGTCAGGCTATAAATGCTATGATTAATAATTTATCCACATACAAGTCAGTTACAATTAGTGAAAATATGAATGCGCGTTTTGGGATCGATAATTTTGGTAAAATGCTAGTGAAAATCTATCAATCAGTGCTAACTAGTTATAAGAATTAATTATGTGTGGTATAGCTGGTATATATAATCCTGAAGGAGTAAAAGTTGATGACATTGATTTAATGTCAAAAACCTTAAGACATAGAGGTCCTGATGATGAAGGTTTTTTTCTTTCTTATCGGGGAAACAATTCTGAACATTTTAGAGGAGATGATACCATTGAAGAACTTCAGCAATTAAAACACATATCAGAGAATAGACATCAACCCAAATTGGCTTTGATGCATCGAAGACTCTCTATTTTGGATGTTTCAAAATTGGGGCACCAACCTTTTGTGTCGGATAATGATAGATATGTAATTGTTTTTAATGGCGAAGTCTATAATTTTAAAGAGATCAGACAAGACCTGATAGCAAAAGGCTACCAATTTAAATCGAACACAGATACCGAAGTAGTTTTAAACGCTTTTATAGAGTGGGGAGAGAAGTGCGTAGAACGGTTTGTTGGAATGTGGGCTTATGCTATTCTTGATAAAGAAGAAAATACATTGACCCTATCTCGAGATCGATACGGGATTAAACCACTATACTTTTATCAAAGAGGCAATTATTTTGCTTTTGGTTCAGAAATAAAAGCATTGTTAAAATTGGCTAAAGTTGATAGTAGAATTTCTAACGAAAATTTAGGAAGTTATCTGTCTTACGGAACGACAGCGGATTCCTATCAGAATTTGTTTTTATATATTGAAGATATAGAGCCAGGTTGTAATTATCATTATGATTTAGGAACGGGCATGCTCACAAAGACTCCTTATTACTATTTGGATAAAACGATTGAGCAAGCAGATGTAAGTATAGAAGAAAGTACAGCAAAATTCGAAACACTATTTAATGATTCGATGAGCTTACATTTAAGATCAGATGTAGAAATTGGGGCATCATTAAGTGGCGGATTAGATTCGAGCGCAATTGTTTGTGCAGCCAGTAATCAACTGAATGATGTTTCTTTAAAAACATTTACAGCATCGTATAAAAATAAAGCAATAGATGAATCTGACTACGCTAAACTGGTGGCCAATCAATTTACCAATGTTAAAGATGTATATACTTATCCTGAAGCCAAAACATTGGTTGCTGACATGGATAAAATGCTCTACCATCAAGATTTACCAATAGGATCTACCTCTATATTTGCGCAATGGGAGGTAATGAAATGTGCCAATCAGCACGATATAAAAGTATTGTTAGGTGGACAAGGAGCAGATGAAACATTAGGAGGCTACACTAATTTTGCAGGAATCTATTTAATAGAATTGCTCAAAGGATTTAAGTTTACTCAGTTTTTTAAGGAGTACGGAAGATTAAAACAGAATTTCTCTCCTAAAATTAAACAAGGCGTTTTAAAGGCCGCTTATTATTATTTACCTGACAATTTACAACAGCGTTTTAGAGCAAAAGAACGCTTGAGTTATAATTTTATAAAAGCAGATAAATTAAACGATTTGCAATTAAATATTCCTAAAAGAGGAGGTAAATCCTTTAAAGAACACACTGAATTGAGTATGCAATTTGGGATGTATGATTTGTTGAGGTATGAGGATAGAAATTCTATGGCTTTTTCAATAGAATCAAGAGTTCCATTTTTAGACCATCGATTAGTTGAAATGATTAGAAGTTTACCGAATAATCAAAAAATCCATAAAGGATGGTCTAAGTATGTGTTAAGAAAAATGTTAGATCAAAAACTAGATAATAAGGTCGTTTGGCGAAAAGATAAAAAAGGGTTTGTAACGCCTCAACAAGATTGGAAAAATGAATTAATGACTACTTTAACCACAGAGTTAAAAGATAGCGATATGCCTTCTTTAATGAACCGAGCGTATGTGCTAGAATTGTGTGATAAAGATTTTTCAAACGCAGCACATTTAAGTGAATTTTGGAGAGCCTATTCAGTAGTGAAATGGTATAATATTTTTAATTTAAACGCCTAATGAAAATTGCGATTGTTTGCGGTCATTTTGTCCCAGAAATGGGCTATGTAGAAGTGCATTTGGCCAATACATTTCATCAATTAGGACATTATGTTAAAGTTATTACATCCAATAAAGTTTCATTCTCGGCAAAGCATATTGCTACAAATCAAAATGAGAGTACAAGGGATTATGATATTGTTCGGTTAAATACGTGGTTTTCCTATGGTCAGATAGTAAGGTCTAAAGGGATTACTCAAGAGATTCAGAAATTTGCTCCCGACAAAGCGTTTGTAATTGGGTTAGGTAAAGTTTTTCCTAAAGAAGTATTTAAAATTAAAAACAGAAAATTTGAGTTAATTACCTTGTTAGGTGATAATGAAAACACGTATAATAGTACTTCTAAAAACATAAAAAGAACGCTGTTACAAAAAGTGTTTAAAACCCCAGTTTACGAATTGGCCATTAAAAATAGCGATCGTTTAATTGGTTATACACCATCAACAAAAAAAACGGTGGAAGCTTTTATTCAGACTGAATTAAAAGATGTCTTTTCTAAAAAATATTCCCAAACATCATTAGGGTTTGATGAAAATGAATTTTATTATTCAAGCGAAAAAAGAGACGAATTAAGAACATCGTTGAACATTACTAAAGATGAGCTTGTAGTGGTAACAGCAACAAGAGTTAATGCTGCTAAAAAACTTGAACAGGTAATAGATGCAATAGAAATGCTAAGCAATAAAGGAATTCGGTTTAAATATATATTGATAGGCTTTTCGGAGAATGAATATTGTACGCAATTAAAAGATTACATTAGTAGCAAGAAATTAGAAGAGGTAGTTATTACCTTGCCTTTTATACCGAGAAAAGAGATGGTTAATTATTACAATATGGCAGATATTGGTTTGTGGACACAAGCGGCCATATCAATTTTTGAAGGATTAGGAACAGGGTTGTTTTTGTTGCTTCCTCAAAAAAATAATGTGAGTCATATTTTAAATGAAATAACGGGTAACTATTATGCTGAAACGAATTTATTGGAGCAACTAGAAAATAGTTTTTCTAGCTATTCAGAAACAACTAGAGCTGAAAATGCGACAGCTAGTAAAATGCATTTCTCATTTAATACCATTGCTAAAAAGTTAATAGAAAGTTGAAATTTAAAAGTTGGAAAATATGGCTCAAATCTAAACCATGGATCTTAAAATGGTTTGTATTGTTGGTGTTTTTACGTCCAATAATTGATAACCTTTATTTCTTAAAGGAGATCTCTCCATTTTTATCACCTTTGTACATCGTTGGAGTTTTAACGCCCATTTTAGCAATTTATGTAGTCGCTAAATTTCCTAAACCAAAGCAATCTACTTTTGATAAGTTTTTTAAAATTTGGTCCTTTTTTTTATTGGTAGGTATTTTCTTTGTCATCATTTTTGATCCCTTAAGCAAAGATTCTTTTGAGTTTTTATTAAAACTTTCTTTGCCAATACACCTTTATTTCTTTGCCCGAATTTTTATTCAAAATAAAAGAGATTTGGATGGTATTTTAACCACTTTTTTATACTCAGGAGGCTTTGTTGCCATCATATTATTATATGAAGTTACTTTCGGAGCTATCCGTATAGTAGAGAGTAGGGGAATGGAAAGAATACAAGGTAGCTTTGGAGATGTAGTGAGTTATGGAATTTATTTAGCCTTTTGTTTTTTAATAGCGTGTTATTTTTACTTTTCTAAAAATAGCGAAATTTCAAAACGAAAAAGAACTCGATTGCTTTTGGTTGTTGGCGGATTAAGTTTGCTCACCTTAGTTAATATTCACCATGTAGCATCTTATACTATTTTTATAGGGGTGCTCTTATTATTTATGGTTTTTAATTTTAAGGCGAATAAGGGAGGCGCTATATTTTTATCCGTGTTATTTTTCTTGCTGTTTTATTTATTTGGTCAGCCATTAATTGAAGATAAAATTACGCCATTGTTACAAACAGATATTTCTGTTTATGAGGGTGATAAAGGCTCAGAAAAACTATTGCACGGAAGAGTAGGAAGGTGGACCGTAATGTTTGAAGAGTTTACCAATCAAAATGTTTTTGCCCAATTTTTTGGTTACCCATTGTCCTTAAAAAGATCGTACCAATATGTTGGAGTAGGATCTCATAACGATTATGTACGCATACTCTTTTTGTCGGGCTACTTTGGCTTGTTTTATTATCTGCTATTGTTAATTATGTTTTATAAGAAAGCGAAGAAGTTAGAATGTGCCACCAGGTTTTTGGCTTTTGGTGTGTTGGGTATTTTAATGTTGTATTCTGTAAGTATTGTACCTACTTATTATCCGCCATTTATGTATATCGTAATGTCTGTTTTTGCTTTTGTAGCGTTACCAAAGTCAGTAACTAGTAATTAGTTGTTTGTAATCAGGGAGTAAAAATTAGCCTTAAAAAATTAACAGAATTAAAATTACTTTTACCTTTCCATGATTCAAATGGATAACCACTAAAAACTAACAACTAGTATCAAACCACTAAAAACTATACTAATACTCGGTAAATTACCTCCACCTATAATTGGACCAGCAATAGCGACCAACATTATATTAAACTCACGTTTAAAAGAGCAGTTTAACTTGGTGCATTTCGATACGCGAATAAATGCTGAGGTGGCTACTATGGGTAAATGGAGCTTTGCTAAGCTTTTTAAAAGTTTTGAATTATACCGAAAGTACAAAGCCGTAATAAAAAAAGAACAACCAGAACTAATTTTAGTACCCATTAGCCAAACAACAATGGGTTTTGTAAAGGATGCGCCATTTATTAGAATTGGAACTAAATACGCAAAGGTTGTGGTGCAATTAAGAGGCAGTAATTTTAAAAACTGGTTGGCAGCTTCAGGCAGTTTTACCAATAGTTTTGTAACAAAGACATTAAAAAAGTGTGCCGGAGTAATTGTTTTAGGAAACAACTTAACCCATTTGTTTGAGGCTTACTTTACAGGAGAACAAATATTTGTTGTTCCGAATGGAGGGGATTATGAGCTTCAAACAAAAAAAGAGACCGAGCTAACCATCTTGTATTTGGCTAACTTTTTACCTTCAAAAAGTTTTGATGATGTATTAAAAGCATTAGTTATTTTAAAAGAAAAAGGCATTACTAATTTTAAAATGAATGCTGCTGGAGCTTGGGATAATGAAACCTTTAAGCAAAAGTGTTTAGCAATAATAGCGGATAATCAATTGGATAATGTAACGCTATTTAAACCACAAGCAGGAGAAGCTAAAATGCAGTTGTTTGCTAATGCTGATGTGTTTGTATTTTGCCCTAAAATGCCCGAAGGTCACCCTTGGGTAATAGTAGAGGCAATGGCCAATGGTTTGCCAGTTATTGCTACAGACCAAGGAGCAATAATAGAATCAGTTATTGATGGTGAAAATGGTTTTATAGTGCCAGCAGAACAGCCTTTAATTATTGCCGAAAAATTAGAGCAATTAATTAATGATTCAGCTTTAAGAGTTCAATTCTCTCAACAATCAAAAGCCTCATATCAAACCAATTTTACGGAAGAAAAAATGGTTGAAAATTTGAAAGGTGTGTTTGATGCTGTTTTGGAGGGAGATTTTATTTGACGTTTGGTGTATGATTAGTTACGTGATTAAGCACGGAATTTAGCAAATAAAAACCGAATAGAAAATCCGCGAGAATTTTCGTAAATAACCTAGAATCAAGTAATTAATTATACACGGTGTTGTAAGTAGTTTTTAAAATCCGTTTGCTGCTCTATTATATCCTTGAGTTAAAGCATCAATTCTTCTTGGTGTATCAGGATGTGATGAACTTCCCATCCAGGAAAACATTATATAAAAAGCAGATTTAGCATTTTCAAGAGAAGCTCCCATTTTGTATAATACATATCCAGAGACATAATCGGCTTGTAATTCTTTTGTCCAAGAATGTTTAAATTGTCCAGACCAAGACATGTCACTATTAATATGGTGCCCAACCTCGTGAGCCAAAACAGATATTGGTGCCCATTGGTTTTTTGATGCTAAATGATTCATAAACTGGGTATTATATGTAATAATTGGTCTTCCTTGAAAATTAGAAGCACAAGCATTTCCAACATTTCCAGCGTAAGTTTCAATATATTGTATTCCTAGTTTATTACATACAGATTTTACAACATTACTTGCGTATGGAGTTGGATTTGTCAAGCCGTTTGAACAACCTCCGCCAGAATAAGAACAATAGACTTGTGAGTAAGAATAACTAAAAATAAATGTTAGTAAGATAGAAAATATATACTTTTTCATAAAACGATAATTTAAAAATTATTATGTATAATATATGAAAATTAAATATTTATAGAGTTTCCTTAATTACTTACAATGTTTATGTTGGTTGCGTTTTAACCCTTCGGTAAACTCAAGACTTACATTGTGTCAAACGAAGTTAACGTTTTTTTTAGGAGAAAGTAAGTGCTTAAAAAATAAAGTAGACAAATTCTTCTACCTTTGTTTGTGTGTGCGGAATAACAGGATATATAGCCAATAATAAATTGCCATTAACAAAAATGGTAAACAGCTTAGTACATCGTGGCCCTGATGCTGTTGGTGAATATGAAACAGTAATTAATAATAAACATATTGGATTAGGACATACGCGTTTAAGTATCCTCGATTTATCAGAAAAGGGAAATCAACCCTTTGTATCTGAGGATAAAAAAATCCATTTGGTTTACAATGGAGAGATCTACAACTTCCCTGAGCTAAAAATAGCGTATTTAAAAAACGAAAGTTTTAAATCAGAAACAGATACAGAAGTAATTTTAAAATTGTATCAGCAAAAAGGATTAGCGTTTTTAGAATTATTAAATGGTGATTTTTCCATTGCTATTTTAGATGAAAACGAAGATAAATTATTCTTAATAAGAGATAGAGCAGGAGTCAAGCCGCTTTATTATGCCCATCAAAATAATGAGCTTGTTTTTGGTTCAGAAATTAAATCCATTTTAAGAGGAGGAATCAAAGCAGAGTTGGCTACCGATAATTTGCAAAATTACTTTGTGTTTAAGTATTCTCCTGGCAACGAAACCTTGTTTAAAGGTATTAACCGGATACAGCCTGCTCATTATTTGGAATTCAATTTAAATGATTCATCTGTAGAAATTAAACGTTATTGGGATCCCAATAAATCTAATCAATACGCTGGTTTGAGTTTTAAGGCAGCTCAAAAGGAAATAAAGTATTTATTAAAAGATGCGACAGAAAAAAGACTGTTGGCAGATGTTCCAATAGGTACTTTTTTATCAGGAGGATTGGACTCTTCCATTATTGCCTCATTTTTAAAGAGTAAATCGGAGATAGCACATTATTGTGCGAGTAAAGAAGCAAAAGACATTAAAAAAGAAGGAACGACTTCCGATTATCAATATGCCCAAAAACTAGCAGAAGATTGGAACATTAACATGACCGAGATTCCAATAGGCAGTGATAATACCAACTTAGAGCAAATAAGAAATACCATTAAATATGGAGATGATTTAATTGCAGATGGATCACAGATCCCTTCGTTTTTAATTACTAAGGCAGCAGCAAAGCAATCTAAAGTAATTTTAAGCGGAATGGGTGCTGATGAACTGTTTTTAGGTTATGCAGGTCATCAAATGACCTTGTTGGATAGTTGGTTGAGTAAAATGCCTTTCTCTAAATTTATAGCAAAACGACTTTACGCAATAGACCAAGGCAATGGAAAATTTAAAGCATTTAGACGGTATTTACATAAATTAGGGAAATATTATAGCTACCCCAACTTTAAATATGGTTTATATACCATTGTGGGCGACTATGAGAACTCTATGTCGGTATTTAACAATAAGGGCAACGAGCCTAAAGAACTTTTAGAAGGTTATTTCCCGGAAGGAAAGAATCCATATGATTGCTTTAAAACTTTTGAATACGAAAACTTTTTACATAAAAATCTATCTTATTTAGATAGAATGACCATGGCAAATGGAGTAGAGGGGAGAGTTCCTTTTTTAGATCATAGAATTATAGAATTTGCCCATGCAATTCCAAGGAAATATAAATTGAGTAATACCGGAGTAACGAAAACTGTTTTGAAAGAAGCTTTAAAAAATGACTTACCAGATTATGTTACCAAAAGACGTAAGGCAGGTTTCGGAATGCCTTTGCGAAGTATTTTTAGCTCAGAAGAAAAAATAAACGAGTTACTAGACAGAAATTTACTTTCTGCTATTGATGGGTTTTCTATGAACGATATAGAACGAATTATTCAAAATCATTTATCAGGAAGAGAAGATAATTCGGCATTGATATATGCCTTAATTTCTTTTCAAGAATGGTATAAAATGTACATTAGTAATTAGATGATGTGATAAGTTTATAATCGCTTAACTACGTAGACTAAACTTAAGACTTTTAATTTGATGAACTTTTAACTTTAAGGACTTTCAACTTTATAAACTTTCATAACTTTACAAACTTTCAACTAACAAAATGGAACAACTTACTCAGAATTTAAAAGATGGACACATGCAATTACTCGAAGTCCCTTTCCCTGCTTTAGGAAAAGGACAAGTAATGGTAAGGAATCATTATTCGGTAATTAGTGCAGGTACAGAAGGTAAAACAGTTAAAGATGCTCGTTTAAGTTATATTGGAAAGGCAAGATCACGCCAAGAAGAAGTTAAAAAAGTAATTACTGCAGCTAAAACGCATGGAGTAATGAAAACTTACAAAATGGTGATGAATAAATTAGAATCGCCAAACCCCTTAGGTTATAGTTGTGCTGGAGAAGTGATAGAAGTTGCAGATGATATCAAACATTTAAAAGTGGGTGATTTTGTAGCATGCGGAGGACAAACAGCAAATCATTCAGAAGTGGTGGTGATTCCTAAAAACTTATGTGTTAAAATAGACCAACCAGAAATAGTTAAAAGTGCTGCCTTTGCAACTATAGGAGCTATTGCTTTACAAGGAGTAAGGCAAGCAGAACTAACCTTAGGTGAAAACTGTGTGGTAATTGGTTTAGGCATAGTTGGACAACTAACTGCTCAGTTATTAAGAGCTTCAGGTATTAATGTAATTGCTACCGATATAGATCAAAACCAAGTAGATTTAGCCCGAAAAAATGGCTTTAAAAATGCGTTTAACAGTAGTGATGATACCATTGGAAATGTGATTGAACAAATTACAAACGGTTATGGAGCAGATGCTGTTATTATTACTGCAGGGACATCATCTTTAGAGCCTGTTAATTTTGCTGGAGAAATAGCTCGAAAAAAAGCCAAAGTGGTTATTGTTGGAGCTGTTCCTACAGGTTTTGATAGAAAACATTATTTCAAAAAAGAATTAGATTTAAGAATGTCTTCCTCTTATGGTCCTGGTCGTTATGACAATGATTATGAGCAAAAAGGAAATGATTATCCGATAGGTTATGTTCGTTGGACAGAGAATAGAAACATGGAGGCTTTTGTTCGTTTAATAGAACAAGGTCAATTGGATTTAGAGCATTTAATTTCTCATCAGTTTAATTTTGATAATGCAAAAGATGCTTATCAGTTAATTGTAGATAGATCAGAACATTTGTGTGGAATCGTTTTAGAATATGATACGACAAAGGAGTTAAAAAGAACGATTCAAATCAATAATAAAAGCTATAAGACTACTGATGTAAATATTGGTTTTATTGGGGCAGGATCATTTGCACAAAACTTTTTATTACCTAATTTAAAAAATGAAAACCTTATTAATGTAGCTACAGCAAGAGCAACAACTGCTAGAAATGCAGCAGATAAATTTGGTTTTGATGGGTGTACAGGAAATGCAGATGAGGTAATTAATGATGATAAAATCAATACTATTTTTATAGCTACACCTCATAATTTGCATGCTAATTATGTGATTAAAGCACTAGAAGCTAACAAGAATGTTTTTGTAGAGAAACCACTTTCTTTAACAAAAGAAGAGTTAGAAGAAATTGCAGCAGCAGAAAGTAAAAGTTCTGCTCAAGTAATGGTTGGGTTTAATAGAAGATTTGCACCACTCGTTGTTGCATTGAAAAAGGAATTAAATGAGAGTTTACCGAAAGCCATTAATTATAGAATTAATGCAGGAAAACTACCCGCAGATCATTGGACACAAGACCCGAAAGTTGGAGGAGGAAGAATTATTGGAGAAGCGTGTCATTTTATAGATTTATGTGCTTTTATTGCAGGTTCGCCAATAACTAAGGTAGAAGCCAATGCACTAAAGGCTGCCAATAACTTATTGGATACAGTAAGTATTAGCTTGGCTTTCGAAAACGGGAGTGTTGCTAGTATATCCTACTTTTCTAATGGAAGTAAAGCTTTAAATAAAGAATATTTAGAGGTTTTTTGTGGGGAGAAATCTATTGTTTTAGATGATTATAAAACAATGGACATCTTAGGAAAAGGAAAGAAAACGATAAAGAACGGATCACAAGATAAAGGTCATTCTACCGAAATAACTGCGTTTTTATTAGCAATAAAAGAAGGGAAGCAATTGCCTATTTCTTTTGCTGATTGTTACAATTCGACAAAAGCTACTTTTGAGGTTTTAGAAAAAATTTCAGGGTAATATTCTCCCTTTGAAGGGGAAATGTTTTTGTCTAAGTTGTCCCCCTGAGCACGTTTTGCGAGAGCAAAAGCCTCGAAGGGTTAATTTAGCAACAAAATTAGAGGGATGCTTTAAAGCATTCAATGAATTAAGTTTGAACAAAATATTTTATGACGTTAAAACATTCCATTAAACAACTTCAGACCTACATCGAATCTGAAAAATTTAAAGGATACGATCCCTATGATACCTTAAATTCTCCTATTCCATTTCATTGGATTGGCAAATGGGGACCAGTACTGGCAATTCAATTTCAGAAAAGAAATCCTTTTAACATTAGAGGTCTTTTAGGTATTAAAAAGGATTACAACCCTAAAGCTGTAGGGTTATTCTTACACGCTTACTCTTTAGATTATCAGCAAAATAAAAATGAGGGAACCTTACAGAAAATGGACTTCTTTTTTAATTGGCTATTAGAAAATAGAACCCAAGGATATGATGAGTATTGTTGGGGCTATAATTTTGATTGGGCGAGTCCAGTTAAGTTTTTAGAGAAATTTTCTCCTACAATTGTGGTGAGTGGATTTATAGCAAAAGGAGTTTTTGAATATCACCAAGCTACTCAAAACTCTAAAGCATTAGAGGTGTTGAAAAGCATAGGAGATTTTACGGAGAACAAATTAGCCTGGACTAACACAAAGAAAGGATCTTGCGTTAGTTATAGTACGAAGACAGTCGATTGTTGTTACAACGCAAATATGTTAGGAGCGGAGCTGTTTGCTCGTTTATATTTTCTAACCAAAGAAGATAGATATAAGGAGTTGGCACATAACATGACCAATTTTACGATTGCTTACCAAAAGGAATCTGGTTTATGGAATTATAGTATTGATTTAGAAACAGGGAAAGAACGTACTCAAATTGATTTTCATCAGGGATATGTGTTGGATTCAATTCATTATGTATTAAAATATTGTGGTGAAAATGAGGAGTATTTCAACGCCTTAAAAATTGGTGCGGACTATTACTTTAACAATCAATTTAAAGAAAACGGACAATCTATATTTAGAGTTCCTAATGATTATCCGGTTGAAATTCATAATCAAGCACAAGGAATAATTACCTTAACAAGGTTGTCTTATTTATCAAAAGAATATGCTCCTTTTGCAACGACTATTGCCCAATGGACAGTAGAAAATATGCAAAGCAAAAAAGGATATTTTTATTACAAAAAACACCCTATGCATACCATTAAAACTCCTTTTATGCGTTGGAGCCAAGCTTGGATGATGTTGGCTTTAACTGAGTTAAAAGTCTCCTCCTCGGAGGAGATATAGAGGTGGGTTAATGACGATAAGTTTATAAAAATACTAGCTTTACAACTGTGAAAGATTTCACCTTAAATAAATACGAAGCGTTTCTAAAAACGGCTATTGATAGCAGTTATCAATTGGTATCGTATCAAGATTTTTTGAAAAATGATTTTGAGAAGGTCTTAATTTTAAGGCATGATGTAGATAAAAAACCACAGAATTCATTAAAAACAGCTCAGCTTCAGCATAAACTAGGTGTAAAAGGAACCTATTATTTTAGAGCAGTACCAGAAAGCTTTGATGTTGAGGTGATCCAACAAATCGTAGCTTTAGGACATGAAATTGGTTATCATTATGAAGACTTAACCATTTGTAATGGTGATTATGAAAAAGCGATCATACATTTTGAAAAATGGTTAAACAAGCTTAGAGCGTTTTATCCTGTTAAAACGGTTTGTATGCATGGGAGCCCGCTTTCAAAACATGATAATCGTAAGTTGTGGGATAAGTACAACTATAAAGATTATGATTTAATTGCAGAGCCGTATTTTGATATTGATTTTAATAAAGTGTTTTATATCACTGATACTGGTAGGAAATGGGATGGAAACAAAGTAAGCGTTCGAGATAAAGTAGATTCTAAATTTGATTTATCATTTCATACTACAGATGAATTAATTGAAGCTTTTAAGAACGGAAAGTTGCCTAATCAAATCATGCAAAATATTCACCCTCAACGTTGGTCAAACAATAGGTTAGAATGGTTGCAAGAGTTAGTTTTACAGAATATTAAAAATAGTATTAAAAAAGCCATATTTGTTAAGTGAAGAAGCTCAGCGTATTTATAATATCACAAGAAGAACCATTTTATATTCCTAAAGTAATTCGGTATTTGGTAGAACACCAAAATGATAATTTTGAAATAGTTGGCGCTACGCGTTTACAGCCTCATCGTAAAAATAAAACGATGAAAGATTGGTTGTTAGAACGGACTCAAATTTATACTTATTGGGAATTATTTATAACTACTTGTTTTTTTGTTTACTGTAAAATCGTTTACAAGGTTTTAGCAAAATTGGGAGTTGATAATCCTTATTCAGTAAAGCATATTTATACTAAAAATTCAATTAAAGAAATAGAAACAGGCGATATTAATTCTTCTGCTTATATAACAACGCTTAAAGCATTAGACATTGATGTTGTGCTATCCATCTCTCCACCACAATTATTTGGTAAAGATTTATTGAATTTGCCTAATAAGGTTTGTTTAAATGCACACGGAACCTTATTGCCGAGACATAGAGGTGTTTTTGGTAGTTGGTGGATGCTGTTTAATGGAGATACAGAAATTGGAACTACTATTCATACCATGGTAGAGAAATTAGATGCTGGAGAAATCGTTTGGCAAAAAGAAATTCCAATGCCGAAGAATGCGACTCAATATGCCATTGCGTATCATACCAAAAAAATAATGTCGGAAGGCTTAGTAGAAATCTTAGATAAATTGAGTTTGCAAAGTTTAGAAAGTATTCAATCTCCTTATCAAGAAAGTTATCATAGAGCTCCATCAAAAGAACAGGGTAAAAGTTTTCATAAACAAGGCTTAAGAGTGGTTACATTTAAAAATGCCAAGTTGACACTTTCTAAAAGTTTTTAGAGATTTTTGGTTAATTACTTTATGGTATATCTCTAAGTATTCTATGTCATTTTTATTACTATTGTTCGAGAATGAAAAAAGGCGCTGATACATTTTTGTTTTACTTAGGTCATCCAGCACATTATCATAATGTGTCTGTAGTAATTAAAAAACTTTCGGAGAAAGGTTTTAGAGTCGTATTGGTTGCCAGAGGTAAAGATGTTTTGTTTGAATTGTTAGAAGGATTGCCCTATGAGATTGTTTATTTAAACCCAAGGAAAGGGAAAAATAAAATCTCATTAATTAAAACTATTCTTCATCGTGAGATCATTCTATTTCGTTTAGCATTAAAGTATAAGCCTAAGATGTTAATAGGAACTGATATTGTTATCGCTCATATTGGGAAATTATTAGGAATTCCTTCGGTTATTTTAAATGAAGATGATGCTAAGGAAGTTCCTTTTTTAGCTAAATATGGATTTAAATATGCTACGGCTGTATTTTCTCCAAATAGTTGTGATATCTCTCCATACAATACTAAAAAGATTGGGTATAATGGTTATCATGAATTAGCCTACTTACACCCTAATTATTTTACGCCAGATAAATCTAAAGTGAAAGACTTAGTTAAAGATGGTGAGAAGTATTTTATATTAAGGTTTGCAGAACTTACTGCTCATCATGATGAAGGTAAAAATGGTATTAATTTGGAAATAGCGAATGAACTTATTTGTCAATTATCTTCTTTTGGTCGAGTATATATTACTTCAGAGCGAAAATTAGAATCAGAATTAGAACCTTACCGTATATTTATAAATTCAAAAGATATGCATCATGCATTGTACTTTTCGGAAATCTATATAGGCGATAGTCAAACAATGGCTGCGGAAGCTGCAGTTTTGGGGACACCGTCTATTCGATTTAATGATTTTGTGGGTAAACTAGGATATTTAGAAGAATTGGAACATAAATACAAGTTAACAGTTGGAATTTCTACTGACAATGCTAATTTGCTTTTTACCCAAGTAAATAAATGGTTAACGAACAATGAACTAAAAAAAGATTTTAAACAAAGAAAAGATCAAATGCTTAAGGAATGTGTTGATGTTGCTGAGCTATGGACAAACTATTTTATTGAAAACAGAAAAAAGTAATTACTATTAATATAGGATGAATAAAGGAATTATAATAGAGGAGCAGGGAGATAAGGCATATTCATATATATCACAATTTCTTAAGATTACAGATAATAATTTGGAGGTAGTTAAGACGACTACAATATTTAACATTCTAAAAATTTCAGGTAAAAAAACAGGTATTGTTAATTTGAATAAAATTAACGACATCAAAAAAATGAACGATTTTTTTAAAGCAATTAATGAGAAATTGGAGGATAATGGCGTTTTTATTGGTTGTGTTGAAACAAAAGTAGAGCGTAGAAAAAGATTGTTCAAAAAATATCCGATAGGAATTGCTCAAATTTATTATTTATTTGATTTTATATTTAAAAGAGTATTTTCAAAATTATGGGTAACTAAATGGCTGTACTTTTTTGTTACAGCAGGTCGAAACCAAGTTCTCTCTAGAGCTGAAGCGTTAGGTCGATTAGTTTACTGTGGCTTTGAGATAATTGAAGAGACTGAAATAGATAATTTAAACTATTTTGTTGTTAAAAAAGTAAAAGCTGTTGAATGCGTAAAAGAACCCCGCTTTAGTATCCTGTTTAAAATGGATAGAGTTGGTAAATATGGTAAGCTGATAACTGTATATAAGATTAGGACAATGCATCCATATGCGGAATATTTACAAGCATATATTTACAAAATAAATAATTTACAAACAGGTGGAAAATTTAAAAATGATTTTCGGATAACTACTTGGGGGAAGGTTTTAAGAAGATTTTGGATTGATGAGATTCCAATGATAATTAATCTGTTTAAAGGGCAGTTAAAGTTTGTAGGAGTTAGACCATTAAGTAAACAATATCTAAGTTTATATACCAATGAATTAAAAGAAAAAAGAATGGAGGTTAAACCAGGGTTAGTACCTCCGTATTATGCAGATTTACCAGATACTTTAGAAGATATTATGGCGTCTGAGATAAGGTATATAAATGCTTATAAAGAACATCCTATTATTACCGATATGAAGTATTTATTAAAAGCTTCATCAAATATTATTATAAATAAAGCCAGAAGTAATTGATTAAAATTATGTTAAAAAGAATAGTTATTTTATTGGTTGTAATAGCATTATTTACAAGGGTTCATTCCCAAATTGTTATGCAGCCCATTACATCCAGTGTGTATGAGTTTTTAGATGAGATGGCTCAAATGAAATACGTTGAAATTAATTCTTCAATAAAGCCTTATTCAAGACGTTTTATTGCCGAAAAATTAACTGAAATTGAGCAGTATCAGAAAGAATTAAACAAGAGACAAAGAAAAGAACTGGATTTTTATTTTAGAGATTTTAATAAGGAATTAAAAGCAAAAGGTGATTTTGAGAAAAGAAAAGACGTATTGTTTTATAAAGACAGTCTCTTTACGTTAACAGTTAATCCTATTCTAGGTGCTGAATATGGAACAAATAGTGCCGGAAATTACCTTCACCGATGGAATGGTGGAGAGTTTTATGGTTATGTAGGCGATCACTTAGGGTTTTCAGGGAGTTTAAGAGATAATGGAATTTCAGAAATATTAACTGCACCTCAATATTTAACTTATGATCAAGGAGGTAATTTTAAAATTAATCAAGGTCAAAAAGGAGCAAGGAGCGATTATAGTGAGGCCTATGGATCAATTTATTATTCAACAAAATGGATGAGATTAGGAGTTGCCAAGAATAATTTCACTTTGGGAGATAATTATCATGGAGCGAATATCCGATCAAATAAAGCTCCATCTGTAGGTTATATTGATTTTAATTTATCTCCAGTTAAATGGTTTGAACTAAACTATACTCATTCTTGGTTAGTATCTGAATTACTGGATAGCAACCGTATGTTTCTTTACAATAATCAAAAAAGAGAAATATTTGTAAATAAGAATAGAGCTGCAAACATGTTTACATTTAAGCCTTTAAAAAACCTCCATGTTTCTGTAGGTAACTCTATAGTTTATGCTGATGACGGTGTAAAACCATTCTATCTAATACCTTTTATGTTTTATAAGTCGGTTGATCATACTTATAATAGTGCAGGAAGTAATGCGCTTGGTCAAAACTCTCAGATGTTTTTAAATATAAGCTCTAGGCAAATTAAATATGTTCATTTATACACTTCATTGTTTATTGATGAGATTAGTATTGGTAACATATTTGATTCAGAAAATAGTTCTAATATATTAAGTGCTAAAATTGGATTTAAGGTTGATAATTTCCCTATTAAGAACATTTATTTTTTAGCTGAATATACTAGAACTAACCCTTGGACTTACAGGCATCAGATTGAAACAACAACTTATGCTTCTAATGATTATAGTTTAGGACATTATTTGGGCGAAAATGCTCAAGAAATATATTTAGAGGGTGGTTTAAGGCTTATTAGAGGTTTAAAAGCTTCTTTATCTTACACATTGGCAGAAAAAGGTAGTGAACACAACTATGAGTTGATAAGAGGTAATGCAAATGTGAAAGGATTACCTTTTTTAGAAACAGTTGTGTGGAAAAATCAAACGATAGAAGCTGCGTTAAGATATGAGATTATTAATGACGGGTATATTTTTGCTAGAATTAGATTGAGTGATATAGATGGAGATGTTAACTATACGCCAACTATATTTAGAGGAACACAAACTACAATCTCTGGAGGAATTAATTTTGGATTTTAAGCAGTCTTAGTTTCTTAAACTTAGTAAGTTTATTTTCCTAATAAGTATTGCATTTCAAATAATTTAAGCTGTGTTTCAAACAGCTTAAGTCTAATGTTTAAAAGTTGATCATCATCAGCAGATTTTGATTTTCTTTTTTTTCTTCTTTTTGATTTTTTAACTGAAGCAGTCTTTATTGTATCGTTAGAATTTTCATCATCAAACTTCTTAATTTGACCCTTTTTAGGGCGTTTTTTTGGAGCATTATCTAATGTTCGATTAAAATTATATGTTAGTCCAATTCCGATATAATTGTACTTATCTTTTGCAGTCCAACTTCTATCAAAAGCATCCAGTCTATCGGTAGTTGTAGAACTTTGTGTAAAGTCTAAATGTAAATCTATTGCATGATTTAATTTGTACACTACAGTAAAACCATAAGGGATGGTTAATGTTTGTGCTTTGGCAGTTTTGTCGCTTAATGTTTTTTGGGCAAGATCTTCCGTTTCTTCAATTTCTATATATCCTTCGAAATCTTTTGTGTTTAATGTATTAGTGTCAAAAAGTTTTGTTCTATACCACATTAAACCAACACCAACGCTAGCATAAATTTTAAATCGAGTGTATTCAGTTTTTTTGAATAAAATATCACTTATTAAATAGCGAGGTTGTATTGATAGGTCAAAGAAACTATTTTCGAATGATTTTGTAGTAGAGTTTTTTCCAGTTTTCCGGGTGCCTTCTAATTTACCTGATTGATAATTTAACTTTGCCCCAAGCCCCCATTTTATATCCCTAGCAATAGAAAATTTAAATGCACTTGCAGTATATTTTCCAATATCACCAAACTTAGGGAATATTCTATAATCAGCAAGATCCCCAAAATAAACGTTGATCCCTGCAGATGCACTTACAGAAAAACCATCGAAAACTGGTCCAAAATTTTTATCCACCCCATCGCTGATAGTTTCTTTTGAGCTTGGGTTACTAGTTTTCTCTTTTTTAGGCTTTACTTTTTTTGTTTTATCTTTAGGCTTCTTGTCTTTTTTAACTTTCTTATCTTTTTTAATTTTCTTAGGCTTCTTGTTTTTCTTAGACTTTTTAGATGACTTTGAAGTGTTATTTTGTAGACTGTCTTGGGCATAAGAGCTGCCAATACAGGAAATAAGAAAAAGAGAAAATATTAAATACCTTAAAAAAATCATATAAAAAAACTATGTAAGTCAACAAATATAAAGCTTTTGTATATAGTTTCACAACTTATAGAGATGTAATTTATCTTGATGGTGTTTGCTAAAACATTGTTTGTATTTTTGGGGTATGTTTGGGTTTATTAAAATAATACATTTTTCAGTTTTTATTCTGATATTATCAGGTGCATTATTTGCTCAAAAAAAGGATTTAATTGATTATAATAATAAGGGACAGTCTAATGCGATATTGTCTGCTCAATCAAGTAAAGAAGCTTTTTCGTTAGCACAAAAAAATTATTTTTCTTCAAATATTTTTGAAATTAGAGCTTATTGTGATTCGATAATTGTTTTATCAAACAAGGCTATACAATATGCGGATAGCGCCATTTTATTTACTTCTGATTCGTGTACCTATGGAAAAGAAATAATGTTGACCGCGAAGGCTAATCAATTAAAAACGTTAGGTTATTGTCATCAGATTCTTAATCAGAATATAAACGAGTCTATCCATATTTTATCAGAAAAAGCAATGTATTCAATCGGAAATGCTATTGTAGAAGCTTATGAGGCATCTTTATATTTTGATTGTGGAAGTGATGAAAGATTTGATTCAATTGTTGATTTGGAAATTGAAGAACCTATGATTGATTGTGATAATTTAATAATAGATACTGTTTTAAGTGAAGAACCTAGAGAAATAACTAGATTGGAAGTAGATGAAGTTTCTTACATGACAATTAAAGAGGTATATGGGAAAAGGTTGGCTGAAATAGATGATGAGCTAAGTTTACTTAATGAGCAGGCAGAGAAGAATAGCGGAGATAAACTAGATCAAATAAATGAAGCAATAATTCAATTGGACATTGAAGAGGAAAAATGTTTTCAAAAAATGAAGAATAGTGAAGATCGATTAGTCAATGTTAGGAATGATTTAAGTAGAGAGATGTTGCAGGTGGTTCATAGAGATGTTTTTAAAACTGATAAGTATGGTTTTTATGATGAAAATGTCCCTATTCCTCAAGATCATGAAATACCAGAAGGACTTGTGTTTAAAGTTCAAATGGCATTTTTTAAAAATCAATTACCACCCAAATATTTTGATGGTATTTTTCCTCTGTTATCTCAAAAGGTTGATAATTCTTATTATAGATATGTTGCAGGAAATTTCTCTAAATATATAGAGGCTTCTAGAGCAAAGAGTCAGGTTGTGGAAAAAGGATATTCTGATTCTTTTGTAATTGCTTATTTTGATGGAGAAAGAATTTCTCTTTGTGAAGCTATCGAAAAAGAAAATAATAGCGATTAGTCTTCATCAGAACTTACACAAAAGGTGGTGTAAATAGGCGTTTATTTATTTTAAACAATTCTTAACTTTACGTTGATGCGCTTGTTGCTCTTCTATATTGCTTTGATTAGGGAACATAATTTTACATTCTCCCGTTTTCATATTTTCTAATTCTTCCATAGCTTTATCAAAATCAGCATCATTAGTTTCATCTGCCATCATAATATCAGATAACTTTTTATTCTTTTTTACACAATCACAAAAAGACATTCCTTCCTCTTTAATAATTGGTTCAGCATTAGCTTTCATTGCATCTTGTAAACTGTTTTGGTCTTCAGTAACTTCTTCTTGGTAAACTCCGGTAGCACTTGTATCTGCAGGGGTCTCCTCAGCATTAGCATCATCAATAAAGATTTCTTTAGTATCCGTTTTTTCTATTTCGTGTTTTTCTTCGTTGCCACAAGAGCTTAGAAGAAAAGTAAAAATAATTAAGCTAAAAAATAAAGGTAATTTTTTCATTATGATATTTTGAATGTGAAATCTAAAAGTAATAAAAAGATTTAGTCGCGCAATTATTTATGATTTAGGCCAAATGATTACTTTCGTTTTTCAATAGAATTAGATATATGCAATTATTAAAACAACTTTGTGAAATTCATGCTCCAGCAGGGAGTGAATATAAAATGACTGAATTTTTATTGGATTATATCAATAAAAATAAAGGAAACTGGAAATATCAACCAGAAATAATTTTTGGAGAAGGTTTTCAGGATAATATAATGTTGGTTTTTGGAAAGCCTACCACAGCAATTTTTGCGCATATGGATTCTGTAGGTTATACAGCAGGGTATAAAAATAACTTGATTAAAATTGGTGGTTCCTCCGCAAAAAAAGGAGCGAAATTAGTAGGAGAGGATAGCAAAGGGAAGATTGAATGTCTATTGGATATAGCAGAAGATGATCATCAATTTTTAACATACTCAGCTAAATACGATAGAGAAGTAGATAGAGGAACAACTTTTACCTATTTACCAGATTTTAGAGAAGACGATGAATTTGTACAATGTTGTTATATGGATAACCGATTAGGAATGTGGAATGCAATAAAAGTTGCTGAAACATTAGAAAATGGAGTGGTTGTTTTTTCTTCATGGGAAGAGCATGGTGGAGGAAGTGTTGGTTATTTAGCTCGTTATTTATATGAAGAGTTAGGTGTGAAACAAGCATTGATATCTGATATTACATGGGTTACAGAAGGTGTTCCGCATAATAAAGGAGTCGCAATTTCTATGCGAGATTCAGGTATTCCGAGAAGAACGTATTTGAATAGAATAATTGATTTAGCGAATAAAAGTAACGTTCCTTATCAATTAGAAGTTGAAAGCGCAGGAGGAAGTGATGGTAATGCGTTACAAAATTCTCCTTATCCTTTTGATTGGTGCTTTATTGGTGCACCAGAAGATTTTGTTCACTCTCCAGATGAGAAAGTACACAAGAAAGATATTGATGCAATGGTTGAATTGTATCAATATTTGATGAAGTATTTGTAGATCTTTACCGTTAATGTGTAGAAGGTTACCGTTAAGAAGAAAAATAAGTATGTTTTTAATATTCAATTGTAATTGAATATTTTTGTAGCTAAGGTATGATATATATACTTTATCTATTTAGTTCATAATTATGAAAAAAAACATACTAATTATAGTTGCTCTTTTTATTGGAGGAATTTCTTCTCAAGCTCAAATAAATGATAGTTTGGTGGCTCATTATTTATTAGATGGCAATGGGAATGATGCTGCTGGAAATAATCATGGAACAGTAAATGGCCCTATACCAACAATCGATCGATGTGGAAATTTAAATAGCGCTTATTCATTTGATGGAGTAAATGATTGGATAAATATTGGAGCTACAACAGATTTAAATATAACAGGAGATATAACTGTTTCAGCATGGGTAAAAACACCAGTTTCCTGGCCAGCTACTTATCGTGATCCAATGATTTATGCTCGATATTCTTCACCTGGAACTAATGGAGTAAACTTATGGCTTGATAATCCTCATTTAAATTCTAGAGCTTTTGGTTTTATAATAAAAGTAGGATCAAGTTCTTGGGGGAGTGACTTTGCAACTACTTCCACGGTTCTCCAGCTAGATACTTGGTATTTTGTTACTGGAGTTAGAGAAGGGAATAGTGTTAAGGTTTATTTAAATGGGATATTAGAAGGTACAGATATAGGTTCTAGTGCGCCTATTAATTATGGTCTTAACGCTATTGCAACAATTGGAGAAAAAGGTGCTGCACCTGCTATATGGTATGATGGAGTTATTGATGATCTTCGAGTTTATAAAAGAGGGCTTGATGCAAATGAAGTACAAATTCTATTCGGAAATCCCTGTCTTTCGCCATCTGGAATAGACACTATAACCGTATGCGATTCACTTATTTGGATTGATGGAAATACTTATTATACGAACAACAATACTGCTACTTTTAACATTGTTGATGGAGCAGCTAATATGTCTGATTCTTTGGTAACCTTAGATTTAACAATCTTTAATAGTAGTACAAATACAGATACTCAGACAGCTTGTGATTCTTATACTTGGATAGATGGAAATACGTATACTACATCAAACAATATCGCTACTCAAACATTTACTAATGCTGTTGGTTGCGATTCTATTGTTACGTTGAATTTAACTATTAATAATAGTAGTACAGGAATAGATACGCAATCAACTTGCATCTCTTATAGTTGGATAGATGGGAACACCTTATACTTCATCAAACAACACTGCTACTCATGTATTAACGAATGCTGCAGGATGTGATTCTGTTGTTACATTGAACTTAATTATTTCTATAAATATAAACACTACAGATGTACAAACGGCTTGTGATTTTTATACCTGGATTGATGGTGCAACTTATACTGTAAGCAATAATACTGCAACACACACATTAACTGCAGCGGCAGGTTGTGATTCTATTGTTACTTTAGATTTAACAATTAATAATAATAGTGCAAGTACAGACACACAAATAGCTTGCGATTCTTATGTATGGATTGATGGAAATACATATACTTCTAGTAATAATAATGCTACTCAAACCTTCATGAATGCTGTAGGTTGTGATTCTATTGTAACACTTGATTTGACTATTAACAATAGTAATTCAAGCACAGATACTTATGTTGAGTGTGATAGCTTTACTTGGATAGATGGAAACGTTTATTCATCAAACAATAATACAGCAACATTTACCTTAACCAATGTTGCTGGATGTGATTCTGTTGTAGCACTAGATTTAACAATCAATAATAGTACTGCAGGAATTGATATTGTAACTACTTGTGGAACTTATTTCTGGATAGATGGAAATGTTTATACTTCAAATAATACTACAGCAACATATACAATAGCGAGTGGTAATTCTAATGGTTGCGACAGTATTGTAACCCTTAATTTAACCGTTGGTTCATCGTCTTCAGGTACTGATGTAGTCTCCGCTTGTGGCTCTTATGTTTGGATAGATGGAAATACATATACATCAAATAATACTACAGCAATTTACACCATAATAAATGGAAATGTATGTGATAGTCTAGTTAATTTAAACCTTACTTTAAATAGTACCAATATTACTACTTCGCATAGTAACGACAGTATTTGGTCAAATGCACTAAATGCTGCCTATAAATGGTTAGATTGTAATAACAGCTATGCGGTTGTTACAGGAGAAACTAATGCATTGTTAGTAGCAACTTCTAATGGTGATTATGCTGTGGAGATAACTCAAAATGGTTGTACCGATACTTCTGCATGTGTTAATATAATAACCTTAGAAATTGATGAAAATAGTTTTGGTAATAAATTACTGCTATTCCCAAACCCAACAAATAGAAACTTTTCAATTGATTTAGGACAACAATACCAGGTGGTGAAAATTACCATTACAGATGTAAGCGGAAAACCAATCCAATCTAACATATATAATGAAAGTAAACTCCTAAACCTCCAATTAGAAGAACCAGCTGGAGTTTATTTGATGAAGATTGAATCGGAAAACAATAAAGCTGTTATTCGACTGGTGAAAGAATAAAGACGATTGGCTAACAACATCTGTAATTTCATATTGTTAATTTGAAAAAAGAATCCATTTTATGCAGGGCAATATGAGAAGGTGTTTTATTGGTGTTCCAGAAGATAATGTTCACTCTCCAGATGAGAAAGTACATAAGAAAGATATTGATGAATGGTTGAATTGTATCAATATTTGATGAAGTATTTGTAGATTTATACCGTTAATGTTTAGAAGGAAAATAAAAAATTAGCAGATGAAGTGTTACAATACGTAGACTTGATTGAATTTAATTAAGTTATGAGAGCCCTATATTTAGTTTTAGTATTATTTTTTTTAGATGCAGAGTGTTTTTATGCTCAGTGTAATCAAGGAGATGTTGTAACATTTCAAAAAGTTTATGGAGGAATAGGGAATGAAAGAGGACATGCTGTTTGTGAAACTACAGATGGAGGTTTTGCCATTGTTGGAGAGACAACAAGTTTTGGTGCGGTTAATAAAGATTTATTTGTACTAAAAACGGATATTAACGGAGTTACTCTCTGGACAAAAAGAATAGGAACTTCTAATTTAGATGATGGAAATAGTCTATCGATAACTCAAACACTTGATGGAGGGTATTTGATTGCAGGTCATACCAATGGCTTAGAAGCCTATGTGTTAAAATTAGATGTTCTAGGTGCAATTCAATGGAGTAAAAAAAATTCGAATTCAATATTTAGAGGTTTGAAGGAATTGTCTAATGGAGATTTTATTTTAACAGGAAATGAATATTCTTTTGGGACTGGGGGGATTGCAACTTTCGCATTAAGATTGTCACCTTTAGGTATAGTAATTTGGTCTCAAGCATATGGTGGAACAGGTCACGAACAAACGTACAGTGTAATTGAACTTCCTTTAGGAGATTTAATATTTTCTTCTGGAACCTCTTCATTTGGTATTTCCCAAGATTGTTTGTTAATGAGAACGGATGCTCTAGGCAATGTAATATGGAGTAAAAGTTATGGTGGTTCTGGAATAGAACATTTCTATTCATCAAATTTTTTGAGCGATGGTAATTTAATCTCTGTCGGAACGACAAATTCATTTGGTTCTGGAAGTGATGATATGATATTTATAAAAACCGATTTGAATGGAAATGTTATTTGGACAAAAACATTTGGGGGATTTAATGTTGATAGAGCGGAGCATATTGAAGAGAATCAAAATGGAGAAATTATATTTACTGGTTATTCAAATAGTTTTGGAGGTAACTTCAATTTTTTATTAGGAGCAATTGATTTGAATGGGAATTTATTGTGGTCGAAAAAATACGGAGGTTCTAGTAGTGATGAAATTGATAGATGGGGTAAATCTATAGCGATTACTTCTGATAATGGAATTGTTTTAGTTGGAGGGACAAATAGTTTTAGTGGGGTTGGAGAGGATATTTATTTAATTAAGACAAATGAGTGTGGTAATAGTTTTTGCAATGATCAATCTATTACTTTGTCTTCAACTTCTCCAATTATTATGGGGATTAATGCTCCAATGACAAGAACTTTTGGAGGAAATCTTATTAACGTGAGTTCCTTCTCAATTACAATAAATTTTACTGAGAATTATCTATGTGCGGATACTGCAGTAACAGTTGTTCCGTGTAATTTAAATTCAAACTTTTCAAGCTCTTCCTTTTGTTTCGGAGACTCGACTTTTTTTAATGATTTGTCAGTAGACAACAATGGAATTATTCAGAACTGGCAATGGTATTTTGGAGATGGAGATTCATTAATTGGAATTCAAAATGCAGTTCATTTATATGGTAGTGCAGGCAGTTATAATGTAACATTAGTTGTAACCAATGATTCTAATTGTATTGATTCTACAACAATCCAAATAGATATTAATCCAGTTTATAGTTTTAATACTACAGTTTTAATTTGTCAAGGAGATAGTTTGTTATTTGGTAGAGTTTTTCGTAATACTTCAGGAATGTATACTGATTCTTTACAAACCTTCTTGGGCTGTGATAGTTTATTGATACTTAACTTAATTGTTAATCCAACTTACCAAATAAATTTAACCGAAACGATATGTCAGGGAGATAGTATATTCTTGGCTGGAGCATTTCAAAATACAGCAGGAATTTATATAGATAATTTACAGACTATACTATTATGTGATAGTATTATCAATACAACCCTTATAGTTGGGGATGTTTATTATGATAGTGTAACGGTTAATATTTGCGAAGGAGATAGCATGTTTTTAGGTGGGAATTTTCAAACCTCTGCAGGGGTTTATAATGATAGTTCTCAGTCGGTTTTAGGCTGTGATAGTACTGCTGTCGTTACATTAATGTTAGATACTATTCCTATTATTGTAGCATCAAACGATACTACAATTATTGTTTGTAGTTCAGCTCAGTTAAATGCAGATGGAGCTTTAGCATACACTTGGTGGCCAAATAATGATTTAAGTTGCACTAATTGTGCGAGTCCTATTGCATCGCCTTATGCTACTACAATTTATGTAGTTACAGGAAGTGTTAATGGTTGTTCTTCAAAAGATACTGTAATTATTACTGTAGAAGGTGAATCGGAACTAATAATACCTAATGTGTTTTCTCCAAATTTCGATGGAGTTAATGATGGTTTTAATGTTGAGGGAGGCTGTTTATATTCGGTAGACAAGAAAATATTTAATAGATGGGGAGAGTTATTGTTTCATTCGTAACAAACTAGTGAAGTATGGAATGGTAGAACTACATCAGGAGAAGAAGTTCCTGAAGGAACTTATTTTTATTATCAAATTAAAGGTTAAAACCCTGCAATTTCATTGCAGTTACTTTAGTTTCTATAAATGTTTTAAATTTGTTGAATGGGAGAATATCGAAAGAATTCACATTCAATAAGTAACTTAACTT